>Ga0209039_10001906_pt1 | contig 18547 bp, 13 predicted proteins | sample BogFormECP12_OM1_FD_188238 | JGI IMG/M metagenome (GOLD analysis project Ga0209039, IMG submission 188238) | Bog forest soil microbial communities from Calvert Island, British Columbia, Canada - ECP12_OM1 (SPAdes) (version 2) | ecosystem: Environmental > Aquatic > Freshwater > Wetlands > Bog ...
GGGACAGGAAACGGTTGGCAGAGCGGAAGCGCCTGCCCCACGCGCTCTAATGCCGGAAATGGCGCATCCCGGTGAACACCATGGCCACCCCGAGCCGGTCGGCGGCGGCGATCACTTCGGCGTCGCGCACCGAGCCCCCGGGCTGGATGAAGGCGGTGGCGCCGCACTTGCAGGCCTCTTCCAGGCCGTCCGCGAAGGGGAAGAACGCGTCCGACGCCACCACCGTTCCGGGCAGCGGGAGCACCGCTTTCATGGCGGCAATCTTCACCGAATCCACGCGGCTCATCTGCCCCGCGCCCACGCCCACGGTTTGCCCCGGACGGGCGAACACGATGGCGTTGGATTTGACGTGTTTGGCCACTTTCCAGGCGAACTCCAGCGCGGTCCACTCCTCTTCGGTGGGCGCGCGGCCGGTTTTCACCACCGCCCGAGCGCGATCCAGCCGGCCCTGGTCGGCGGTCTGCGCCAGGTACCCGCCCGAAATGGACTTCACCACCAGCTTGCCGCCGCCGGGGGCGACGCGCATGAGGCGCAGGTTCTTCTTGGCCGCCAGCAACGCCAGCGCCTCGGGCGAGTAATCCGGCGCGGCGATGGCCTCGACGAATGTCTTGACGATTTCGGCGGCGGTATCGGCGTCCACCGCCCGGTTGAAACCGATCACGCCGCCGTAGGCGGACACCGGGTCGCACTCCTGCGCCATGCGGTACGCCTGGGCCAGCGACGGCTGCTCGGAGGCGCCGCAGGGGTTGGTGTGTTTGATAATGGCGGCGGCCGGGGAGGCGAATTCGCCGACCAGTTGCCAGGCGGCATCCAGGTCCACCAGGTTGTTGTAGGAGAGTTCCTTGCCCTGCAATTGCCGGGCGCCGGCGACGCCGGCTCCGGGTTCCCCGTACAGCGCGGCCGCCTGGTGGGGATTCTCGCCATAGCGCAGGTCCATGGCCTTGGGCGCGTTCACGCGCAGAACCTCGGGCAGGGCTTCGGCGGGCGCGCCGATGCCCTCCAACCGCGCGCTGATGGCCGCGTCGTAACCGGCGGTTGTGCGGAAGGCCTTGCGGGCCAGCTTCCATTTGGTCTCGCGCGACAATTCGCCGCGGTTGCGGTCCATCTCGGCGAGCACGTCCGCGTAGTCGTCGGGCGAAACCAGGACGGCCACATCCTGGAAGTTCTTGGCGGCCGCGCGGATCATGGTGGGGCCGCCGATATCGATGTTCTCGATGAGATCGTCGAAGGAAGCGTCCGGGCGCGCCGCCACGTCTTCGAAGGGGTACAGGTTCACCACCAACATGTCGATGCAGCCGATGCCGTGTTCCTCGAGAGACCGCATGTGTCCGGCATTGCCCCGAACGGCCAGCAGGCCGCCGGCGATCCTGGGGTGCAGAGTTTTCACGCGGCCGTCCAGCATTTCGGGGAAGCCGGTGACGTCGGACACCTCCCGCACCGGAACTCCCTCCTGCCGCAGCAGCCGCGCCGTGCCGCCGGTCGATACGATCTCGAAGTACAGCGCGTGCAACCCGCGCGCCAGTTCCACAACGCCTCGCTTGTCGGTAACGCTGATGAGTACCCGCCGGATTCTGTGCATCTCCCCGAAAATAGCACATAGCCCGGCCGGCGTACGCCCCCGGGGGGCCGGCCGCGGATGCGCGCGGCGGGCCTGGAGGGAACGGCCAGAGCCGGACGTCCGCGGTGCGCGCATGACGGCGGACCGGCGCAGGGCTGGAAGCCTGGTGGCGGGAGGCAACCCGGGAGATCGCAGGATGGCGGGCGGGTATATACTGGATGGGATTTAGAACCTTAAGACGGAAGTATCGAGTTAGAGTCTAGAATCATACAAAGGAAAGCCCATGCTGCCAAATTGGTTTAAGATGCTCATCCTCGTTTGCATGACTTGCGCGCTGTTGGCGCAAGAGCCGATGACTAATGAAGGTGTTGTCAGGCTGGTGAAATCGGGGATGACGGATGACTTGATTATCAGCGTGATTCAGCAACAACCCGGAAGCTATTCACTTGGCGCCAACGATCTGGCGGCGCTCAAGGAGGCCAGCGTTTCGGAAAAGATCATCGCCGCGATGCTGGCCAAAGGGAAAAGTGAAGTTCCCGCGGGGGCCGCGGCGGGATCCGGCAAGCCGGTCCCCGCTCCCGGCCAACGCACGTCGATTTCGGGGGCCGGACTCTATTACAAGAAGGGCAACGAGTACTTCGAGCTGTTGACCGAGGATGTCGAGTGGAAGACCAGTGGCGCGATGAAAAACATCGCCAGCGCCGGCATCGTCAAGAAGGACCTGGACGGCACGCTTCCCGGTCCGAGCAGCCGCAACTTCCTCACCAACCCCATGGAGATCGTCTTGTCTCTACCCAGCGGCGTTACGGTGAACTCCTACATTCTGCTTCCGATGAGGCCCAAGAACGGTCTGCGGGAATTCAACGTCGGGCCGGTGAATCAGAGGAGCGGCGTGGCGAAGGGGGCTATTCCGTTCGGAGTGGAAAAGGTGGGCGAGAACCTGTTCCGCATGGTGCTGCAGACTCCGCTGGCGCCCGGCGAGTATGGAATCCTGGCGGCGACGCCCGCGGATTCCGCCGGCGGGGACAGCAAGATGTACACCTTCCGCATCCTGCTCTGAGGGATGGCCGCAAGAGCGGCGCGGCCGGGCGGGTTGACAGACGGAAGCGTGCGTCCCACCTTGCATCGCTAGGCGGCGGTACGGCGGAGCCATTCGTCCCGCAGGGTGGCGGCCAGCCGGGCGATGCCTTTCTCCCAATCGGGGAACAGGTCGAGGTACTGGATTTCGCGCTGGATGGCCCGCGGGACGGGGCAGGCGTCGAGGCGGACGGGCACGACGAAGATATCGTCGAGGGGCGCGCGGCGGGCGCAATCCAAGGCGTGGCGGATCTCGGCCTGGAAGCCTCCGCGTTTGCGGGCCGAGGTGCGGGAGAAGCAAGCCACGAAGAAATCGGAAACCTCGATGGCGGACTCGATGGCGCGCGGCCAGTTCTGACCGGGGAGCAGTTTGCGGGTGTCCATCCAGGGGCGGAAGCCGAGGGATTCGATCTCACGGTACAGGCGTGCGGCGAGGCGCGCGTCCTCCTTGGCGTAGGCGATGAACACCTGCGGGCGGGTGCAGGGTTCGAATCGGAACCAGGATTCGGCGTCGGGGTAGAACACGCCGAGGCCATCGATCTCGACGGCTTTTCCGGCGGCCAGGCCGTTGATCACCACGGCGGTGAACTGTTCGAGGGCCGAGGGTTCAGCCACGGGGTTTCTCCTGGTGTTCCAGCCAGACGATGCCTCGGGCGCCGTGTTTGAGCCTTCCCAGGCCTGGGAGGTTGGCCTCCTGGCCGCGTCTGAGGCGGAGGAGGATCTGATGGACCACGCGATCCAGGCGGTCCGCGGCTTCGGCCTGGGTCACACCGGCCCGGCGAGCCATCCGTTTTGCGATATCGGGCTTATTCACTCCGGTTTCACTGTAGCAGGCGAGCTTTGGGAAAGGCCCCGGCAAGAAATCCCGCGATGCCGGCAGGCCGATGAAAACAGGTAGGTTATAGAAGATAAAAAAATCCGAAAATGGTTGTGAACGAAGTACATGAACTGATTTTAATTGGAGCTTAAGGGACGCTTCATGTGCCGCTGGTTATCATACTGCCAAGACGACAAATCGTCCCGACTACCTTAAGGAGAACCGCAAATGAAGAAACTGATGACTTTGATGCTCGGCCTTTCGTTCCTCGTTGGCAGCGTCGCCATCGCCGCAGACAGCGCGAAGGACACCAAGAAGCCCGTGAAGGCGGCGAAGGTGAAGAAGGACACCGCGAAGGACACGGCGAAGAAGTAAGCTGGCTCGCGAAGATTCCCGTTATTCTCTGGGACGCCGCGTAGCCACTCGAAACCTACGCGGCATCCCGTGGTTCTACCCCTCCTCTCTGCCCCAACCCCCACTTCCCAGCCTGCCGTAATTGCCATGAGGCGAAGCGCCGCCGCAGGGGATCGCGGGTGGCCGCCCGGCCGGCGCGAGGCATCACCGGAGGCTTGGGGCAAAGCGGCGATCGGGATTCCATGCAGGGCGTCTGACGGGACCGCCGAACCCTACGTAAGTCGCGGGATTGCAGGCGGTTAGACTGCGGGTTCAAGTCCGCCTCAGGTGTAACCTTGGGCTGGGCTCAAACGCCCTCTGAATTCGAGGCACCCGCATCTCCCGATGAACTTGATGAACCTCTCCCGAACCATGCTGTGCGCCATGCTGGGGTCACTCCCGGCGCTAGCCCAGCCGGCGGCGCCCCCCGCCGAGCAGGTGCGAGGCGCGATTACCAGCGTCGCCGTCGAGGCCAGGCAGATCGCCGTGACCACCGAGAAGGGCGATCCGGTGACCATCGCGATTACCGACCGCACGGTGCTGTTGCGGATGCCGGCCGGGGTTACGGACCCCAAACAGGGCGTCAGGATCGAGTTGCCGGCGATGGCGGCGGGGGACAAGCTGATCGCCCTGGGGAAACGCTCCGCCGATAAGAAGACCCTGGAGGGCGCCAGGGTTTATGTTCTTACGACATCGGACATCGCCCAGATACACAAGCAGGAAGACGAAGACTGGGTGAAGCGCGGCACCAGCGGCGTGGTGTCCGCGGTGGACCCCGCGGCGCAGACGTTCACGCTCAAGGTGGGCGCGAAGGAGCCGGTGGTCCAGCTTTCCGGCAAGACCGACATCCGGCGGTATGCGGCGGATTCGTTCAAATCCACGGATGCCAAGCCGGGCTTGCTTGCCGACATCAAGGTTGGCGATCAGGCGCGCGTTCTGGGCAACAAGGACGCCGAGGGCGGCAAGATTTCGGCCGAGCGGGTGTTCTTCGGTACGTTCCGGCGGATTTCGGCGAAGATCGAATCGATCGACGCACAGAATCACGAGATCAGGGTGAAGGATCTGGACGTCAAGAAGCCGAAACCGCTGACCATTGTGGTGGACCCGGATTCTCAGATCAAGAAGCTGGCGCCGGAGGTGGACGCCTTTCTGGCGCGGCGTTTGAATCCGGGAGCGAGCCAGGGAGAGGATGGCGGCCGCGGCCAGGGGCGTGGCGGGGCCGGCTTCGGACGCGGAGGGGGTGGCGGACGGGGCGGCGATATCGGACAGGTTTTCGATCGCGCACCGGCAATTCCGCTGTCCAGTTTGAAGCCCGGGGATCCCATCGTGGTGTTGACCACCGCGGGCAGCAACCCGGACCGGGTGACGGCGGTGATGCTGGTGGCCGGAGTGGAAGCGTTGCTGACCTCACCCAATGCCGCGCGGGACATCATGAGCGGATGGAACCTTGGCGGCGGCGGAGGCGGCGGCGAAGGGAACTAGTTTGACGGCCGCGGAATCGCCGGGAAGCAAAGATCAGAGGAAGTATGTTCAACTTGCGAAGGACCATTCTAGAAGTTCTCGCCATCGCGCTGATTTCGATCGCCGCGCTGGCCCAACAGAAGACCGGTACGGTCAAGGGCACGCTGACCGACGATTCCGGCGGCGTAATTCCGGCGGCAACCGTTTCGCTGGCCGGAAATGGAGCGGCCCAGACGGCGCAGACGCAGGCCGACGGAACGTATACGTTCCCCGGTCTGGCGCCCGGCGATTACACGGTGAGCCTGTCGTTTCCCGGTTTTCAGCCGTTCCGGAAGCAGGTGACGGTGGCGCCGGGCGGCACGGTGCAGGTACCCATCCAACTGGCGGTGAAGGCCGAGAAGCAGGAAGTGACGGTGCAGGGCGAAGCCGGCCCGACGCTCAGCGTGGAACCGGACAACAACGCCACGCAGTTGGTGATCAAGGGCGAAGACCTGCAGGCGCTGCCGGACGATCCCGACGACCTGGCGGACGCGCTGCAAGCCCTGGCCGGACCGGGTGCGGGACCGAACGGCGGGCAGATGTACATCGACGGTTTCAGCGGGGGCACGCTGCCGCCCAAGGAGTCGATTCGCGAAATCCGCATCAACTCCAACCCGTTCTCGGCGGAATTCGACCGGCTGGGATTCGGGCGCATCGAAATCCTGACCAAGCCGGGCAGCGACAAGTTCCGCGGCGCACTGAGCATCAATTACGACAACGGCATCTTCAACTCGCGAAATCCTCTGGCGACCAACAAGCCGGATTATTCGAACCGCATGATCAGCGGAAATATCGGCGGCCCCATCAACCACCGGTCTTCCTTCACCATGGAATTCAGCCGCCGGGATGTTTCGGACAACTCGATCACTCACGCCACCTACGTGGACCCCGCGAATCCGACGACCGTTTTGTACAACAACGCGTCGCTGGTGACGCCGAGCGCCAACACGGGGTTCGAGCCGCGGGTGGACTACCAGTTGAGCACGAACCACACGCTGGTCGTGCGTTTTGAAGAACGGGTCAATTCGCGCGACAACTCGGGGCTCGGTGGGACGTCACTGCCTCCGCCGCTTTCGCAGATTCCGTACAACACGGCCGGCAACGGCCAGAATCTGATGCTCACGGAAACGGCCATTCTGAGCCCGAAGGTGGTGAACGAGACGCGATTCCAGTGGAGCCGGAACTACTCCAACACGCAAGGCAACCTGATTCCTTCCATCAACGTGGCGGGCGCATTTTCGGCGGGCGGCAACGACCGTGGAAACAACCATAGCCTGAGCCAACATCTCGAGCTTCAGAACTACACCTCGGTGGCGCACGGCGTTCACACCATTCGCCTGGGTGTGCGGGTGCGCCGCGACAGCGATCAGAGCCAGAACCAATCGGGCTTCGGCGGAGGGTACACGTTCCAAGGCGGCCTGGAGCCGGTGCTGAACTCCAATTTCCAGATCGTGACGGATGCCAACGGCAATCCACTGACACAGACGGTCACTTCGCTGCAGCAGTACCAGCTCTTCCTGCAATTGCAGCAGGCGGGCTACACGGGCGCGCAGATCCAACAGTTGGGCGGCGGACCTTCCCGGTTCGGGATCACGGGCGGGATGTCGTACATCAGCGGCATCCGTTGGGATGCCGGTCCATTCGTGCAGGACGACTGGCGCCTGCGTCCCAACCTGACGTTGAGCTTCGGTCTGCGGTACGAAGTGCAGAACCTGATTGGCGACCGGAGCGATATTGCGCCGCGGTTGGGCTTCGCGTGGGCGCCGGGCAAGTCCAAGAACGGGCGGCAGAAGACCGTGGTGCGAGGGGGTTTCGGCATCTTCTACGATCGCATCGGCACGGGGCCGTTCGAAAACGCCATACTGAACAACGGTGTCAACCAGTTGTCCTATACGGTATACAACCCCACGTTCTACCCGAATATTCCACCGCTTTCGTCGCTGAGCGCGGGGACGAACCTGATCAGCGTGGTGGACCCCAAGCTGAAGTCGGACGCCAGCCTGCAGAGCGCCATCGGCATCGAGCGGCAACTGCCGCGCAGCACCACCCTGGCGGTGACATACACCAACAACCGCTCGGTGCATCTTTCGCAGAACGTGGACATCAACACGCCGCTGCCGGGCAGCTTCAACCCCCTGCTGCCGTTGAGCGCCGCCAACGGCGTTTTCCCGTACGGCTATAGCGCCGGCCGGATCATGGAACTGGAATCCGGGGGAGTGATGCGGCAGAGCATCATGATGGTGAATTTCAATTCACGCTTCAGTCCGCGGGTTTCGCTGTTCGGGAACTACTCCCTCAACTACTCCAAGGATCTGCCGGGTTCGCCCACCGATCCATACGATTTCGCGCTGGATTACGGCCGCTCCAACCTGGACCGGCGGCACAACTTCCAGTTGATCGGTTCGGTGATCGGGCCCAAGGGCATTCGCCTGGCGCCGTTCGTCACCCTGCGCTCGGGATCGCCGTACGACGTCACCAGCGGCACGGATATCTTCGGCGACAACGGCGGCGTGCGGGCGGATTTCGCCGGCGGCGCGTCGTGCGCGAGCGCCAATGTGCGCTGTACGCAGTACGGGAATTTCCAGGCGGTCACGAACGCCGCCAACCTGGGCAACCTGATTCCGCGGAATTACCTGACCATGCCAGGGCTGTTTTCCGTGAACCTGCGCCTGTATCGTGTGTTTGGATTCGGTCCCAAGCGCGGGGCTAACGCGGCTGCCGCCAATCCGGGCGGGATGGGTGGTCCTCCGGGCGGCGGAATGGGTGGCCCTCCGGGTGGCGGCATGGGTGGTCCTCCGGGCGGTGGAGGTGGAGGCCGTGGCGGCTTCGGCGGACCGGGCGGCGGAGGTGGAATGCGCATGGGCGGTGGCGGCGGCGGGGGGCGTGGCGGGTTCGGCGGCGGTGAAACCACCGACCGGCGATTCAACGCGACCGTGAGCGTCAACGTCAGCAACATTCTGAACCACTTCAACCCCGGCGGGTACAACGGCAATATGACTTCCCCGACCTTCCTGCAGCCCACCAGCATCAATTCGGGGTTTGGCGGCGGTGGCGGGGGTTTCGGAGGCTTCGGCGGCGGCATGGCCGCCAATAACCGGCGCGTCGACATGTCGGTCCGCTTCACGTTCTAACCAGCGGCAAGGCAGCACCCGACTGGCGCGCGCATTCTGTTGCATGATGTGCCGGGATAGTGTGTCTCCGGGGCAACACGCGGGCCCGGAAAAATGCGTCTGACCCCTTTTTTGGGAGTACAATCTCTAGTGGGATTCAGGTGATTGGGCCACGCGACCTCGATGAATATCTCTGTCAAAGGTGAATACGCCTTGCAGGCGATCTTCGACCTGGCGTGCCAGCGCTCGGGCGAGCCGGTCAGAATTGCCGACATCGCCCGGCGCCAAAAGATTCCGCAGAAGTTTCTGGAACTGATACTAGCCGGGCTGAAGCAGTCCGGATTCGTGGAATCGCGACGGGGCGCCGAGGGCGGGTATCTGCTGGCGCGAGCCGCCGATTCCCTGACCGTCGGCGAAGTGCTGCGCGCCGTGGAAACGCCGCACCCCAGCCGGGGGCGGCCCAAACGAAAAGTCGAGACTCCCTTTGGCGACATGTGGCAGCAGGTGGACCGCGCCATCTCGGATGTGGTGGACAAGACCACCTTCGCGGACCTGGTGCGCGACTGGACGGACAAGCAGAGCCGCTTCGTGCTGAATTGGGAGATTTGAGTTGAGAGTCTACGACGACAATTCGCTGAGCATCGGCCGCACGCCGCTGGTGCGGCTGAACCGGGTTACGGGAGGGTCCAAGGCCACCATACTGGCCAAAGTGGAAGGACGCAACCCGGCGTACTCGGTGAAGTGCCGCATCGGGGCGGCGATGATCTGGGACGCGGAGAAGCGGGGAGTTATCAAGCCGGGGCAGGAACTGATCGAGCCGACCAGCGGCAATACTGGCATCGCCCTGGCGTTTGTGGCGGCCGCGCGCGGCTACGGGATTACGTTGACCATGCCCGAGACCATGTCGTTAGAACGCCGCAAAGTGCTTCAGGCCCTGGGCGCCAACCTGATTCTGACCGGGGGATCGCTGGGGATGGCGGGCTCAATCTCGAAGGCCGAGGAGATTCTGGCTTCCGATCCACAGCGATTCGTTCTGCTGCAGCAGTTCAAGAATCCGGCGAACCCGGAGATTCACAGGCGCACCACCGGGCCGGAGATCTGGGACGACACCGGCGGCGCCATCGACGTTCTGGTGGCGGGAATCGGAACTGGGGGCACCATCTCGGGCATCTCGCGCTGCATCAAGAAGGACAAGGGCCGCGCCATCCTGTCGGTGGGGGTGGAGCCGAGCGGCAGCGCGGTGATCACGCAGCATCTGGCGGGACAGCCGCTGAAGCCCGGACCGCACAAGATTCAGGGGCTGGGAGCGGGATTCATTCCGGAGACGCTGGATCTATCGATGGTGGACCGGGTGGAGCTGGCGACCAACGAGGAATCCATCGAGATGGCGCGGAGGCTGGCGCGGGAAGAGGGAATCCTGGCGGGGATCTCCTCCGGCGCGGCGGTGGCGGCGGCGGTGAGGTTGGGGAATCAACCGGAGTTTGCGGGCAAGACGATCGTGACCATTCTGCCGGACGCGGCGGAACGCTATCTGACGAGCGTGCTATTCGACGGAACGTTCGCGGAATAGGGCGGCCGAAAAGAGAGAAGCGGGCGCATATTGGGTGATAGGGGTGAGTGCGCCCGCTGTCGTAACGGGGATTTACCTTCTAGACGAAGGATCAATGCACTCATGTTACAGGTTGAGGTCTGAATTGTGATATCCAAGAGAGCCATTTCCGCATAGCCCTTTAGAGCTATATGGCACGCAACGCCATGAAATATTTGGGAACTTTTATGAAGGCGCGGTCGATGTGGATGGCTGGAATTCTGGTGGGCGCAGCGGTTCCTTTGGGTGCGCAGGGCCGTCCGGAGGGCCCGGACCGCGAGGCGGCGGCTTCACCCGCGGTAGTGCTGACCAATGACGGAAAGCCCCTGCTGCTGCCGTTCCAGTGCAGCGAGGAAGACATCCGCTGGGCCGGGATGTTCTGCGCGGAAGATGCGCCGTGCCCGATTTTCCTGGAGATTGCCGCCATCGAGGCTGTGGACAATCGGGTCCTGCTGGCCGGAAACATCCACGGCGAGGCGGTGACACTCTACTCGGTGCTGCTCTCGAGCGACGACAATGGACTCTCCTGGCAGGAAGCCCACGAGCGCATCCGCGGCGCGGGACTCGACCATATCGAGCACGCCGGCGCCGGCGCGGCCTGGATCGGCGGACAGGTTCTGTTCCCGTTCACGCGGGATCCCTTTCTGCTGATCTCGACAGACGGGGGCAAGACCTGGAAGCAGGACGAGGTGCTGAGCGAGGAAAACGAGAGCCGGTTCGGATCGATTCAGGAGTTCTACTTCACAACCCGGGACAAGGGGACTCTGATTCTCGACCGGGGCGCGGGAGGCGGTGGCGGAGAACGCTTCGCCCTCTACGAGTCCTCGAACGGCGGCGAAACGTGGGCGGTGAAGCAGGAAAGCCGCAAGCCGATCGTGGTGAAGCGGCCCGCCGCGCCGCCGCCCGACTGGCGGGTGCGTCCCGACGCCGCGACGAAGTCCTTCCTGGTGGAACACCGCGTGGGGACGCACTGGAGCGCGGTGGCCGCGTTCCTGGTGGGACTGAACTCGTGCCGGCCAGGCGAGCCCGCGGCCAATCCTGCCGGGCCGGAGACGGGCGAGAAGCGGTAAGAATCGAAACTTGGGCGGGGGAGCGGGGCGCGCGGCGCTCCAATTGGCTCCGGCACCCTACGGCCCTTCACGTGCTTTGCCGATAGGGAGAGCGACGGAGGGTTTTATGATGGTAGCGGTTGGATTGGCGGTTCTGGTAGTGCTTTGCCTCCTACTGTCGGTGGTTGAGACGCCACCCGCGGTGGGACGATGAGACACACCGCGCAATCCAAATAGACACAAGCGACGGTGTGGGTGTCAACAAAGTGGACATTCTCACAAGCAATCGATTTGCACGACCGGGGAACCCGCTGAGCGGTGCGATGGGCTGCGTGCGGGTTCCGGTTACAGGGTCATGAAGGCGCGCCAAGCCATTGGCGCACCGGCAGCGATTTGCCGCGCATTCCCGCCTGTTCTATACTAAGTACTTGAGCTAAAATGCCGAAACGTACCTTTCAACCCAATCGCGACCGCCGCGCCAAGACCCACGGGTTCCGCAGCCGCATGGAAACCGCCAATGGCCGTGCGGTACTCTCACGCCGCCGCGCGCGCGGCCGCAAGAAACTCACTGTCAGTTCCGAGAGGTAGTTGTCCATCGCCGGTTTTCCAAAACGTGTCCGCCTGCTGCGATCGCAAGATTTCCGAAGAGTCTATGAGCAGGGAGCCCGCTACGCCAGCCCGCTGTTCGCGGCGTTCTGCTTGCGGGAGTGCGAACCGGGCGGCCCGCGCATCGGCTTCACGGTGCCACGCGCCTTGGGCAAGGCGGTCGAGCGGAACCGCATCAAGCGGCGCTTCCGGGAAGCTGTCCGAGCATGTCTGGATGGTTTGACATCACCGTGGTCAATTGTCATCAATCCGCGCCGCAAGGCCTTCGATGCACCCATGCTGGAGCTGCAGCAGGAAGTGGGGAGGCTGTTCGCGCGGTGCGACGGATCTCCGGACGGACAATTCTCGTAGTAGCCATTGGCGTGTACCAGTGGATGATTTCCCCCCTGCTGCCTTCGGCCTGCCGCTTCTACCCAACCTGTTCGCAGTATATGCGCGACGCGGTGGAGCGGTATGGCGTGGCCAGGGGAGTGTGGATGGGAGTGCGCCGGCTGGCGCGCTGCCATCCGTTTCATGCCGGCGGCTTCGATCCGGTCCGGTAGTCACCCGATTTTGCAGACGGAATTCATACTGAATGGCTGAATCACCACATGGCGGCGGCAAACAGGCGCCGGGAGAAATGTCGATGGAGATGCGGCTGTTGCTCGCATTCGTCCTGATGGGGGTGGTGATGCTGCTGAGCTACCAGTTCATGCCCCAGCCGGTGACGCCGGCGCCCGGCAAGAAGACCGCCGAGACCGGCCAGCAGGCTCCCCAGCCGGCCGCAGAGCAGGCCCCGGCGGCCAAGGCCGCGAAGCCGGCGGCGAAGGCCGGAGCGGCGCCGGCGATTCCGAAAGCGGGGCAAATATCGAGCGACCCGCAGCCGGCCTACATCGTCGATACGGACCTCTTCCGGGTGTCCTTCAGCAACCAGGGCGGGACGCTGCGGAGTTGGGTGCTGAAGAAATTCAGGGGCAACGACAACCAGCAACTGGATCTGGTGAATGCGGCGGCCGGAATGGAGTACCCGTTTTCACTTTACTTTCCCGGCCAGCCGGCGGCTTCCAAACTGAATTGGGCCTGGTACAAGCAGACCGGCGACGCCGACGGCCTGGGCGTGACGTTCGAGTACTCGGACGGGTCGCAATCCGTCCGCAAGCAGTTCCGCTTCGAGAAGAGCAGCTACATGGCGCGGATTTCCACGGACGTGACCACCGATGGGAAGCCCACGCCGCACATGCTGGAATGGCGCGGGGGATTCGGCGATCTCACGATACCGGTGGCCGCCTCCAACACCATCACGCTGTACTACGACCTGGACGCGAACAAGCTGCAGGACCAGGGGGCCAAGGCCGCGAGAGAGGGGCCGGTGACGGTGACCGGGAATTTTTCCTTCGCCGGTCTGGCGGATAAGTACTTCGCGGCGGTCTTCCTGCCGGAGAGCACGGCGGGGGTGCAGCAGACCACCTTCGGCGATTGGGCCCGCACGCCCAAGGAGACCAAGGCGCAGGACTTCGCCGGAGTGGCGATTGCCGGCGGCGAAGCCAACCGTTTCCGCCTGTTCGTCGGGCCCAAGGACCTGCCGTTACTCAAGAAGGTGGACCCGAAACTGGAGCAGGTGGTCAATTTCCGGTTGTGGTCGATACCGGGGTCGGAATACCTGGTGAAGGCGCTATTCCTGGCGGTGGACTGGGTCAACAACAGCTTCGTCCACAATTTCGGCTGGGCCATCGTGCTGGTCACGGTGATCATCAACTTCGCCTTGTTCCCGCTGCGGCTCACGAGCATGAAGTCGGCGCGCAAGATGCAGGCGCTCAAGCCGCAGCTCGACGCCATCAACGCCAGGTACAAGAACATCGGCATCTCGGACCCGAAGAAGGCGGAACAGAATCAGGAGGTCATGGACCTCTACAAGAAGCACGGCGTGAACCCCATGGGAGGGTGCGTGCCCATGCTGCTGCAGATGCCGCTGCTGATCGCGTTCTACAGGGTGTTCACGGTGTCGGTGGTCATGCGGGGGGCCAGTTGGCTGTGGGTAATGGACCTTTCCCAGGAAGAGTGCCTGGCGGCCAACGCACTTCTTTCGATCAACATTCTGCCCATCATCATGACCGTCACCCAGTTCCTGATGCAGAAGATGACGCCGCAGCCCAACGTGGATCCCAACCAGCAGAAGATGATGTACTTCATGCCGGTGATCTTCGGCGTCATGTTCTATCATCTACCCAGCGGCCTGGTGCTATACTACCTGACCAGCAATCTGGTGAGCATGGGCCAGCAATGGTTTTTCAATCACACGGATACGGCGCGCGCGGCCGCATTGAGCGTGCAGCCGCCGCCCAAAAAAAAGAACGGCAGGAAATAGGGCGTGACTGAACGAAAATATTCCACGGCTGAGATCGGACCGCGAATCGACGGATTCCTGCGGACCACCTTGCGGAACGCCGGGCTTCGCGTGCAGTACGAGATTACGGACGTGGCGGCGGGAGACGAAGACTTCGAGACGCCCGACGTGGCGGTGAAGTTCTCCGGCGGAGACGTGGATCTGATCCTCGGCAACCGCGCCGAGCTGCTGCTGGCGCTGGAGCACGTCACCATGGAAATGCTGCGGATGCCGTCGGAAGACCATTCGCGGATTTCGTTCGACGCCAACGATTACCGGCTGCTGCGCATCGAGGAGCTGCGCCTAAGCGCCACCGCGGCGGCCGACAAAGTGAAACGCACGGGCGTGCCGTTCCGCTTCAACCCGATGAACAGCCGCGAGCGGCGGGTGATCCACCTGTCGCTGCGCGGCGAATCCGCGGTGCGCAGCGAGAGCATCGGCTCCGGTCCGTCGCGGCAGGTGGTGGTGTACCCGGCGGGGATGGCCAGCCTGCCGGAGGCTCCGCGAGGCCCGGAGATGCGCCGCGGCGGCGGCGGAGCGCGGGGGCGCGGGAGAAGATAGCGGGGCTGGGCGGCGCACTGGCAGGCGAGCTTCGCTCGCCGGGCCGATTGAAAATCGGCCGCAGGCTGCAAGCCTGCCCCACATAAGACCGGCGTGGATCGAGCCCATGTCCGTTTCCGACACCATCGTGGCTATCGCCACTCCTCCGGGGCGCGGAGGGCTGGGGATCGTGCGGCTGTCCGGCACGGACGCGCGGCGGATCGCCGGAACCTTCCTCAGCGGCGCCGATTGGCGGGGGTGGCGCGTAACGCTAGCGGAATTGCGGGACCGCGACGGCCACGCCATCGACCAGGTGGCCGTCACCTTCTTCGAAAAGCCGCATTCCTACACCGCCGAAGACGTGGTCGAGGTTTCCTGCCATGGCTCGCCGGTGGTGCTGCGGCACGTGGTGGAACGCGCCCTGGAGGCCGGTGCGCGGTTGGCCGGCCCGGGCGAGTTCACGCTGCGGGCGTTCCTCAACGGGCGGATCGATCTGCCGCAAGCCGAGGCGGTTCGCGACCTGATCGGCGCCACCACGCTGTACCAGGCGCGGGTGGCGGCGAGGCAGGCCGGCGGCTCGCTCGCGCGCAGCCTGGCGCCGTTCAAGGAGGGTTTGCTCGAACTGATCGCGCTGCTCGAAGCGGGCATCGATTTCGCCGAGGACGACGTCGCCGTGGCTTCCTCCGAACAGATCCTGGCGCGCCTCCACCCCGTCTTCGACGGCGTTGCGAGGCTGGCAGCCAGCTTCCAATACGGTTCGCTGGTAGCGGGCGGACTCACGCTGGCGATTGTGGGCAGGCCCAATGTGGGCAAGAGCAGCCTGTTCAACCGCCTGTTGGAACAGGATCGCGCCATCGTGACGGATACCCCCGGAACCACCCGCGACCTGGTGTCCGAGACCGCCTCCATCGGGGGAATCCCGGTGAAGCTCTTCGACACGGCGGGCATCCGGGAGTCCACCGGGACCGTGGAATCGCTGGGCATCGAGCGCAGTTACCAGGCCATGGCCGATGCGGATCTGACGCTGGTGGTGGTGGACATCTCGCGGCCGCTGGAGGCGGAGGACGCGTCGCTGATCGACCGCGCCGCGAGCCAGGGCCGGTATCTGCTGGTTGGTAACAAGTGCGATCTGGCGGGGGAGGAGTTCGTGGCGGCCCATCCCACCAGCGCCCTGACGGGCGAGGGAATCGCCGAGCTGCGCGACGCCATTCTGGAAGCCGTGGCCCCGGCAGGCGTTTTTGAACAGGATGGCGGCTTCATCACCACGCTCCGCCACGAGCAGTTGCTGCGCGAATCGGCCGGGTGCCTGGAGAAAGCGCGCGGGGCGGTGATGGCGGCGGTTCCGCACGAGATGGTGCTGCTGGATCTCTATGGCGCGCTGCACTCGCTGGATGCGATTACGGGCGCGACCACAGCGGACGATATCCTGAACCGTATTTTTTCCACCTTCTGCATCGGGAAATAGCGGAACATTAGTGGGTATAATTCGTCTATGTCTTCTTGGCTGCCCTGGCTGCAAATCCAGTGGCAATGGAACTAACCCCAATTTGAGGTGAATATGCGTCAGTCGATACGGTTTTTCCTGATAGCGGCTCTGATCCTCGCGCCGGCGGCGTTTCCGCAAACGCTGCCGCAAGGCGCGCAGAAGGTGACCTCGGTGGAGGGCATCACCGAGTACTCCTGGCCCAACGGCCTGCGGGTGCTGCTGTTTCCCGATCAGTCCCAACCCAAGGTGACGGTAAACGTCACTTACCTGGTGGGTTCGCGCCATGAAGGCAACGGCGAAGCGGGGATGGCGCACCTGATGGAGCACATGCTGTTCCTGCGCACCAAGAGCGGCAAGGACATCAAGAAGGAGATGACCGACCGTGGCGCGCAGTGGAACGGCACCACGTCGGACGACCGCACCAATTACTACGAAACGGTCACTGCCTCGGACGAAAACCTGGCGTGGGCGCTGGGGCTTGAGGCCGAGCGCATGACCAGCATGCGGATCGAGAAGGAACTGCTCGACAAGGAAATGACAGTGGTGCGCAACGAGTTCGAGATGGGCGACAATTATCCCACCAACGTGCTCGAGGAACGCACTATCGGCGTGGCCTACTCATTCCATCCCTATGGGAAGCCGACCATCGGCAGCCGTTCGGACATCGAGAACGTTCCCATCGACAAGCTGGACGCCTTCTATCACAAGTACTACCGGCCCGACAACGCGGTGGTCATGGTCGCGGGCAAGTTCGACGAATCCAAGGCGCTGGCCGGCGTGGCCGCCGGGTTGGGCACGATAGCCAGGCCGCAGACCGCGATTCCGAGAACCTATTCCGTGGAGCCGCCACAGGAGGGCGAGCGCTCGATCACCTTGCGCCGGAGAGGCGATAACCAGGCCGTCTTTGCGGTCTACCACACACCTGCCGCCACCCATCCGGACCTGGCCGCGCTCGAGGTGCTGGCCGACGTGTTGGGCGATACTCCTTCGGGCCGGCTTCACAAGGCGCTGGTCGACACCAAGAAAGCGGTCGGCGTGGGAGCCTACGAGCGTACGATGCACGACCCCGGCTACCTGATGGCCATGGTGGAGCTGCGGCCGGAACAGAACATCGACGAGGCTCGCGAGATCGCGTTGAAGACCCTCGCCGGGATTTCGCAGGCGCCCGCCACCCAGGAGGAAGTGGACCAGGCCAAGACGCGCTTCTCCAAGCAGATCGACCTGTTGCTCACCAATTCGCAGATGGTTGGACTATACCTCAGCGAAGCCATGGCGGCCGGCGACTGGCGGCTGCTGTTCCTGGTGCGCGACCGCGTGCGCGACGTTACCCCGCAGGACGTGGCCCGCGTGGCCAAGGCCTACCTCAAGGACAGCAACCGCACGGTGGGAGTCTTCATTCCGACACCGACCCCGGACAAGGCCGAGATTCCCGCGGCGCCGGACGCGGCGACGGCGCTGAAGGACTACAAGGGCGGCGAGGGCATTTCCGCGGGCGAAGCATTCTCACCCACGCCGGCCAACATCGAGGCCCGCCTGGTGCGCTCGAAGCTGTCCAACGGGATGCGGGTGGATCTGATGCCGAAGAAGACGCGCGGCGGCGTGGTGATGGCGCGGATCCAACTGGATTTCGGGGATGAGCAGTCGGTCTTCGGGCGCACCGTGGCCGGCACGGCCGTCACCGGCATGCTTTCCCGCGGCGCCAAGAGCAAGTCGCGGCAGCAGTTGCAGGAGGCGTTCGACAAGCTGAAGGCCAACTGGAGCGTCGGCGGCAACGCCGTTGGCGCGACCTTCACCCTGCAGACCACGGAGGCGAACCTTGCGGACGCGTTGCGGCTGGCCGCCGAAGTTCTCCGCCAGCCGGCCTTCGACGAAAAGGAATTCGATCAGTGGCACCAGGAGCGGCTGTCTTCCATCGAGCAAACCCTGCACGAGCCCATGTCGATTGCGTCCAACGAGGTGCAGCGGCATCTGAATCCCTATCCCCACGGCCATCTCCGCCACGTCAGCACCATCGAAGAACGCCTGGACGACAACAAGAAGCTGACGCTACAGGAAGTGCGCCAGTTCTACGCAGATTTCTACGGGGCATCGAACGGCGCGTTCCTGGTTGCCGGGCAGTTCGACCCAGCGGCGATGCAGAAACTCGCCGCCGAGCTGTTTGCCGACTGGAAAAGCCCCAAGCCGTACACGCGCGTGCCGGCGGCGTATCACAAAGTGGAAGCCACCGACCAGAAGTTCGAGACGCCCGATAAGCAGAACGCCATGCTGGGGGTGGGCATGACCGCGCGGATGAGCGACGCGGATCCAGATTATCCCGCCATGCTGATCGCCAACTACATCTTCGGCGGTTCCGGCGGCGCGCGCCTCTTCAAACGGATCCGCGACAAGGAAGGCCTGAGCTACGGAGTGTACTCCGGATTTTCAGCGCCGCCTATAGACGATGGCGGATACTTCGTGATGC
>Ga0209039_10001907_pt1 | contig 18545 bp, 20 predicted proteins | sample BogFormECP12_OM1_FD_188238 | JGI IMG/M metagenome (GOLD analysis project Ga0209039, IMG submission 188238) | Bog forest soil microbial communities from Calvert Island, British Columbia, Canada - ECP12_OM1 (SPAdes) (version 2) | ecosystem: Environmental > Aquatic > Freshwater > Wetlands > Bog ...
CCCAGGCTGTGCGCCAGTTGCGGGATCTTCGAGGACCCGTAGAACAGGATCCCGGCCACCACGGCTATGATCAACCAGTCGTCGATCGAGTCGAACATCGGCTACCCTCGGGCGAGCACCCGGGAAGCTCCGATATGGGGTTCGTACGGGACGACTCAACTCGTAGGGATGGTCCGGACCTGGGGGAGATAAACTCCCCCCCGGCCCCGTCAGGCCGCCTCGACGAGGATCGTTTCGGTGCCGCCCGCGACGGCGCGGTCGATCGCGATGCGGGCGAGCAGCGAGAGACAGCCCGCTCCGCGCTCGAGGAGCAGCGTGGCGGTCCGAACGCTCGCCGGCGGGCGAGCGGCACGGCCCCGGCCTTTCGCGACCAGGCTCCCGCCACCGAGCAGCATCCCCTGATGGTAGACGTCACACGCGCGGTCGAGGGACGGCCGGACGAGCGCGTCAAACACGGCCTTCATCTGGTCCTTGAGCTCGGGCAGGTAGGCCGCTAGAGTGACCGCGCCCGCGTCCGACAGCCGGGCCGCGTCCTCGTTGAGGGTGCGCAGCGTCGCGCCGTAGAGGTCGGCAAGCTCCTCGAGGGCGTGGACGACGACCCGCCACTCGAGAAGCTGGCGGGGGTCGGGGCTTCCGATGCGCCGCGCGAGCGACCAGTCGCGGCTCGAGAGGAACAGCTGGCGCACGAGGAGCGCGAGGACCTTCGCCGACTCCTCTTCGAGGGTGTCGAGGCGCCGACTGCCCGCGCGCTTCTGCACGACGGCCTCCATCTCTTCAAGGAAGGCGAGCAGGATCATCCGGACCCGCTGGACGAGCTGGGGCAGTCCGTACTTCGACGGGTCGATGAAGTTCTGGAGCACGACGCGGGTCGGCTCCTGGGCGACCAGGGAGACCCCGAGCAGGCTCCGGGCGGTCTGGTGAAGCTCCTCGATCCGCTCGGGGGCGAGAGGAACGTCGGTCCGGATCTCGATCGCGTCGTGGCCGACGCGGTACGCCCCGACGATGAGCCGCTCGAGGACGCCGGGAGTGTCGAACGACCGGGCCTGCACCAGGAACGGCGCGACGGGCACATCGCCCCCGGGGAGCGGCGCCGGCTTCAGGAACAGCGTGCCGTCATCGTTCTGGTCGAAGACGATGAGGTCGCCCGGCCGGATGTTCATCGCCTCCGCCCACGGCTTCGGGAGCGTGACCGCGATCGACGAGTGTCCGGCTTTCAGTACGCGCCGCTCCCGGTTCGGGTTTCCCCACGCCATTCGATTGCTCCAAACCTACTACAGGTTCCGTAGCCATCCTGGGGTCCCTTTTTGAATGTTGTGTTGCTACTTCGGCGACTTCTCGAGGGCCGGTCGGGGTGCTCCCCGACGCGATTCAGGGATGACGACGGTCACCCGAGGCGGGCGGAAGCGGCGGACCACCCGCCGGCGGCTCGGCGTAGCCGAGACGCTCGGGCGGCATCTCGTGCTGGGCTCCCTTGCGGCGGCCGACCACGAATCCAAGGACGAGAGCGACCACGACGAGGGAGACGATCGAGCCGATGATGATGAAGAGGGCTGCCCCGGGTCCGGGAAGCCCGCTCGCGACCGTGAGGTTGGCCGGCAGGTTCATTCCGAAGGCGATGAACCCGTACATCCCGAGGGCGAAGTGACCGCCCACGGTGCAGAGGAACTCGTACCAGCCGGGCCCCTTCGATTCGAAGGTCGTCGTCTCGACATCGCCCGCGTAGCTGACGTTGACGTTGGCGAGGTGTGGGTAGGTCGACCCGTACGCGAGGTCCATGAGCTGCGACTCCTCGTAGGAGCTCGGGATCACCCAACCTTCCCGTCCGATAATCGTGAACGTGTGCGAGAGGGCGCTCCCGTCGGTGAACGTGACAGTGATCGTGGAGTTGGTGGCAACTTGCTCGAACGTGTTGGGAGCGAAGGCGTACCCGCTCGCGGCGGTAACGGCGATCGACGTGCCGCCGGACTGAGGGGCTTGCGCTTCCGCGGGCCGGACGGCGACGAGTCCGGCGAAGACCGCGGTGAGGACCAGCACGCCGAGCGCGGTCGCGAGAGCGCGGTGGCGAATCGTTCTCGACCTCATTCTCCTAACGGCCCGTGAGCCCGACCGCTCGCGGGACGGCGGGTGGAGTTCAAAGCCCCTGTGTACGAACCGGACGAAATCCGGCCGTGACGTGGCCCGGACGACCCGACCGTCCGGTTCGTACGCGGGGATTATGTAGCTGCATCCACCCCCGTCCGTTGTGCACACGAGTCCCGGGGCGCTAGCGATTCCGGTGGCCGGGCTCGCGGCCCTCCGCGGGGGCGTCGCCTGGGCGGCCGGCCAAAGCGACCTCCAGCAGACGAACGCTCTCGTCTGGATCATGATCGCGATCTCCGCGGCGGGAGCGATCGTCACGTTCGCGTTCCTCGTCTACTCGCTCTGGAAGTTCCGGGACCCGAAGGTGAAGGATCGACGCTATGGCTAACAAGCTCGAGATCGTCTGGACCCTCGCGACGGTCGCGCTGATCACCGGTGTCGCGGTCTACTCCACGATCCTGGTCTACCACCTCGACGATCTGCCGGCGCATCCCACCGAGTACGTCCAGGTGATCGGCCACCAGTGGTACTGGGAGTTCAAGTACACGAACGGCACCGATGTGAACTCGAACTACGACCCGACCACGAACTCGGTGAGCGGCGGGGCGTTATGGGCCCCTCCGGGCGCGGTCGTGCAGGTGAACGTCACCGGCTCGGATGTCATTCATTCGTTCAACATCCCCCAGCTCGGCGTGCGGATCGATGCCATTCCCGACCGGTGGAACTACTTCGCGTTCACCGTGCCGAACGTCGCGCCGGGGACGCAGTACTTGATCCAGTGCACGGAGTTCTGCGGCACCTTCCACGGAACGATGCGTTCGTTCCTCGAAGTCAGCTAGGCGCTCGTACTTTTCCCTACCGACGACCAGCCGGGACCTGTCGCACCGAGTCGATTCTCCTACGGACAACGGCGGAATCCCCGCGGGTCGCTCCGCGGAAGGTGGGAGCACTCAGGGGTGGTGGCCGTGGGACTCGGTCCGGGGCGGGAAGCGGCCGGCCAACGCGGCGACCGCGGTGAGAACGACCCCCACGCCGAGGAGTATCGCGGAACCGGCGAGCACCCATCCCCCGATGATCGCGGTGCTGGGAGCCGGCGGCGGGGGCGGTACCGCTACGCCCACGTAGAGGAACCCGAACATGCCCGCGCCGAAGTGTCCCGAGACCACGCAAATGTACTGGTAGATCCCGGGGGCGGGGATGGTGAAGTTGGCCCAGGCGCTCCCCCCCGGGAGGGCCGGCACGTTCTGGTTGACGAGCGCCGGGTGCGTCGTGAAGTAATCTGAATAGTTCTGCGGGGTGACCGACACGTTCGATTGCGGGATCAGCGTGAACGTGTGGCCGAGTCCCCCCTCGTTGGTCACCAGCACCGCGATGACGATGGGGTAGCGGGGCGGCGACGCGGAAAGGACGTTCGGGAGGAAGGCGGGGGCGTTGGTCGTGTTCTCGCTCAGCTCGAGCCCGGGGGCGGTGGAGCTCAGGTTGAGGAGACCCCACATGCCCGCCTGGAACTGGTAGGGGACCACCGACGCGAACTCGAACGAGTCGAACCCTTCGGAGGCGTTGAACGTCAGGTTCGCCCACCCCACGCCTCCCGGGGCGAGCGAGACGTTCGCGAGGGTCCCGTTGTGCGCGAAGAAGGCGTCGACCCCGCCCGGCGTGAGGCTCGCGGAGAGACGGACGTTCGGGGTCTTCGAGAGCGTGAACGTGTGGAGGAACTGACCGACGTTCACGAGGTGCAACGAGACGTTCGTGCCGGCTGGAACGGTGAGGAAGGCGGGCGAGAACGACGGCTGGTCTGTGAGGTTGACAGTGACGTTCGTGCCCGTCGCGAGCGGGTGCGCGAACCCGACCTCGGGCGCGACCGGAACGAGCGAGAGGCCGGCGACCGAGGGAAAGCCGACCGTCGCCAGCAGGAGCGCCCCGATGAACCAGGGGAGCGCCCGGCGGAGGGGTCGCGGCGTTCGAGACGGTCCGTCGGTCACGGGAATCCCTGACGGCGCGCAGACCTGAGGTCGGTTGATATGGATAGTGTACGAATGCGCCCGGCCCGTTCCCGGGCGGGGAGGTCGAGCGGTTCACCGCGGGTCGGCCCACAGGTGCGCGGAAGAGGACCTACGGCCCGCGAGCCCCAGCCGGAAGCGGCAACGCGTCCGACTCGTCCGCGGTCCGCGCGAGCCACGGCTGCGCGATGCGACCCCGGTAGTACCGACGGATGAGGTAGGCCACCTCGACGCCCATGACGACCCCCATCACCGTGCCGAACGTGAGGACCGGACCGATCGACCCTCCCGACCCGGCGACGAGCAGGCCTGCGAGCGCCATCGCGAGGAAGGCAACGGCGACGCCGACCAGCAACCGCCCGTCCTCGGAAGGGACCCGTCCCCGCCAGAGCGCCCGCACGAGCGCCAGGAAGCTCGCTCCCATCAGGACCGACATCGCGAGTCCTCCCACCGTGGGAAACGTCGGGACCCAGGGAGCCAGGACCGCGGACGCGCTGAGGGTGAGCAGGGCCCACCGCTCGATCGTCCCGAGCGGCGCCCAGACGAGCAGCGCGACCATCACGGCGGCCATCGACCAGAAGAACCAGACGGAGGAGAGGCCGGCGGCGATCGCGGGTACGGTGGCCGTAGGGCCACCGACCGCCCCGTAGGCGAACAGCACGCCCATCAGCGCTTCGGAACTGGTCGCCACGAGCGCGAGCGTCACCGGCCAGAACCACCCGACCGCGTCCACCCTCCGGTCCCGGAACAGGATCTGCCCGACGAACCAGATCCCGGCGGGGAACATCATCATGAAGTTGAAGGCGAGCAGCACGAACGTCCACGACTCCGGGCCGTTCGGGTTCAGGAACACGAACAGGAGCGAGAGGAGGAGCAGGCTCCCCCCTCCGAGCACGGCGAGCGCGATCACCATCTGGGTGACGAGCGGCGGCACGCCGTTCGGCGGGAGCACCTTCCCGAGGAGGAAGATCGTGACCCCGATCATCGATACCGCGATGATCACGAACGGAACGAGCGCCGGGGTGACCACGAGCGGCGGGAGGGGCAGGAACATCGACGTGGGTTCCGACGCCGGCGGCCCTCATATTCCCCCGGTACCGACCGAGCGGCCCCACCGGGGTCGCCGGCGACCGAGCACCTTCAGGGAAGGGTGGACGAGGAGTTGGCCGAGCTGCCGCCCTCGAACCGCCTGAGGAGCTGGGTCGTGACCTCGATGAGCGGGTGGTGGCTCGATCGGTCGATCTCGATGTCGGCGACCGTCACGAGGTGGTGCTCGTTCGCGAGCCGCTCGAACCCCGTCTCCTTGGTCGCGAACTCCTCGGGGCGGTCGCACGTCAGGATGAACGCCTGCAGCTGCGTGAGCCCCATCTCGCGGGCCGCGAGTGCCCGGTGGTGGCCGTCGACCAGGATCCATTTGTCCCCCTTCTGGACGACGAGGACCGGTTCGGCGAACCCGCGCTCGAGCTCGTAGCGGCGGCCTTCGAGCTCGTCCTCGAACACCTTCCACTGGGTCGGCGTGAGACGGGAGATCGGCACGAGCCCTCGGCGCGAGGAGAACGGGAGGGCGTAACGGTCGGCCAGCAGGCGCTTCAGCGTGTCCGCCTTCATCGGCGAAGCGCGCTCGAAGTGGGAACGCACGACGTCGAGGTTCGAGAGGACCCCGCAGAGCTTCCCGTGCTCGTCGATGATCGGAAGGTCGCGGAGCCCGAAGCGGAACATGATCCGGGCCGCGTCGTCGAGGCCGGTTTCGGGGTGCGCGGTGTAGGTTCCCGGATGGATGATCTTCGCGATCGGCATCTCCCCGTCGGCGGCGTGACGGAGGAGTTCCTTGGCGCTCACGAACCCCACGAGCCGACCGCCCTCGTCGGTCACGGGAAGGCCGTGGTGCCGGCTCTTCGTCAGTTGGGCGATGGCCTCTCGGATCGTCGTGGTCGAGCGGAAATGCTCGACCTCGAGGATCATGTAGTCCCGGACTCGGACGTTCATCAGTCGCGGACGGGCTGCTCGTCGCGCAGGTAGGCGGTCAGCACGTGGAGGGCGATGAGATGGGTGTCCTCGGTGTGCTGCATGCTGTTCGACGGGACCACAAGCGCGATATCGACGAGGTCCTTCAATTTCCCACCGCCCATCCCCGTGAGGCCGACAGTGGTGAGCCCCATCGCGCGCGCGACGCGCACTCCCTCGAGGACGTTCGGGGAGTTCCCGCTCCCCGAGATGGCCACGACGACGTCGCCTTTCACCGCGAGCGACTGGAGCTGGCCGGCGAAGACCGCGGCGTAGTTCACGTCGTTCGCCCAAGCGGTGAGTCCCGGGAGGTTGTCGTTGAGGGCGACGCAGCGGAACCGCTTGCCGGGTCCCCGCGCCTGGGTCCCTCCGGCGACCTTCGCGATGTCGGTGACGAAGTGGGAGGCCGTCGAGGCGCTCCCGCCGTTCCCGAAGAAGAAGACCGTCTTGTCCTCGGCGCGGGCCCGGAGCAGGACCGAGGCGATCCGGTCGATGGCGGTGACGAAGTACGGGGCGTCGAGCGCCTCGTGGGCCTCCTTCACGTAGTTCCGGACGAACGCAGGGAGAGTGGGGAGCTCGGTCATCGTCCCACGAAGAGGATCCGCGAGCCCTCGGGAGTGATCCGAATGGGCAAACGCGACATCGGCGACAGGGCCTCCGCTATTTGACGGCTGCGTTCGGGAGGGTGGAGGAGCATCAAGAAACCGCCGCCACCGGCGCCGGTGATCTTCCCGCCGAACGCTCCGGCCGCCTTGGCCGCGGCGTACTGCTGGTCGATGACGTCGTTCGAGATCCCGGTCGAGAGCCCCCGCTTCAAGCGCCAGCCCTCGTCGAGGACCTCACCCAGGCGAGGCCAGTCCCGGGCCACGATGGCGGAGCGGGCAGTGCCGGCGAGCTCGCGCATCCGGACGAGGGCATCCTTATTCGCCTCCGTCCGCGAGTTCATCGGCTTCAGGATCCCTTCGGCCTTTCGCGAGATCCCCGTGTAGAACAGGGAGAGATGGTCGCTGAGCGCCATCCGATCCGGCGTGGAAAGGGGGATGGGAGACGCCCGGACGGTGTCGTCCGCTCGGAAGTCGAAGTACTCGACCCCTCCGAACGCGGCGATGTACTGGTCCTGCTTTCCGAGGGTGCCGCCGAGCCGTTCGATCTCGATGCGGCAGGCCTCTTCCGCGAGCTCCGCCGGGTCCTTCAGGATCCCGCGGTGGGCGTAGAGGGCGTTCAGAAGCCCCACGGTGAGGGTGGACGACGACCCGAGGCCCGTCCCTTCGGAGGGGATGTCGGCGATCGTGTGGACCTCGAGAGCCTCGTGCACCCCGGCGACCCGCATCGCCTCGCGGACGAGGCCATGCTGGAGGTCATCGAGGCGGTCGACGTTCTCCGTCCGAGAGTAGGCGACCCGGATCGACCGGTCGAACTTCTCGTTCACGAGCACGTGGATGTACCGGTCGATCGCCGCGCTCGTGACGGCCCCGCCACCGTACGTCCGGTAGAACCCCGGAAGGTCGGTGCCTCCCCCGGCGAAGCTGATGCGGAGCGGCGTGCGGGTGATGATCACGGGTCCCCGTAGCCGTCGCTCGGCCACTTAGCGGTTTGGGGCCCCACCGTCGCGCTCCGCGGTGGGGGGTGGGACGGCCCGTTTCGCGGGGGTCGCGCCCCGCGACCAGCGGGCGCGGTGCCCGTAGAACGCCCGGGTAGTGGCGGCGAGGTCGCCGACCGGAGCGAGGCCCGGAAGTACTTTCGAGAACGCCGTCGCCCGGCGGTCGAGGATGATCGCGACGCCCCGGTCGTTCTCGGAGCGGATCATCCGGCCGCAGGCCTGGAGGATGGCCCGCTGCGCCGGCGCCTCGACCGTGTACTCCCACCCTTTCTTGGTGGTGGCGTCGAGGTACATCCTCAACGCCTCCCGCTTCGCGGACGGCCGGGGGTACGGGATCCCAACCATGACCACGGCTTCGAGCTCCTCGTCGGGGTAATCGATCCCCTCGGAGAGCCGGCCGCCGGCCACCCCGAGGAGCACGGTCCCTTCCGGGTCCTTCTTCCAGCCTTCGATCGAACGCCACAGGTCCCCCATCGGGACCCGACTGTACTCGATGAACACGTTGCCCGGGAGCTGGGACTGGAGGCCCGCTTCGAGGACCTTCTGGAGGAGGTCGAAGCTCGGGAAGAACACCGCGGTCTTGACCGGCAGCGTCTCGAGGACCTCGACCAGGCGGTCGGCGAGCCGCGCGATCGCGCGCGGGTCGTTGCGGATCTCCTCGAACCGTGTGGTGACGCTCGGGTCGTAGAGGAACTTGCGGTTCTCCGGCGGGAAGTACGATGGCACGTCAAGGAGGCGCGCCTTCTCCCCGAGCCCGAGGGAGTCCCGGTACTCAGTGAGGGGGGCGAGCGTGCCCGATAGGTGCACGGAGAGGTGGCAGTCCAGGATCGGTCGCGCCGGGGCGCTCGCGTCGAGCGCGAACGCTTCGAGGGCCGGGCGGGGGGTTCGGGTGGCGACCTTGACGTACGACGGCGCGTCGAGCTGCGGCCACGAGAGGAGCGTGAGGGCGACCGTGTGGACCCACGAGCGCGGGAGATGTCGCTCCCGACGGCGCTCGTCGCGCAGGTTCTCCCCCCACGTCGCGAGCGCCCCCAGCCACGTGTCGAGGCGGTGGGAGGTGCCCCCGAGGGCGGTCAGGAGCGCGTCCTCGAAGACCGTGGGCGGGAGGACCGCATCCTCCTCGCGGACCAGGGAATGGACCAGCTCCTCCACGGCCGCGACGACGATGTCGAAAAAGCGACTCGCGCTGGGACCGTCGGGCAGCTGGAAATCCCCCCGCTCGGCGAGCTCCGCGCGGGCCCGTCGGACCGACTCGAGCGGCAGCGCGACGGTCATCATGTCCCGAAGATGGTTCGGAAGGTTGTGGGCCTCGTCCACCACGAGGTCCACCTTGTCGGGTCCGACCCCCATCCACTGGAGCAGGGACCGTCGGATGTGGGGGTGGAAGAAGAACGCGTACGGCGCGGTGACGAGGCGGGCGTGCGGGATGAGCTTCTTCGAGAGCTCGTACGGGCACAGGTTCTCTTCCCGGGTGTACTCCTCGAACTCGTGGGGAAGGGGGAGCTTGTTCTGGAAGCGCTCGACGAGGGCATCGAGGTCCGCCTGGACGACCCGCGCGTAGTACGGGCAGCCGTCGAGGTCGGTGAGGTCGATCTCTCCGCCCTCGGGCAGCTCGGGCGGGGGTGCGAGCGGCGCCTCCCCCTGGAGCATCCTCTCGGTCGCCCGCTTGCGGTCGGCGCAGAGCTTTCCGTGCTCCTCGGCGGTCGCCCCCTTTACCTCGGCGACGTTCTCGAGGAGGAAGCAGCGCCGGGCGCGTCCCTGCAGGCCGATCGCCAGCACCGGCCGGTCGAGGCGATGGGCGATCGCCCGCGTCTCGTGGAGGACCTGGACCTCCTGCGCGTGCGTCCGTACGAGATAGAGGATCTTGTGGTCGGCCTGGACGGCGTGCTCCAGAAGGGGCGCCAGGGTCGCGACGGTCTTCCCGCTCCCGGTCGGGGCGTTGACGAGGAGGGCCCCGCCGCGTCGCGTGACCTCGGTGACCTCGTGCAGGATCGCTTCCTGTCCCGGCCTCGGGCGGTAGGGGAACAGGAGCGGCACTTCGGGCGCGGTCGTGGCGGCGGACGTCGTCGGCCCTCCCGCACCGGCGAGCGGGCGTTGGGGGTTTTAAGATGCTCCTTGACTCGCACCGGAGGCGGACGATGACCCCTTCCCGCGGGTCGACCGACGCGCCCGGAACGGACGCGACCGACGCCGGGCCCCCTCAACCGTAGGCGTAGCGCACGCCGTACGGGCCCCGGGGCATCGTCCACGTGACCGACCCCTGGTCGCAGGCGATGTCGCAAGCCCCGCACTCCACGCAATCCTCGTACCGGAAGACGAGCCGACCCTCGATCCGCTCGTAGCAGGCCGCCGGACAGACGAACGTGCAGCGGGAGTGCGGACAACGGGCGCAGACATCGGGCTTCACCGTGATGTGGGCGTGGTCGGCGGCGTCGGTGGTCGTCCTCAGGGTGCCGAGCCGTCGCTTCACATCGACGAACTCGACGGCTCCGGTCGCCGTGACGGGCACCGCGGTCGCCATCGTTCCGTCCTCCCTCACTTCGGTAGCTTCGCCAGGATGTCGAGGTCCGCCCGGACCGCGGCGACGCTCGCGCGGAACGCGTCGCGCTCCGTCGGCAGAAGGTCGACCTCCACCACTCGTTCGACGCCCTGACGCCCGAGCACCACCGGCACCCCGACGCAGACGTTCTTCTCGCCGAACTCGCCCGTGAGGTGGGCCGCGACCGGGAGCAGCCGGTGCTCGTCGTGCGCGACCGCCGCCACGAGCTCGGCCTGGCTCGCCGTGGGCGCGTAGAAGGCGCTTCCCGTCTTGAGCAGGTTCACGATTTCGGCTCCTCCCTGCTTCGTGCGAGCGACGATCGCCGCGAGTCGGTCGGGCGGGAGGAGCTTCGTGAGAGGAACGCCCGCGACGCTGGTCAGCGACAGGAGCGGTACCATCGTGTCCCCATGCGTCCCGAGGACGAACCCGGTAACGTCCCGCGGCGCCACGTGAAGCGCCTCCGCGACGAACGTCCGGAACCGGGCCGTGTCGAGGGTCCCCGATTCGCCGAACACCCGGGCGGGCGGTAGACCGCTCACCTCCCGGAAGTAGTAGGTCATCACGTCCACGGGGTTCGTGACGACGATCGAAATCGCGCCCGGCGCGTGGAGCTTGACCGCCTCGGCGTGTCCCCTCACGATCCCGGCGTTCTTCTCGAGAAGGTCGGAGCGGCTCATCCCCGGCTTGCGGGCGAGCCCGGCCGTCTCGACCACGACGTCCGACCCGTCGAGGACGTCCAGGCTCGTCGAGCCAGTGACCCGTGTCGAGAACCCGAGGATCGGGGCCGACTGCTGGATGTCGAGCGCTTTCCCTTGCGGGAGCCCGTCGACGATGTCCACGAGCACGACCTCGCGGGCGATGTCCAATTCCGCGAGCCGCTGCGCGAGCGAGCCGCCGATGTTCCCCGCGCCCAACACCACGACCTTGCCGAGTGCGCTCATCGCCGGGTTCTCCTCTCGCTCACCCAGCCGCCGTCGGGCTTAAACATGCGCGCCCGGGGAGCCCCACCTGCCCGCCGAAAGGTTGATTGACGGGGTCCCCCGTCCACCCCCGATGGTCGATGTCGACTCGATCCTGCTCAGCGTGCAGGAACGGGACAAGTGGCGCAAGCGGGCGGAGGTCCTCGAACACGCGCTCCGCGACGTGCGCGACCAGCGGCGTCGGCTCGAGACCCGGTTGCGCCGGGTCAAGAAGGAACTGAACCAGCTCCGGATCACGGTCGACGCCGTGCTCGACCACCAGTCCCGGACCCCGGCTCGGATGGACGTGACCTATCATGCCGCGGGCGCTCCCCCCTACCGATAAACAGCAACTGCTCGTCTCGACCCAGCGACGGCTGGTGGCCGAGATCGGGCAGCTCCGGCGGGAGGAGGAATACCTCCTCCTCAAAGTGCGGCAGGCGCAGGAACAGGCCCGCTACTACGAGGGCGTCCTCACGCTCCTCCGACGCGACTTCGGGAGTGCCCCGGGACTTTCCGACCTCGTGCGCCGGCTCGGCTGACGACGGAACCCCCGTGAAGATCCTCGTCGTGGGCGCGGGGGCGGTGGGCAGCCTCCTCGGCGCGCGGCTCCAGGAGGGGGGCCTTTCGGTCCATCTCGTCGGACGGCCGGACCACGTCGCCGCGATCCAGGCCCGGGGCCTGCGGGTGTCGGGACCGCGGCCCCGGGTCGTTCGGGTGGATGCCTCCGTCGCGGTCCCGCCCGGGCTCGACGCGGACGTCGCGCTCGTGACGACCAAGACGTTCGACCTCGCAGCCGCGTCGACCGCGCTCGCCACGTCCCTCTCCCCCCGACCGGTGCTGTTCCTGCAGAACGGCCTGGGCATCCTCCCGGTGGGTCAGGCCGCCTTGCGAGCCGGCGGCTGGACCGACCCGGTGCCCTACGCCGTTCGGGGGGTGAACTCCGTTCCCGCGACCTGGGTCGGACCCGGAGAGGTCCGAGAAACCGGTGTGGGAGAGGTCCTCCTCCCGGTGCCCGGAGAAGCGGGAGCTGCGGCCGGGGCGGCCCGGCTGTTCCGGATGCTGTTCGAGGGAGCCCGGTTCCCGGTCGAGGCGGTCCCCGAGTTCGAGCGGGAGGTCTGGCGGAAGGCCCTCGTGAACGCGGCGGTGAACCCGGTCACGGCCGTCCGGGGCGTTCTGAACGGCGAGCTCCTCCACGAGCCGAGGCGCACGGAGGCCCTCGAGCTGCTCGGCGAGGGGCTCGCGGTCGCCCGGGCAGCGGGCTTCGGCTTCACGAGCGTGGAGGTGACGCGCGACTTCGAGCGGATCGTCCGTGCGACGGCGGCGAACCGCTCGAGCATGCTCCAGGACCTGGACCAGGGCCGACCGACCGAGATCGACGCGATCTCGGGAGAGATCCTCCGCGAGGCGGCTCGTCACGGGCTCGACCTTCCGGCCACCCGGGCCATCGTCGCCAAGATCACCGCGCGGTCGGCCCGGGCCCGTCCGGGCCCACAACCCTCATAGTGGCCGGGCCCTCGCTCCTTCCCGATGGCCGAAAAGCGCGGGATCGCCTCGGCTCCGGTACACGGGCGACGGGTCCTCGTGCGGGTCGATTTCAACGTCCCCCTGGATGCGAACGGCCGGATCGCGGACGACCGGCGGGTCCGCGAGGCCTTGCCGACCCTCAACCACCTGCGGGCCTCCGGCGCCAAGGCGATCCTGCTCTCGCATCTCGGTCGTCCCGACGGAAAGCGGGACCCGCGCTTTTCTCTCCGGCCCGTGGCCCACCACCTGAGCGAGCTCCTCGGTCAACCGGTCTCCTTCGCCGAGGACATCGTCGGCGCGCGCCCCCTCGAGCTCGCGACCAAGCTCGGGAACGGGCAGTTCCTCATGCTCGAGAACCTGCGCTTCCACCCGGGCGAGGAAGCGAACGACCCGACGTTCGCGTCGCAGCTCGCGAGCCTAGGTCAGGTGTTCATCGAGGACGCGTTCGGAAGCGTGCACCGGGCCCACGCGTCCACCGTGGGGGTCCCGAAGCACCTACCGTCGTTCGCGGGTCTCCTCGTGGAACGGGAGGTCCGCGAGCTCTCGAAGCTCGTCGAGGCCCCGGCCCGCCCGTACGTGGTGCTCGTCGGAGGAGCCAAGGTCGCGGACAAGCTCCCGCTGCTCACGAGCTTCCTCGGCCGCGCGGACTCGCTCCTCATCGGGGGAGCGCTCGCCTTCCCGTTCCTCCACGCCCAGAACCTTCGGCTCGGGGCGACCACCGTCGAAGGAGGCCTCAAGGGAGCGGTCGACGACTTCTTCCGGCGCGCGGCGGCGGCGGGAACAGAAGTGGTCCTGCCCTCGGACATCGTGGCGGAGCATCCTGGTAGCCCCGAGGTGTCGGTCCACCACGTCGGCCATGTCCCGCCGGGCCTCATCGCCCGCGACATCGGGCCCGATACCCGCACCCGGTTCGCGGACGTGATCTCCCGCTCCCACACGGTCTTCTGGAACGGCCCGCTCGGGCTCGCGGAGGACAGTCGGTTCGCGAACGGGACCCGCGAGGTCCTCGCTCACCTGGGGGAGGCGAGCGGGTACCACGTGGCCGCGGGGGGCGATTCGGCGAGGATCGCGGCCGACCTCGGCGTGACGGGAAGCTTCCAGTTCATCTCGACCGGCGGCGGTGCGGCGCTCGAGTTCGTGGAGGGCGTCGAGCTTCCCGGGCTCGCGGTGCTCCCCGACGCCTAGCGTCCCCGCCGAGCGGGGGCGCCGCCGACGCGGGGTCGACGGTCGCGGTGAGATACCGCAGGTAGGCGCTCCCCACCCGCGGGACGTCGACCTCCGCGAGCTCGGGAACCTCGTACGGGTGGCCCGCCTCCAGCTGCCGGAACAAAGCTCCGACCCGCTTCGGTGCCGTCTTGAACAGGACGAGGACCTCGTCCGCGGACTCGATCCGGCCCTTCCACCAGTAGCGGGAGTGGGCGGGCACGATGTTCGCGCACGCCACGAGACCCGCGCGCAACGCCGACTCCACCGCCGCTTCCGCCGCCTCGCGCGTTGGATACGTCGTGAGGACGAGCCGCATCGGGCCGAGCGAGCGGGCCGGGTCGAGCGGGTACGGGCTCACGTTTCGGGTCCTCCGACGCTGGGGCGGCCGGCCGAGAAATCGAGGGTGACGAGCCCGAGGGTCGCGAGGTCGACCACCGCGGCGCGAGCAGGGACGGGCGAGATGTTGCGCATCCGCTGGTACTCGGTCTCGGCCTGCCAGGTCGACGCGTTCAGGAGGAGCACGCCGCGGTAGCGGTCGACGCCGTAGGTGTGCGCGTGGCCCGTGACGAGAATGTCGGGCGCGGGGTCGATCACGAGCCCGTCGCGGGGAAGCGGGGCGAGCGGCGTACGGTTCCCGTAGATCGGCGCGAGGTGGCGCATCTCGAGCATCCGACGCATCACCTCGGTGGGCCGGGCGTACGACGCCTTCGGTATCGCGGGGATGAGGTCGTCGAAGCTCCGCCCATGGTACGCCTCGACCACGACCCCCGAGAGGGCGAAGGTGGACGGGTTCGCGAGTGCCCGCACGTTGGGTGGCAGGAGGAAGACGAGGTTGGCCGGCAACGCCGGCTGGGGTTCCGCCGGGGAGACCGCGTCGTGGTTCCCGGGGATCGCCACGATCGTCAACCGCTCGGGAAGCTCGGCGAGGCGGCGTCCGACCTCGGCGTACTGCTCGACGACGTCCGTGATCGCGAGGTCTCGCTCCTGGCGGGGATAGACCCCGATGCCGTCCACAAGGTCGCCCGCGATGACCACGTAGTCGATGGACGCCGCGAGGTCCGCGTACGGACCGCGCCCGCGCAGGAACTCGACGAGATGGGCCCAGCTCTCGGTCAGGAACGAGCGGCTCCCGATATGGAGGTCGGATAGGAAGATCACCCGTCGGGGGGTGGACGCCCGACCCATCGGCCGGGTGGAAGGGATGTCCGGGCGCTCCACGTGGGCGACCCGGGGCATCCGACCCGGCTCCTTCCCGAACGTGAGCTTGAGCCCGACCACCTCGTCCGGCAGGAACGGGACGCGCGAACCGGGCGAGTCCTTCGGCACGAGGGTCTCGACCGAGCCGGACTCGTCGTCGAGCGTGACGATGAGGTGATGGCGCTGCGCCGTCTCGCGAATGCTGACCACCATCCCGATGACGGACGAGACCCCTTCCGACGCCCGAAGCTCCCGGATCGGCCGCAGGTTGGGAAGGTCCGGGCGGCCCCGCATCATCCGGGCGAGCGCCCGGTACCGGGACTGGAACAGCGCCCCGTAGGCGGCGATCGGCGGGCTCGCGACCGGCGGCCCCGTGAACCCTTCGACCAGGAGCTCGAACGGTTCGACCGGGCGCCGTGGACCCGCTGCGGGAACGAGTCCCGCCACGGTCGCCTCGGCCCGAGGGGCGGGCGCTTGGCGGCGGGCCTGCGCCGCTTCCACCATCTCGCGCGTGACGAACGGCGAGGGCCCTCCGCCCCGCGCGACCAGTTCCCGCGAGAGGGCGAGCGGTTGTCCGTCGGAGAGGAGCAGCTGAAGGGCCTCCGCCTCGAGGAGCTTGTGGTGCTCTTCGAAGTAGGCGACCAAGTGCTCGCGGAGCGCTCCCGCCACGTACTATCCTGGCCGACCCTTCCCGGTTGCGGGACCGTCGAAGAGGTGAGCTCAACCGCGGAGCAGCCGGGGCTTATTTCAAGACTCGGTCGCCCGACCGGGTCCCGGAGGATGCCGGGCCCGCGCGAGGCCGTCTACCGGTACGATTCCTTCGCGTAGGAGGCCCCTTTCGGGTACTTCTCCTTCAGGTGCGCGACGAGCGCCTCGGGCGTGCGCGCGAGATGGGCCGAGTACCACTGGACCACGACGTCCTTCAGGACCTTGTGGAGGTCGCCGACGTGGACGGCGTCCTCGGCGGCGTCATACAGCACCGCCTGGCTCATCATCCGCATCCAGCCGGAGTAGCGGTGGTAGCTCTCGCCGTCGCACCATTCGAAGATCCCGCGCAGGTGCGACTCGCCCTCGGGGCTCCTGTAGAACCAGAAGCGGAGCGTGAACCCGACCCAGCCGCTCGCGCGGTCGGCGAGCTCGATCGTCTTGACGGCCCCGAAATCGAAGTTCTCCTTGAACGTCCAGTTGGTGGGGTACTCGGTGAAGGTGGCGAAGAGCGTCTGCGAGGGGTCGATCGTGAGGTGGACCGAGACCTCCTCGAACTGGTTGTGGACCTCCCAGAGGTCCTGCAGCAGTCGGCGGTTGATCTCCGCCCGGTGCGTCAGGTCCTCCCCCGCGTGGGCGCTCGCCGCCTCCTGGGTCTTGGTCAGCTCGGACTTGAGCGACGACACGAAGTCGTCGTCCGCGAGCGGAGGTTCCGGAGAGGGAGTCCCGGGTTCCGGGACGACGGTCGCTTTTCGCGTGTATTTACGGGGCATGAATGCAGGCTCCGAGGTCGCGTAGAGGGGGCCGATATAAAGAGTGTTATCCTCCTCCGGCACCGGGCGCCGCCGGTGGGAAGCGGCCGTGCGAGGACTCGCACGGCGGAGGGCGACCGCTTAAATAGCGCACCCGGCTCAACACCGTTGGAAAGCACCCCCTCCGGGGACGAAAGGAGGAACCCTCCCGACGTCGCCAGGAGATCCGGAATCACGACTCATGTTCCGCCCACGGTCTTGTCGTAATCTCCGCGCATCGTCCAGCGACCCGGGTCCCGCCTAGTTCGTCCTCGAAGGAGGCACCCGCCCTGCGGGTTGGCTTTCCAGCATGAGGAGAATCAAACATGACCAACGACCCAAACGCCGCGAAATACCAGATCCGAGCCCGCATTGCCGCCGAGGGCGTCATCGACAAGCCTGACGTCGTCGGCGCGGTGTTCGGACAGACCGAAGGCCTGCTCGGCGACGAGCTCGACCTTCGCGACCTCCAGAAGTCCGGGCGGATCGGACGGATCGAGGTCGAGATCGACAGCCGGAAGGGAAAGAGCGAAGGCGAGATCCTGATCCCGTCGTCCCTCGACCAGGTCGAGACTGCGATCCTGGCGTCGGGACTCGAGACCGTCGACCGCATCGGCCCGTGCCGGGCGAAGATCGAGGTCATCAGCGTCGAAGATATCCGGATCTCGAAGCGCCAGAAGGTCGTCGAGCGCGCGAAGGAGATCCTCGCCCACCTCCAGGAAGAGTCGAAGGGCGTCGGGCTCGACCTCACCGAGGCCGTCCGCAAGGCGGTCCAGGTGGAGGAGATCACGACCTACGGCCCCGAGCACCTCCCGTCCGGACCGAACATCGACCAGGCGGACGCGCTCATCGTCGTCGAGGGCCGCTCGGACGTCCTCAACCTTTTGCGCTGCGGGATCAAGAACGTCATCGCGGTCGAGGGGACGAGCGTCCCGCAGACCGTGAAGGACCTCTCCCGAGGGAAGACGGTCACCGTCTTCACGGACGGCGACCGCGCCGGGGAGCTGATCCTCCGCGAGATGCTGCAGACGATGGACATCGACTTCGTCGCCCGCGCGCCGCGCGGGAGCGAGGTCGAGGAGCTAACGCAGAAGCAGCTTTTGAAGTGCCTGCGGAACAAGATCCCCCTCAACCAGTACCTCGAGATGAGCGGGTTCGAGTCCACGGGCTCGACCCGGGAGCCGAGGGAGGAGCGCGGCGAGGAAGGAGGGGGCCGGGGCGAGCGACGCGAAGAGCGCCGGGACGACCGGCGCGAGGACCGCGGTGGAGGCGGCGGACGCCGCGACGACCGCGAGCGTGCTCCGCCCGCGCGCCTTCCGCCACCTCCGCCACCGCCTCCGCCGCCTCCCGCCGCACCGCTCAGCCCGGAGCTCCAGCGCTACTTCGACCTTCTCGCGAGCGTCGAGAACGCCTCGAAGAGTCTCTTCGTCGGCGAGGGGGATGCGATCGTGGGCGAGGCGCCCGTAAAGGACATGATCGAAGCGCTCGCGAACCTCACCTCCCCGGCGAAGGCCGTGGTGTTCGACGGGATCGTGAGCCAGCGACTCCTCGACGTTGCCCAGGAGAAAGGGATCTCGACCGTCGTGGCGACCCGACTCGGCCCGGTCGGCAAGATGCCCGAGAACGTCCGCGTGTTCACGAAGGCCGACCTCGGCCCGGCGGCCGCCGCGCGATAGACCGCGGCGCCGCGTCGCGGGGCCCGGGCTTTCGGGTACGGCCCCGCGACGAACCTATTACCCTCCCGGGTCGTTTCCGTAGCGACCGTGACGACCCCGGCCAGCGACGGCACCCGCCGCGTCCCGACGGCGCTCGACGAGGTCGAGACCACCGAGGACATCCACATCCCGACCGACCCGCTCGAACGGGTCATCGGCCAGGAGAAGGCGGTCGAGATCGCCCGCATCGCCGCCTACCAGCGGCGCCACCTCCTCCTCGTCG
>Ga0209039_10001908_pt1 | contig 18545 bp, 14 predicted proteins | sample BogFormECP12_OM1_FD_188238 | JGI IMG/M metagenome (GOLD analysis project Ga0209039, IMG submission 188238) | Bog forest soil microbial communities from Calvert Island, British Columbia, Canada - ECP12_OM1 (SPAdes) (version 2) | ecosystem: Environmental > Aquatic > Freshwater > Wetlands > Bog ...
GTCACCTCCATGCCTGCCCCGGTTGCTTCCGGCTGGAGCGATCGCCGGGTGGGCCTTGCACCCACTGGAAAAGCGCCGCCTTGTCACGGCGCACGTGGAAAGCAATCATTCCGCACCCGCCGCGACACCGGTTCGGTATTCGTGCCCCGATAGGTCACGTCACCCTTGGGCTGACAAGATTGCTTCTCGGTCCGCCGGCTTGCGCCCGACTACCAGATTGAACTCCGCTGGGGGATGAAACCATCCGCGCCGTCGAAGCGCGTGCTTTCAATCGGCAAGGTACGGGTCGATTCCGAGCGTAACTTTCCCAATGTACTCAAACGCCTCATTCGGCGAGAACAGTTGCATGAATGGCCCCGCGCGCACATCCCGGTAGAGCCGCGCGAGGGGGTTTGCGCTCAGATAGCCCGCGCCGCCCGAAGCTGTCAGTGCACGGTCGACGATCTCGATGGCCTTACGGTTGACGAACCACTTGGTGCATTGGAAATCTTTCATCAGGGCGTGCAGCTCAACCAGTGGAACCCTCCCGGCCGGGTGATCGCTGAAGAACGCGTCCGCCGTCGTCGCGGTACGTGCCAGCATCGCTCTCGCGGCCGCCAGGTCAATCTCGATCTCGGCGATCAGGCGCTGGATCGATGGGCGTTCGGCCAAGGACCGACCACTCGACCCTCGCCGCCGCGTTGCGACCGCCTCTACAATGAGATCCCGCGCCGCCTCAGCAATGCCCAAGAAGGCCCCCACCAACCCCATGTTGAAGGCCATCTGGCCTGACAAAATCCGCTCCGTCCATTCCCCCCACGGGCCGTCCTCCCGGAGTGCCGCCTCCGGAACAAAGCAGTCCTGGAACACAATATCGTGGCTCCCGGACGCCCGCATGCCAAGCGCGTCCCAGTTATTCTTGATGTCCACGCCCGCACTCCCCAACGGCACACTGGCGGAGGCCCGACGGAAGCCGCCCTGCGGGTCCCGGACACGGCAGGTGATAGCCATCAGCGAGGCGGCAGGCGACAGGGTCCCAAAGATTTTTCGCCCATTGAGATGCCAGCCCTCCTCCACCTTGGTTGCCTCCACAAGCGCGGCAACGGAAAGGTAGCGCCGACAGCAGTCATTCGTCGTGCAGCGAACAACCGGTTTGGTTCAACCGCAAGCGGCCATTCGCTGCTCACAGAGGGGTAATGACCATCTGCGGTGGCCGCCAAACCTATCGCCGAGCACCGTCGAGGCCGTTGCGAAACGGAGCGCGGCCAGGTGGAGGGGCCGCCCATAGCCCTCGCCGGAAATGGCGATGCCCAGAGGAGGAACGTGGCCGCCAGCGCGGCATCGGGCTTGTTTCGCATACGACCACTGAACCAAGCCTGACGGTACCGGCGATGCGCCGCGGCCGCATCACACAGATGCGCGCGGACAGTGATGCGACGAGAAATGTTCACTCCGAAAAATTATACGGCGCTGGGATCTCCAATCAACGACTGAGCCAATCGATCTTTACACGCCTACGTGGAAAGGCAATCCTAGCAGGCGTGACATCCATCTTGCCGGCGGCCTCAGCAGCCTCGCACGAGAGGGTCGATTGCGCCGATTGGTCTCCCGCATACATCGCGTGCAACAGCATCGGTCAGCCATTGCGGGCATCGAAGCAATGACGCTCGCCTCGGATCGCACCTTTCCGCGCCATTCTCATGATCAGCTCGGCATCGGGGTCATGTTTTACGGCGCGCATCGTTCCTGGAGCGGTATCGGCCAGGTCGAAGCGCAGGCGGGCGATACGATCATGGTCAATCCCGGCGAGATGCACGATGGCATGCCGGTGGGAGGCTGCGTGAGGCAGTGGCGGATGGTCTATCTCGACCCTCTACTGGTGCGCCGAGTAACAGCGGGCGAAGATGCGGGCGAGGATGAGATTGTTCGGCCGAGCGTTTGTGATCCGACGCTAGCGGCGCTCTTCGCGCAGCTCTTCGCCTGTGTCACGGCAGCGCCGCCCGATGAACTCTTGATCGAAGAAAGCCTTCTGCGTCTGGTCATGCACGTCTTGCGACGGCATGGACTGAGGCCTGCGCCCGCCAGCAGGACCTCGCCGTTGGTAGCGAAGGCCCTTGCGCGCCTGGACGAGGACCCTGCAGCTCCAATAAGTTTGGCGGAATTGGTCGGTGTCAGCCGCTTCCAGCTTTTACGCAGCTTCGCTCGTGAGGTCGGGGCGACGCCGCACGCTTATCTCATTCAACGACGGGTGCGGCTCGCTCGCCAATTGCTTGCGGCCGGACAGACGATCGTGGAGGCCGCGATCAACGCCGGCTTCGCAGACCAGAGCCATATGACACGAGCCTTCGTTCGACAATTTGGGGTCACGCCGGGGCGCTACGTGGCCGCGACTGCCTGACCTCGACGGGCACCGCAATCTCGTTCAAGACGGGGCCGACGGCTGCTGCGATCCTTTGACGCATCGAAGGGACGATCGATCGTGTATGGAGGATTGCCGTCATGAGCAGCATCCGCCCCTGCCGGGATGACGAGCGCGGAACCATCCTCGCGATCGTCAACGCTGCCGCAGAGGCCTATCGCGGCAAGATCCCGGAAGATTGCTGGCATGAGCCCTACATGCCGTTGGCCGAACTCGAAAGCGAGATCGCCGCCGGGGTCAAGTTCTGGGGCTATGAGGTGGACGGCGCGCTGACCGGCGTCATGGGTATCCAGCCGGTGCGCGACGTCGATTTGATCCGCCATGCCTATGTGCTTCCCTCCAGCCAGCGGCAGGGCGTCGGCGGCGCGCTTCTCGAACCCCTCCAACGCCTGAGCGGGCGGCGCATGCTGGTCGGGACCTGGGCCGCTGCCGATTGGGCGATAAGCTTATCGCCGTCATGGCTTCGAGCTGGCTGCACCCGAGCACAAAACTGCGCTGCTCAGGGCCTACTGGACCGTCCCCGATCGCCAAATCGAGACCTCGGTCGTGCTCGCCAATCGGTCGCCCGCCCGGGCGTGAGAACCTGTTTGACGCGGCAGGCCGCCGGTCGCAGGCTACCGAACCCCAGGGGGTCTGTTGCCGCGTGCCCGCGCTCTGGTTGATGCAGCAGGAGGGCCGAACTCATGCAGCTACCAGCGAACACCGCCTTGTTGATCGTCGATGTGCAGAAGGCGATCGACGACCCCGCCTGGTCGCGCGAGGGGCCGCGCAACAATCCCGATGCCGAGCGCAACATCGCCCGGCTGCTGGAGGCGTGGCGGCGAAGCACCCGCCCGATATTTCACATCCGCCATGACTCGGTGAAGCCGGTTTCGGCCTATCGTCCGGATAATCCGGGAAACGCGTTCAAACCCGAAGCCCAGCCTCTGGCTGGCGAAACCGTCATTGCCAAGAATACCAATAACGCGTTTGTCAGGACCGATTTGGAGCAGCGCCTCCGAGGCGCGGGCATCGACGCTCTCGTGTTTGTCGGGGTGATCACAAACAATTCTCTGGAGGCGACTGTCCGGATGGCCGGCAATCTGGGGTTCACCACGTATCTGGTCGAGGACGCAGCTTTTACGTTCGGCCGGCGTGACTACCGCGGCACCCTGCGGAGCGCCGAGGAGGTACACGCGATGTCGCTCGCGAACATGAACGATCATGGTCGGCCCGGAGACCGCTGGCTGATCGACACAGTGCGCTCGGCCTGGCGGACGAGGATCCTGGTTCACATCGAAGGCGACCTGCGCCTTCGGCTCTGGCAAGCTGCGGAAGATGCCGCAGTGCAAGTGTTCGCGGGGAACCTGCGCGACCTGCTGCTCGCGGCCCCCGCGGGCGCGCGTCCGACGATGGGACTTGATCCGGGATATCGGACCGGCGTCAAAGTCGCCGTAGTCACCGGGACCGGGCAAGTCGCGGCGACGGCGACGATCTACCCGCACGAGCCGAAGCGTCGGTGGGACGAGTCGATTACTCAGCTGGCGCGGATTGCCCGAGAGCATCGGGTGGAACTGATCGCGATCGGCAACGGCACCGCCTCGCGCGAAACCGATCGGCTCGGTGCGGAGCTCATTCGGCTCAATCCCGAGCTCGAGTTGACCAAGGTGGTGGTCTCAGAGGCCGGCGCCTCGGTCTACTCCGCTTCGGCTTTTGCCTCGCAGGAATTGCCTGATCTAGACGTGTCGGTGCGCGGAGCGGTCTCGATCGCGCGGCGGCTTCAGGACCCTCTTGGCGAGCTGGTCAAGATTGATCCGCAATCGATCGGCGTGGGCCAATATCAGCATGATCTCAGCGACAACAAACTCTCGCGCTCCCTCAATGCGGTGGTCGAGGATTGCGTCAACGCCGTGGGGGTGGACGTCAACACGGCGTCCGCGCCGTTGCTGTCGCGAGTCTCCGGTATCGGTGAAGGACTGGCGCGCGGCATTTTCACACACCGAGAAGTACACGGTCCTTTTCGCACCCGCTCGGTCCTGAAGCAGGTGCCGCGGCTCGGGCCCAAAGCCTTCGAGCTTTCAGCAGGATTCCTGCGCATCTCCAACGGCGACGATCCGCTCGATGCGTCGGGCGTACACCCGGAAGCCTATCCGGTGGTGCGGCGCATTCTCGCGGCGACCAAAAGCCAACTGGAGAGCCTGATCGGCAATACACCAGTACTACGCCAGCTCGAGCCGGAGGCGTTTACCGATGCCGTGTTCGGCGTGCCGACCGTTACTGACATCTTGTGGGAACTCGAGAAGCCCGGACGTGATCCACGCCCGGTTTTCAAGACCGCGAGGTTTCGCGAGGGAGTGGAAAAGCTCGAGGATCTGAAGCCCGGCATGGTTCTCGAAGGTATCGTGACAAACGTCGCCGCCTTCGGCCCCTTCGTCGATGTGGGGGTCCACCAGGACGGGTTGGTGCACATCTCCGCGATGGCCAATGCTTACGTGAAGGATCCTCGCAAGGTTGCAAAACCCGGCGATGTTGTCCGTGTCAAGGTGTTGGAGGTCGACCCGAAACGCCGTCGCATCTCGTTGACGATGCGGCTCGATGAAGCCTTGGAAGCGCGGCCGGCCAGAGCACGTACCGAGACCACCTCTATGGCATCGGAGAAACGTCTCCGGCCCGCCGAGACGCGTCCGGACCAAAGTAATCCCGTGCCCGCGAGCGGCGACGCGATGGTCGAGGCGTTTCGGCGAGCGGGGTTGACGGGTAAGACGCCTGGGCGGCAGTAGCGCAGCGGGCCTTGGTATCCGACCCCGGGCGAGAAGGACCGAGAGCTCGAAGCCCGTTTCCTCCACCAGAGGGTCATATCCCGGCGAGCGGGAATACCGGATTCCTCACCGGCCAGGCTCGGCCGTTACGAATTGACGACGGCGACAGCTTCGATCTCGATCATAAAATCGGGGCCGGCGAGGCGGGTCACGCCGACGGATCCTCCCCGGTTACAGCGAATTAATGCCAGGGAAAGCGGCTTGTCACCTGGTCAGCCCAATTCTCTGGCGATCCGCTCTCGCTCGGAGCGGCTGGCGGCACGGGATGGGCCATGACGGCGATGTTGACGGCGTTCGGCTAATCTCGATGAGCCCCTACCGTTTGACTCGCAATATCCGGTTACTGTAATGCGGCCGGGATTCGACCCCATGTTGTCCGCGCGCCGACGACGCGGTGACCCGTCATGAAGCCATTGAGCATCGGCGTCGCTATCGCTGCCGCAATCGCCTTGGTCGCGGGCATCACACAGGGAGGTGTCGACGTCCTTGGCTTCGCGGCTGATCCGACGCTACTGAGCGTCGGCGCCGTCGGCCTGATGCTTGCGCTTACCACCTTCCGCTCGCCACTGATATCCCCATTCCTCCGCGTCTTCTCGACGATTTTCGCCGTCGAATATGTCGTGACCGGGCTTGCCTATGTCGTGGCGCGCGCGGGCTGGTGGCCTTCAAGCTTCTCGGAATCAGCGCCGCCCGCGAGCCTTCCCACCACTGTCGCGATCTTCGGACTGCTCGTCCATTTGATCTCGTTCATCCCGGTAATCCGTCAGATTACGCAGCTCGCCGATCCCTATTTCGAGGCGAATGACCGAGGGGATCTGCAGATTAGCGGCTTTGGCGCGCGCCACGTAACAGAACGGCGATTTGCCAGTTCGCTGATCGTTGCACTTGTCGTCATTAATCAGTTTCAGGTTGGCATCAACATTCGCTTAAGCTTCTTCAATCGGGATTGGTTCAACGCGATCCAAAACAAGGACTCCGCTGCGTTCTGGTCTCTGTTGTTCGGGGTGTTCTGCTTCTGGGCGGCGATCGCGGTCGTCAGCAGCCTGGTTGAGTACTACACCGAGTCCGTGCTCAAGATCCGCTGGCGACGCTGGATGACCGAGCGGTATTACGGTCTATGGCTCGATGATGGTAGCCTCTATCGTTCGGCGCTCGTCGGCCAGGCTGCCGACAATCCCGACCAGAGAATAGCCGAGGATGTCCGCAATTTTCTCAACTCGACCTACGCCTACTCGATCAGCCTGCTGTCGACAGTGTCGACACTCGTCTCCTTCTCGATCATCTTATGGACGATCCCGGCTGACTTCACCATTCCGGGAACCGAAATTACCGTCCCCGGACTGCCGTTCTGGGTCGCTCTGGTCCTTTCGCTCGTTGGCACTTGGCTGACCCATTTGATCGGTAAGCCACTCGTTCAGCTCGACTTCAGGCAGGAGCGCTACGAGGCCGATTTTCGGTTCGCGCTGGCTCGCCTGCGCGAATATAGCGAGCAGGTGGCGCTGCTCCGCGGTGAGAATGCTGAAAGACGGATATTGGGCGGGCGGTTCGGCTCAATCGTGTCGAACTTCTATGCCATTGTCGGCCGCACCCTGAAGCTTCTGACGTTTACAACGACCTATTTTCAGGCCAACGTGGTGATCCCCTATATTATCATCGCCCCGTACTTTTTCCTTGGGAAGATCACCCTTGGGCAGATGACGCAAACGGCCGGCGCCTTTGGCCGAGTCGAATCTGCGCTCACGTTCTTTATCGCGCGCTACCAGTCGCTGGCGTCTTACAAGGCTGTCGTCGAACGTCTGACGACATTTCGATCGGCCATCGGTAAGGCGCGTGGGCTTGGCACAAAACCGCTACGCATCGAACGCACCGAGCATTCCGGGCGCAATCTGGTGTTGCGTGACCTTGTGTTGTGTCTGCCGGATGGGCGCGAGATCGTATGTACTGATCGGCTGACAATCGAGGCAGGTGTGACGACTTTGGTCTCCGGCCCCTCCGGCTCCGGCAAGTCGACCTTGTTTCGCGCCATTTCCGGAATCTGGCCCTACGGACGCGGCACGATCGACCGCCCTGCCGATGCTACGATCATGCTGTTGCCGCAGCGGCCCTACGTACCCTCGGGCACGTTGAAGACCGCGGCGGCCTACCCCCTCCGTCCCGGGTGCCTATAGTGACAAGGCCGTGCGCGAAGCCCTAGAGCTCGCTCGTCTCGCATCGCTTGCCTGCGAAATCGACAGCGAGGACAACTGGCCCCAACGCCTTTCGGGCGGCGAGCAGCAGCGTCTGGCTATCGCGCGAGCTATTCTCGACAAGCCGGATTGGCTGTTCCTCGATGAGGCGACATCGGCGCTTGACGAGAAGCTGGAAGAGGAAATCTACCGCATGCTGAGCGAGGTTCTGCCGAGCGCGACCATCGTCTCCATTGGGCATCGCTCCACGTTAATTGCACTGCACCGACGGCACATCGCGATGGAGCCCGGTCAGGGTGGTATATTCGAGCCGACGCCGACAATGGGGGTGGGATCCTCGGCCGGCGCACAGCTATGGAGCTTAGATCGCCGTCTGCCATGACGGTTGGCGCGCTGGCCCGGATCTTGGCCGCCGGGGCTGCATCAAAGCCCATAAGAGAAAAAGTCCGACGGGTGACCCGGCAGGAGCCGACGGAAGCATTACCGTCGTCGCTAACAGCTTTCAAGCCCGGCAGCTCAACCGGCCCAATGACGTCGTGGTCAAATCCGACGGCTGCATCTTAGAACCTGACCCAAAAGCCTAGGTCGACCCGAAACGGCTGATCAGGCTACCGGGGTGGGTGGAATCCGCTCCTTCCCTGGAGCGCCGGCGAACGGCGAGGTTGCGCCGAAAGCAGTCAGCCGCATGATGTTGTCGAACCGTACCAGGCAGGTCTTGGACACCGACGCTTGGACCGCCTGCAATGAAGATGGCTGGCGCGTAACTGCCTTCCACGGGGGCGCGGCGCACACCACTGCCAGCTCATCCGACGTAAAGCCGATATCTCTGGCGAAGCGCGGATCGAGCGATGCGCATCGCCGAAGCTCGCGCCGAGCCTCGTGGTTTTCGAGCCAGACCTGTATGCGGGCACGCCACCTGCCGAGCCAATGGACGCGACGCACGCGTGTGGAACGCTCGCGTGAGCGGTGGCGCTTGTATGCCGCCAAGGCACCCTAACCGCCGCAATAGGCCTCGATGCGATACCCGTCGGTGTCGACCACGAAGGCTGCGTAGTAGTCCGTGCCATAGTCCGGGCGCAGGCCAGGCGCACCATTGTCGGCGCCTCCAGTGCTGAGGGCAGCGACATGGAACGCATCGACGGCCTCACGTGTGGGCGCAGTAAAGCAGAAGTGGAGGTTTGATGCCGTGTCGGATGGCACCGGCCGCGCGGCTGTGCTGATCCAGAGACCAATTTTGTCTCGCCCATATCCGAGCGCATCGGCGTTTTCGCTGAGGCAGACATAACCCAGCGGGCGAAGCGCTGCGTCATAGAAGCGCTTGGCGCGCGAAAGATCGCGGACGCCGATGGAGACATGATCGAACATTGAAACCTCCTTTCGACTTGGTGGAATTTTCAGGGTTTGCGTCGGCACTTGAATTCGGCTCGCAAGCGCCAGGTCGCTCCGCCGTCGGTGGAGAATTCAGCCAGCCAGCGAAACGAGTCCGCGGTGATATCGGTAAAGCTCCAGCGCGTGTCCGTGCCGTCGTCGGACTTGCCCAGCTGGACGATGTCCGGTCTGTGCGCCCGGCCAATCTGTTGACTGTAGAATTGCCTGAGCGGGTCGCTCCAGAGGATGTGCCAAGCGTCGATCCCCGGTCGTAGACGCGGAGCGTCGTGCCGTAGAAGAAGTCCGGCAGGATCCAGACATCCTGGATGGCCCGGCCCTCCAAAACCCAGGCGAAGCCGATTTCCCCCCGCCGCTCAAGAGTTTCGCCATTGGGCGCATGCATGACGGCATCCATCGTCCAATCCCCGATGAGCCAGCCATACAGGCCCATCTTGTCGGCGCGATCGGAAGCAGGGCCGTTCGAGAACAGAAGCCGCGCGAGCCGAGAATCGGAATTGTCCATAGTCGGCCTTTCGTGTTACGCGAGGCCGATATCTAGGAGCCTGGTCTTGGCTGGTGCTTGGGAAAAATTGCTAAAGTGATGTCGTGTCCTTGAGCATGCATCTGCTGGCGTCCGGCCCAGGCTGGCGGGTCAAGGACGTTACCTGTTCTGCCGGTCCTCACGACCGGCCGTTCGAAGAGCAGCACGATTTGGTATGCGTGGCCGCCGTCACACGGGGCACTTTTCAGTACCGGACTCCTAATGGTCGGGCAACCCTCGTGCCCGGTGCCCTCATGCTCGGCAATCCGGGAGCTTGCTTCGAATGCGGTCATAAGCATGGGGTCGGGGATCGTTGCCTGTCGTTTCATTTCGACCCAGAATTTTTCGAGGAGATCGTCGCCTCGGTCCCGGGCGCTCGGCGCCTCTCCTTCACGATACCGCGTCTCTCACCTTCGGAGATGCTGCTTCCTGTAATCGCGGCCGCCGAGGCGGCCGACGACGATCTTGGATTTGAGGAGGCTGCGCTGCGGGTCGCCGCCGCCGCCGCTACGGCGGAGAGCGGTTCAAGCGAGGCAGTCCGCAACCCGCGGCGGGAACGTCGGGTGGATGAGGTCCTTCGCCGGATCGAGGCAGAGCCAGAAGAGCCACTGACCCTCTGGCAGCTTGCTCACGATGCCGCGATGAGCCCGTACCATTTTCTCCGAACTTTCAACGTGATTTCCGGCGTAACACCCTATCAATTCGTCCTCACACAACGCCTGAGGTGTGCAGCGGTGCGACTGCGGCGGACAACCGATCCGATCTCGGCGATCGCTTACGAGGAGGGCTTCAACGACCTTTCGACCTTCAATCGCCGCTTCCGGCGTATCATGGGCATGACGCCCGGCGCTTGGCGGAGGCGGCGGCCCTAGTTTCTCATATTTCCGCTGCCGGTTCCCGAAGCAGGAACATAAGTGCAGCGATAGGGAGCGACACGTGTCGCGCCTTCCGGGCATGGCTTCCGCAGTTACAATGGGGCGTGGGCTGCCGGCCTGGCCGAAGGGAACGAACGACCGCATTGGGGCAATTCTACGCATCCGTTGGGGACCGCAGTAGCGACGGCTCAGCGCCCACTCCCGCCATTCGCGCGATGACGATCGGTCGGCTCAAGTCGCCCCCAAGGGGTCATCCGAGCCGCAATAGGCGGCGCTCTCAGATGACGGCGGATCGCGGCGCGCAATGCCCGCCACCCACGGTGCAATCCCTTCCGCCAATTGTCCTCCCTTATTCACTTCCCCTCCGCTCGACCTGAATCGCGTCCTTTCAAGGCGGGGGCGCTGGGGATATACTATCCATGAAAAATACTGATGCAGACGCATCGCGCTCGGGAAGGGAGCTCTGATGAAAATTCCGACATTTGCTGCCATCGCTTTTTCCATGGCCACGCTTGGCGTCACTGCCGGGGCGCAGGCTGAGCCGGCCAGGAAACTGTTCTTCGAAGGCGACATCGTCCGTCACGCGCTCGCCGGCCAAGCCGGACCGTTCTGCGTGCTTGCGAACCAGTTCAAGCGCAAGGAGGCGGTCGGCTGGCGCATTCGCGTGCTCGATCCGACCGGGGCCGTGGCCGATGACAAGGTGCTCAAAGGCGTGCTCGTGGAATTGGGTAACGGCGAGAGGCTTCCCGCGCATTACGGTCCGCACCCGCCGGCCGCGTCAGGACAGCCACCGACCGACTATTTCTGGTCGCTGCACTGGGAAATCCCAGCAGACTTCCCGACCGGGTCTCTGGGTTACAAGGTCGTTGCCACGATGATGGACGGCACCACCCAGACCTGGGAGCCGTTCACGCGGGCGCCGACGCAACTCGCTGTGATCGCCGGCGAACCCGAAAAGAAGCCGTAGCAGCGCTCGCTTGTCGATGAGGACTTGCCGCATCCGGCTGGTGAGCGTGACCTGCGCGCTCTTTGCGCTGTCGCTGGTGGCCCCCGCTCGCTCCCTCCCGGCACCCCTTGCCGCCGCGCTCGGCCCGGAGGTCGCGGTGGGCGAGCCGTCGGGCGGGTATGTGGGGCATCTCGAAGTCTTGCCAACGCATGGTCCGGTGGGCACGCCAGTGACGGTGACCGCGGACGGACTGCCCGCGGGTTGGGAATTCCAGCTCGTCTGGCGCACGGTCAACGGAGTGTGGAAGGTCGCGGACGCCCAATATCACGGCCGTGACTACCAGCCGGTTGCCTATCAGATCGCCAAGCTGGTGACGGATCAGGCCGGGCATCTGAGCGCCCAGTTTGTCGTGCCGGAAGATTTCGGCTTCGTCCACGACATCGTGGTGCAGCGAGGCGGTCGCCTATTCACGCAGGCGGGCTTTTCGATCGACATGACGGTGGCGGTTTCCCCGAACAGCGGCCCTCCTGGCACGCCGATTGCGGTCGAGGTCAGGGGCATCGGTTGGCGGTCGCTGTTCAATTCGTGGGACTTGCTCTACGACAACCATTTCACCGGCTGGATATCGTCGGTGACGACCCACGGCTCCGCGAGCTTCACGGTTCCCGCGACCGGCGGGCCCGGCGCGCACGTCCTGGAAGTGCTGCACGGCGAGCTGACCTTCCCCTATCGCAACATGCAGCAGAGCCCGGAACCGGAGCGGCCGCGCTGGGCGGTCCCGTTCACGATAGCGCCGGGCGCGGCGGTGCTGCCGATGCCGCCGGAACAGCAGGAGCAGACGAAGGTGCGGGGGCTGATGCCGCAGCATGAGCTCGTCGCCATACCGCAGTTCTCAGGCGTCGGAGACCCGGCCTTGGTGCGTGGCGACGGATTGGAGCCGGGCAAGAGCTATCGGCTCAACTGGTCGCGAATCATCGGCAACCGGATGACCGGGGCGGGTTGGGTAGAATCGTCCACGGTGGTCGCCGAGAGCACGGCGGACGGTTCCGGAAGTGTCGAATTCCGCTTCAGCGTGCCGGCCGATCTCGGCGGCGCGCACGCATTGTCGGTCGAGGCCGGATCGACAAATAAAATCGGGACGTACTGGATTCGGCCGACCGCGTTTCCGCTCGATGTGAGCCGCGGATCGGTCGGCACTCCCTTCACCGTACATCTCAAGGGGGTGGGCTGGACGGAAACCGCCAACATCTATCATCTGGTCTATGACAACGCCTATATCGGCTATGGCTGCGCCTTCAATAGTCAGGGCGATCTCGAGATTTTGGTCAGAGCGAGCGGCGTGCCGGGCTGGCATTTCATTGATCTCTACCCCGGCATCTACAAGGGTGCCGAGACGCGACCGAACAACTTCCGGATTCCACAGCTGACCTACGCACAGGATCATCCGGGCGAGGATTTGCCTGCCTTCCACTTCGCTTTTGAGGTGACGGCGACGGCGAGCGCCACCAGCTCGGAATAGCGGGCGGCTCGCTCTGCTCATCGCGTCGAACTGGCCGATCGAGAGCCCGCCGTCTTCGTTCCGAATGAGGCTGTCCACTGGGCGATCGCGAACAGCGATGCGGCGTCAGCCTTTGCCAGGCGTCGAAACGAACGGCAGCTGCCCACCCCCGACCTCGCAGTTGCTCCCTCGCGCCGGCAATGGCCGTTACGGGGCACAAGAAGAGCCATTCCCGGCGCGAAGGCTGAGTGGCCGAGAGAAGGGTCGGCTTGAGCCGTTCAGCCGAGCCCGGTCGGATGCCCGCGGTGGGTAGAGTCGGGATGTGGCGCGGTGGCAGTAGGCCGGGCATGTCTGTTGCCGCCCCTTTCGTCTGGCGGTGCCTTAGTGGCTCGACCGCTTCCGCGGCGTGCTTGCTCGAGCCTGCCTCGAGACGCGCGGATCTGCAGATCCACGCCGCTTTCCGGAGCGCCAGCCGGTGCAGCTATTCGTCCGCGGGCGGGCGCAACAGAACGATCGATAGCGGTCGATCGCGGTGTTCGTGCCGTTCCGCGACGACGAGGATCGCGATCCGCCGCCGCCAAGCCCGGTTGACGACCTCCTCGACCGCCCGTTCTCGGCTGACGAAGTCGCGCAAACCGTCTTCCGTATCGAGGGTGAATCCCTCGAAGTCGCCGAACCGGTCGAACCGGAGGCCGGCGATCTTGCCCTCGAACCGCCGCGTCGCCTCGGGTTCGTGGGGGTGCGGTTCAGGCGGATGGTGAGGCGGCCGCGGCTCGCCGCCAAGCGCGCGGACACGTCCGTTCACCTGCGCGAGATAGCGGACCAGCACCGGGTGCCAGCGATCCTCGGTGGGCACCGTGCGCAGGACGCGGGTCAGATTGTCCCGCGCGCGCAGGATGGGGGGCAGGATTTCGGGCCTGGTCCGGACCAGCACTGAGAACTGGAAGTTGCCCAGGATATGGCGCGCGGTCGATGGCCTTTCGATGACGGCCGCTTCCGGCATGGGCGGGCGGCCCGCAGGGGCGCCGAGGCGCGGCGGTGGGGGCGGCGGCAGGCGCGGGCGGGCGCCCGGCCCGTCGACGACCTGATGGACGACAATGCGGAATATCTGGCCGGCGCGGACCGTGGACGGCAGATCGACCGTGAGCAGCCCGGCCAGGTCCTCGGTCCCACCGGCGGGGATCGGCACGTAGGTCACACCGCCGATCACCGGCATCTCGATGGAGTGGGCGTCCACGAGCTTCAGGGCGTGGCGCGAATAGAGCCGATCGGCGAGGTCGATCACCGCCGCGCCCGCGACACCCGGCAGATAAAGCGTGCTGGTGCTGCCGCGCGGCGTCCCATTCCAACGGATCATCAGTTCGCTGGGGTGCTGGCTGGCCGGCAGGTTGGCGGCGGTCGGCCGGATCTGGAAGCTGTGCTGGACCCGATGTGTTTCGACGCTGCCGGGATTGTCCGAGTGGTCGATCGCCAGGTTCCGTTGCGAGAGTTTATCGGAGTTCGCGGTGGTGGCGCCGGCCGGGATCGGATCGGGGTCGAACGCGATCTCGGCGATCAGGCACTGGTGTACGCCGCGAATGAGGTCCGCGATCGACTGCAGCGGCGCGGGTCCGGTGAACGGGCCGCCATCGACCGGCGTCGGCATGATCGGGAACCGCGTGTCACTGGGCTGGTTGATGTCCAGCCAGCAGCCGTAATAGGCGTGCACCTCTTGTCCCTGGACGTTGGCCGGTATCGTGAAGACGTTCTTCGGATCGGTTTGCAGATTGAGGTCCATGCTTGCCGGGTTACGCGGCTCGGCGAAGAACGGGAGCGTGGTCACCTCGCCGCCCACCAGGCCCAGTAGCGGGATTTTCGATCCCGGTTGCCCGCCGGTGCGGTAGGTGGTCGTGGGCTGATAGTCGGTACTGGTCGTCATCGCCGGGAACAGGCGGAAGAACACCCGGACGTTCGGCGCCGGGTTGAACTCGCCTCGATAACGGACCCGGCAGATCGCGAAATTGTAGACGGGCTGGTTGTTGATGTACTGCGACCATTCGAGCTGCGAGCCGGCCTCCGTCGGATCCAGACCGTCGAACCAGGAGTCCGCCATCGGCGAGGTACGCAGACTATCGATCACCGCCTTGATGAAGTCGTTCGGGTTGTTCGCCAGCATCTGTTGGGCGAACGTCCCGCCCGGCTGGAGCTGGAATACGCGGCTGTCGGCGCTGAGCCATGACGTTGGCCCGTGATCCATGTAGGGATGCAGCTGCTTTGTCAGATCGATCGTCACAGATCCGCTTAGGCCGCCGACGGTCGCGGTGATCTGGACCGGCACGTCCTCGGCGGTGAAGGCGTCGGTGGTGGTGAACCCGATGTTGTAGCCGAACGTGATCCGCTGCGCCTGGTTGAGCGCGGCGCTGTTCTCGAACACAACGTCGTTGACGGCGATTGCCATGCCGGCCGGAGGCGCTGGCGCGATGGTCGGCGCAATCGCCGACAGGGGTGGAGTCAGCGGACTGACGGAGGTGATGCCGAGGTCAGATGGCGCCAGGCCCTGAACGACGACATAGAGCGCGTCCTGGATCACCTCGTGCGTGTCTCGCAGGCCTTGCGCTTCGCCAAGGCTGATCTCGTTACGCTCGGTGATGATGAAGCAACTCTTGCAGACGTTGGTCTTCTCGGTCTCGACCGGACGATCCAGCCCGCGATCGACGATAAAGCCGAGCTGGTGCCAGTTCGCCACCATGTCCGATGGCGAAGATGCGATACCGAGCGTCCAGAGCCGTTTGTTCGTCGGATCGTCGAACGGATAGATGCCGATCGGGCGCGCCGACGGCCACCAGGAGCTTTGATCCGAGTCGACCGCTGTCTGGGACGTTGGACCGCTGCACAGCATGAAGTCGCATTGCCATGGCCGCGCCATGGATTTCGTCAGGTCCCCGGCGGCCACTTGCGTCTGGTCGAGCCGGAAGGCTTCCGCGAACGCCAGATCGAGAATGGTCTTTGACAGCGGGCTACCCTGTGGGATGCCGCCCGCCTCGATACCGGGAAAGAACGGGGCGCCGACACATGCCTCGAGAGCAGCGCGGGTCAGCGCGTCGGGGCTGACCGTCGCGGGGGCAACGGGGGGCCAGTCCTCGGTCACTTGACCTTCGCTCCATTGCTGCATGAAGCCGTGCTGGAAGTCCTGCAACTGCGAGGAATTCTCGCCGTCAAACAGCAGCGGCATGTTGCTGGCGGGGCGTAACCGCCCATACACGGCCTGACGGTTGGCGAGGGTATCTCCCGCCCCGCCCGGCGGGGCGAAGACTGTCAACGTATCGTGGTCCCCGGGGCTGAACGTAAAGGCGGTGACCCAGCGCATCCCCAGCGCTCGCTGCAGGATCGGATAGACGTCGGTGGTGAACACCGGCTGGCCAGGCGCGGGAAGCTGGCCTTTGGTGATCGCCATCTGGCGCAGCGTGTCGTACAGCGTCGTGATCGCGTAGGTGGTCGGGGCGAAGCGTGGCGGCGGGCAGATGACCCAGGCGCCGTTCTGCGCGGTGTATGTCTGGCCGCTGATGGTTATGATCGCCGTGACCGGCCCATCCGAAACGTCGTCGTACCAGCCCGGCGAATTCGGAAATGAGGGGTTATCGCTCGGATTGGTCGGGTTCTCGCTCTTGCCGTAACCGCCGATGACCGTCAGGCGTCCCTCGCTGTCCAGTTCCGCCTCCCCCAACGGGACCGATACGCCGCCGAATGTACCGGTGAAGCTGACGCTGGCGCCGGGGCCGTGCAGGGCTTGCAAGCCGCCATCGATGATGCCCTCGCCGGTGATGGTTGGTTTGGCGTTGGCCAGATGCACGGTCCAGGTGATGTCACCGTCGGCCAACGTCAGCTCGCGGCTGGTGTAGTCGGAGTAAAAGCCCCACAGACGGAACCGTTGCGCCTGCCGCTTGATGCGGCACTGCTCGTCCTTATAAGTGCCGCCGGGAGGCGTCGGAAGCCGCGCCGGGTAGGGCAGCTCCGGACCGAGAAACCATTCCGGGCTGTTGCCGATGCGAGCCATTCCTATTGACGGAAATATCTGCACTCTCTGCAATGTCGCCATTTTCACGCCTCCCTTTCCGCGCGTGCGCCTTTGATCCGTCGCGCCCAGAAAGGGGCGCCCGGCCAGCGCTGCTCCATCGTGTAATGTCGCGTCAGGCCCACGAGATAGTCGCCGAACTGCTTCCGGCAGTGGTGGTGATAGGCTGCCAGTGATGAAACGCGCCCGCTGCTCAAGTGATCGTCGATCGCCTCCGCCGCTCGGATGCCGTTGCTCATCGCGCGATGGACCCCCCAGCCGCACAATGGGTCGTGCGCGGCGCACGCGTCCCCGACTGCCAGCCACCCGGCCTCGACCGGCACGTCGGTAAAAACGCTGTTGGCCGGCACGGGTCGCAGTCGCTGGCGCACCACCGGCGGCGCCAGATCGGCATCGGTAAAGAGTGCGACGACGCGGCCTCCCGGCACCGGAGCGGCGTACCACCAGCCGAATGGGGTCGATTGGATCATCATCGCCGCGACGCGGAAGGAGCCGGAGTCCGCGGGCCCCATGGAGACCAGTCCGATCAGGCGATCGTGGAAGGAAATGCAGGCCCCCAGTCTTTTAGCCAGGACCCGCGATCGGCCGGTCGCATCCACCAGGTAGCGGGCGGTTAGCTCGGCACCCTGATCGAGGGCAAGACGCCAATTCATTGCGGATCGTTCGATGTTGCCCAGCTTGCCGCTGTAGAGGAACACGCCGTCGCGCCCGCAGACCGCCTGGCGGAAAGCTGCGTCGAAGCGCATCCGATCGACGTGCCACATATGTCCGCCGGGCTGAACGATCGTGCTCTCCGAGCGAGGGTCGCCGCCCCAAGCCACGTGACGCTCGTAGCCGCGGACGTGGCCGGCATCGGCAAATGCCTCCCAGAGGCCAAGCACTGCCAGCGGCGCGCGGATCGCGGCGGTAAATGATTCGCCGCCCCAGGGCGGTACTGCGACGGAGCGGTGGACGACCGCGACCTCGCGACCAAGGTCGAGGAGGCGTGCGGCGACTGAAAGAGCGGCCGGTCCGGCGCCGAGGATGCATACGTCGTAGCTGTGCGCCACGTCCTTCTCCCGCGACTCGCGACAATGACACGGCAAGCCGAGCGTCAGTGGCCGAACCGGAGAGGCAGCGCTCCGGATCCGACCGAACGACCAGAACCTAGATTAACAAGTTTTCGGGAAACCAGTCTGTGACGAAGATCACACTCGGGCACAAACTGACAAAGAAAAGCCACCTTGGGATCGTTTCTCCTAACCCGAACCATATGGTTCTCGGACGCGGCGCTAAACATCTGGACTGGGCGAGCTGGACGCATTCTATCCGTGTCGGCGGACGCCCGCTTTCGGCGCAACTTTGCCCTTGGCGCGCGTATCGGCGAAGGACCGGGTTCCACCCGACTCGGCGGTTCGCCCCGACCGCGGCTGTTGGCGCGACGGCGATGAAGCCGCTGGGTTCGACCCAAATGCGCCCGTCCGGAACTCGACTTGAGGCACTATAGCGGCGGCTCGACGACGGTTGCGTCCTGAGTTAATCAGTCAGGCCCGAGTAATCAAAACGCAAGATGCGGATATATGCTGCTGCTACCCCGAGGTAGTGATGCGCTCGCCGACAGGCATTCACAGCTTTAAGAGGGTCGAAGACATGTCGCGCGAAACCGATAACAAAGCCATTGTAGGCCGCTGGTTCGAGGGGTTCTGGGGCAATCCTTGGAACTCCAAGATCATCGACGAACTCGCTGCAGAGGATATGCTTCTTCAATATTCCCTGCATGCGCCGCGTCGCGGACGCGAGGACGTACGGAACTTCATCATGGGGTTCCGCGAGGCGTTTCCCGACCTCAACTTCTGGGGTACTGCCGACCTCATCGCCGAAAGCGACTATGTGGTTGGTCGTTGG
>Ga0209039_10001909_pt1 | contig 18535 bp, 17 predicted proteins | sample BogFormECP12_OM1_FD_188238 | JGI IMG/M metagenome (GOLD analysis project Ga0209039, IMG submission 188238) | Bog forest soil microbial communities from Calvert Island, British Columbia, Canada - ECP12_OM1 (SPAdes) (version 2) | ecosystem: Environmental > Aquatic > Freshwater > Wetlands > Bog ...
CGGTGCTACCCAAGGCATCGACTCGGTCGGTATGCGATAGCCTATGGCCGAATCCCCTGGCGACAGCAGCAGACGTTCCGGGCGAGGGAACCACAACTGACTCGACCAGCACAACCGGCCCGCCGGTTGCCGGCGGCGAATGGGCAAAATATACCCCGCCGGCTCCATCGACTCGGCTTCGGCGTTGTAGGCGGGCAGCAGATTTTCGGAGCTCACTTGAAGGCGGCGGGTTAGCGCTTCCATGAACCCGAGAGCATCGGCCGACCCAAATCCGTAGTCCCGATCTTCGCGAGCGATGAGATCGACATTCTCCCAGACAGCGACGCCGTCGCGGCGCCAATAACAGCCCAGTGCCCAACGCGGCAACGGCTCGCCTGGATACCATTTACCTTGTCCGTAGTGAAGCAGCGCTCCGGGTGCCATCTTTTCGCGCAGGCATTGGATGAGAGCCAAACCGCGGGCTCGCTTCATCGGTCCCAGAGCATCGATATTCCATTGCGGGCTCTCGGGCTCGTCGATACCGACGAAGGTAGGCTCGCCTCCCATGGTCAGCCGCACATCCTGCGCCTCCAGGTCCTCGTCGACGCGATGGGCAACCTGTTCGAGTCGCGCCCAATCCTCCTCGCCGAAAGGCTTAGACGTCCGTGGGGCGTCATTCAGGCGACGAATGGACATGGAGTGGACGAAGTCCACCTTGGCCGGCTCAACCGTGCCCCCAATGGGTGCGGCTTGGGAAGCGTTTGGGGTGCAGACGAGCGGAATGTGACCCTCGCTGGCGAACAGTCCCGAGGTCGGGTCCATCCCAATCCAGCCCGCGCCGGGTAAATACGCTTCTGCCCAGGCATGCAAATCCGCAGAATCGTGTTGCGGACTGTTCAGATCTTCCGGCGCTCTCTCGTCCGGCGCCAGCTGAATCAGGTACCCAGAGACAAAGCGTGCCGCTATCCCGAGTTGCCGGAGGATCTGCACGAGAAACCACGCAGAATCACGGCACGAGCCCGAGCGCCTTTCGAGTGTCTGCTCGCATGTCTGGACGCCCGGGTCCAGCCGCGTTACGTAGCCGATTTCGTCTCGCACCGTTCGATTCAAGTTGACCAGAAAGTCGATCGTTCCGCACTTCTCGCCTGAAAGCTTCGCGAGAAAAGCCCGGAGTCGTGGGCCGGCCTGATCGACCGAGCGATACGGCTCGAGATCTTTGGCCAGCCCGGGAGAGTATTGAAACGGGTACTCTTCGATTCCTGGTTCCAGAAAGAAATCAAAGGGATTGACCGAGGAAAGCTCCACGGCGAGGTCCACCTCAACCACAAACTCCTTCGTCTTGTCCGGAAAAAGCAGGCGTGCCAGATGATTGTAGTGAGGGTCGAGTTGCCAATTGAGGATGTGCCTGGCCGGAGTAACGTTAAGCGAATAGCTGAGTATCGGGGTTCGGCAATGCGGTGCGGGACGCAACTGTATCACCTGTGGACCGAGTGAGACCGGCTTGTCGTACCGATATTGTGTCCGGTGATTTAGAGCAACCTGTATGCCCATCCATCCTCATGCTGCCCACCTTGGAGTTCCGAGCTCTTTCTTATTCGGGGCCACAAGCCCGTAAAGGCGCCAAGTGTCTCCCGGAGGCCGCTGCTTTAAAGCTACCTTAACGACGCTAGTGCTGCAATTTTCTAATCATTGCCCAAGCAATCTGATGCGCGGCGGCAGGAATTAGGTCAGCACCTAATCAAGCTGAAATCGCGTCGCCAGCAACCGCCGAACGCTGATGGCAGCGCCCCCGCCACACCTCCAGAATGAACGAGGAATTGGGGCCGCACCGGGTTCCGATGCCACTTAGAAAAGGATCGCCCGCCCCAGCGATTTGCCAGTGGGCGCTCCACAGCGCGCGCTAGGTGAGGAAGAGGAAAGTCCACGACTCAAGGCTTCGCTCTTTGGGGTGGTGCAGCGAAAGGACCTGGGGCCATTACAGACGTGGTCAGCGCAGTGCAGTCGTATCTAAGTTGGGAGTCACGATATGGTGGGCGAACTTCATGCCATCCCACTGTCCATGCACAAGAAGATTGCTGACAGAACGCGCTTGGTTCGGGGGGAACTCTCCAGAAATTCCTCCATGGAGGCCTAAGTGCAAGTTTACACTTTGATTCGAAGAAGCCGCAAAAGTAGCGACAGGGTAGCAACGCGGGAGCTGGCGGGAAAGTGAAAGTCGATATCGTCAATAAAAATGGCGCGCCCTGAGAGATTCGAACTCCCGGCCTTCTGGTTCGTAGCCAGACGCTCTATCCAGCTGAGCTAAGGGCGCGCGATGATGCGGCGTTGTGATTATAGCAAAAAACGTCGCGGAAAATGGAGCCGTCGCAAGCGACTGGCCGATCCATTCACAGGCGCGATTGCGGTATGATAATCGCAGATGGCGCTTGCGTTTGCGGAGCGCACGTTGGGAGCCATCAACCTTGGCCGCTGACCGAACCGACCAAAATCACACAGCGTCGCCGATTCGCGCCGTGATCCTCGATTATGGCGACGTGATTTCACAGCCGCCCGATCCGGCGTCGATTACGGCCATGGCAGCAATGTTCAACCTGCCGGAAGATCGATTTCGCGACCACTACAGCGCCTTGCGTCACGCCTATGATCGTGGAGACCTTCACGCCCATGAATACTGGGCTGGAATCGCGCGCGCGGCGGGAGTCGAACTCCGCGCGAGTCAAGTCGAACGACTTCGTGAGACCGACGTCGCCATGTGGAGCCGCTTGAACCCGTCGATATTGCGCTGGGTAGAGCAACTGCAGTCGGCCGGCATGAAAACTGCCGTGCTCTCCAACATGCATGACGACATGGTGCAACACCTCCGTAAAGATGCAGCCTGGGCGGCGAAGTTCGATTGCTTGACGCTGTCGTCGGCGATTCGTATCGCCAAACCCGACGCCGGGATCTTCCGACACTGCCTGGAGTGTCTGAACGTCACGCCCATCGAAGCGCTGTTCGTGGACGACCGTGAGGACAATGTGCGGGCCGCTCAGGCGCTAGGAATCAGGGGGATCGTGGCTAGCTCGCCTACTGAATTGCGGGAACAGTTGGATGCCATCGGATTTACGCCGCTGCCGGAATAGCCTAGGTTGGCATAGCCGGATCGAACAGCAGTGCGGAAACTCAAGCGGCAGCTAAACGCAGAGAAAGCAGATTCCCCGTGGGCTGAAGCCCATGAGGAATGACAAAATTAAAGGGTTTGCACGGCGCAGATGAAGCTGCGCTCCTTCAAATTCGACCTACGTGTCATCGTCGCGATCGAGTTCTTCCTGCAAGTCGGCCAACGCCTGGGCGCGCTCATTACTGTTTAAGCGCGCGTTCAATTCCTTCAAGGCAACCGAGACCACGTGATAGTGGTGCAGATGGCCGTAATTGGGATCGCGCGTCAAATGCAGCCAGATGTCATGCATCAGCTTGAGGTCTTGCGGGCGGAAGCGCGGGGCATGCGGCCCAAGGATGAATTCCCACTTGCGTCCATCGGGAGCGACCACATCCATACGGAGGCGAGGCTTGGGCTCAGGCAGGCGCTCCCACGCGTCTCCGGTCAGTTTGCCCTGCTCTTCGGCAGAGAGTTTGTTGGATAGGCCGCAGACAATTTGCGATGACACCAGCCGCTGGGCAGTGACTAAGATGCTCTCGAAGACGTCGTTGGTGGGAGCGACCAGCAGGGAGACGTGCTTGCCTTCTTTTTCGGCCAGGTTGACCACCGCTGTGAACAGTTCCTGCTCATACTGCTCAAAGATGTCCGAGGAATCCATGCGCTCGTTGCCGCTGAAAGAATGCTCGCGATGGATGACACGAGCTGTCATTACGACGACGTCCTGCTTTGTGGTATCGGTACGCACCAAGACGTCGCTCAGATACCTAAGGTTCTTGGGGTCGCGCACCGCAACCAGGATGTTGCCAGGGCGAACCTCCATGTCCGCCGCAGTCAGTTCTTCCTGTGCGTTCACCCGGAATTGTTCCAGTTCATGATGCTGGCCGCTGGCCGTCTTCTTATTGAAGTGTTCCGAGATAGTGAACACGCCAAAGAGGACAGCGCTGAATGCGACTCCGGAGATGGTTGCCAACTGCTTGGTGAACAGATTGACGACGGCTGTGGCAAACAGTAAAAGCGAAATCAGTCCCAAGCCGATGGGGATCTCGATTTTACCGATGTGGAGGTTGCCCGGGACTTTCCATTGGCGATTCTCCGGCTCGGTAAAACGCAGCACGAGCACGGCCAGCGACTTGAACGCAAAGCTCCAGATGACACCGAAGGCGTATAAGGATGCCAACAGGTAGACGTTGCCGCGGCTGGCGATGATAGTAAACACCTGAAGAAAGGCGATGAGGTTGATGATGCGGTAGCTGGTACCGAACCTGGGATGAGGCTTGCGGAACCAGGTCGGCATCACGCCATCTTCGCTGATGCGATTGAGCACGCCGTTCGCGCCGACAATGGCGGTGTTGACGGCACCCGACAGGATCAGGGCGCCCACCAACACCACAAAGCCCTGGAAAAAGAGCTTGAGGGTGTAAGGCCCGACCACGTTCATGGCCAATCCGCCGATCAAGTTAGCGAAGTAATCAGGCCGAACCTTGTCGGGGATGATCATGACAGCAAAGAACGACACGAGCGAAGTAAACAGCAGGCTGTAGACGAAGATGACAAGGCCGGTCTTCTCGAGGTTCTTCAGCTTGGGATGCTCGATCTCACGATTCACTTGCGCCAAAGACTCTTCGCCGCTCATGGCCAGAACCGAGTGTCCGAAACCCACCAGCAGTAGCACCCAGGTCAGGTTCGCCACCCAACTGTTATATAGCCATCCCAAGGATTCGTGGCTCTTCGTAATGTTTGAGTTGGTGGGGAGTGGCGGCAGGTGCGATGGGTGCAAAAACAGGGTGAGCAGGCACCAGCCGATCAGGAGCACGACCATGACGGTCGTGATCTGCATGATGCGCAGCGCCTGTTCGCTGGATTCGTGGATTCCCTGGGTATTCTTCCACCAGAAATAACCTGTGACCAGCACGCCGAACGCGGCAGCGAAGTAGCCCTCCTGGGCATCGGTCATGCGTAAGGGATGGTGATATCGGGTGGACAAGTCGACCACAAATCCTGCGAGGTACTGGCCGGCAGAAACGGCGCTGATAGGGCCTGTCAGAACATAATCAAACAGAAGCGCGGAGACCGACAGCTTAGCCAGTTGGCCGCCCATGGCCTCTTTGACCACCCGGTACACGCCCCCGCGGACGAACATGCTGCTCGACTCGATGTAGATCGACCGGACGGCATAACTGAACAGCATGACCGCCAGCACGAACCAGGGTGCGCTTCTTCCGATCACCTTTTCCGCGTCGCCACCCACGTAATAGGCCGATGAAGCCAAGTCGGACAGGACGATAGCCGCGGCGCGCCAGAAGGAGATGAACGTCAACATCACCGTCGTCGCGACGAAGACCTTTATGGCTGGCTTTTCGATGTTGTGCATGGGATCAGGTATTTTCAGGGAGTCAACAGTCTAACAAGTCCGATGGCTTCATCGCCCATCTTTTCGCTTTATGCGGGCTATAGGTTTTTCAACAAAAAAGTCCAGGAACTTCTGTCTGACGATGCCGGCTACGCCCTCCGCACTACCCGGCTTCGAAAGACCATGCGAGGCTCCTTCGATCTTAACCAGCTCCACGCGGGCCGGTATCAACTTAATTGCCGCCTCCAGTTCTTCAATGGTGCCGAAGACATCCTTGGTGCCGCTGACGAATAGCGATGGCATTCGCAGTTGCGAAAAATGAGCGGTTCGCAGTTGCGTCGGCTTTCCCGGAGGATGGAGCGGGTAGGAAAGCAGCACAAGACCCTCGACCAAGCCCGGGTGCGATGCTGCCAAGAGGCTGGCCTGGCGGCCTCCGTAAGAACTGCCACCCAGAAACGCGCGCCCGGCCAACTGGCCCTTCATTAAGGACACGGCACGGCGCAGCCCTTCCTGGTCTTCCTTCGCATTCGCAGGCGAAGGCGGCCCGTGCGGACGGCGCTGACGATAAGGCAGATCACACCGCAAAACGCTGATCCCGGCGGAGGCAAACTCTTGAGCCAACCCGACCAGCAGCGCTGTGTTCGCGTTTCCGCTGGCGCCGTGGGTCAACACAAGGAAGTCGCCGGAGGAGTCATCGGCGCGGTGCAGCACGCCCCGCACCGGAATCTCCCCCGGCGTTTCATCTACGCACGGACTCACTGCTCGCACGGTCAACCCAGCCCTACCGGTTCAACTTCCTAGCCTGGCACGCCTCGACGACTTTGGAGGGATCGATGGCCTCGGAGTCGAGTTGCATCTCAACCACTTTGCCGTTCTTGTCGATGACGTAATTCACGCGGCGCGCGGCCTTGTACTTGGGATTGTACAGACCATATTCCTTGGTGACGTCTCCACCCCAATCGCTGAGCAATGGAAACGTGACGCCGATTTTTTCCGCCCACGCCTTGTTCGAGAAGGGAGAATCCATGCTTACACCCAGGACCTGGGTATCTGCAGCTTCCAGCTTCGCAAGATTCTGCTGGAAATTCTGCATCTGCTTGGTTCAACCCCCGGTGAAGGCGAAGATGTAAAACGCTAGCGCGACATTCTTCTTACCCTTGAAGTCGTGCAGCGAAACCTTGTTGCCGTTCTGGTCGGTCAAGGTGAAATCAGGGGCGATATCCCCCACCTTGACCGTTGGTGGTGGTATATCGGCAGGCTTCGCGGCCGCGCGAATCGATGGCACCAACAAGCCAGCGAGCACGACCACTGGAATCAAGCGATTCATGAACACTCTCCTCTCGGTAAGTTCCCGGTCGCGACGCGTGCCGTCGCGAAATGTATCGCCATTGTCCCACGAACTGGTCCGCCCCGACGTCGAAAGGGATTTGGGCGAGCGGGCGCGCGTTCTTCCGGCTTGTTCCAAAAGCGGAATTTATTCTCAATTGTGATGCGCGTAATTGCGCAATTCCCGATCTGGGGATAAATTGAATGAGTATTCATTCGGCGGGCATTTGCCGTCGAAAGCAGCCGAAGTTTGGATGCTTGTAAGAGCTTCGGCGTCAGCCATCTCAAACAATCTACTTGATCTACGGCAAGCGACCGTGGCGAAACGCGAACTCCAGTCATCGGACTCCACTACCGCTGGTTTAGCCAACGGCGCGAGCCGGAGTTCGGACAAGTATCAGCGCATCCTCGATGCCGCGGTGGCGGTGTTTGCGGAAAAAGGATTCTTCGTCTCGCGTGTCTCCGACATTGCAGAACGTGCCGATGTGGCAGACGGCACGGTGTATCTGTATTTCAAGAATAAGGACGAAATTCTCGCAGCGGCCATCAACACCGCTTTCGATGGTTTCATGAAGACGGCGCGGACTGAGCTGGAGGGATTGCCGACTCCATCCGACCGATTGCGGCGACTGGCCTATCTTCACTTTGAAGCGCTGGGAGCGAACCGCAACATGGCGGTAGTCTTCCAAATGGAGTTGCGGCAGAGCACGCGATTTCTGTCCGAGTTCTCCCATGAACACCTGGTGGAGTATTTCAATCTGGTGCGCCAGGCGATTTGCGATGGCAAGGCCAATGGGGAATTTCGCAGCGACCTGCCCGAAAAGATTGCGGTGAATTGTTTCTTCGGCGCCATCGATGAGATGGTGACCTCGTGGGTGCTGAGCGAGGAGGATTACCCGCTGGCCCACGTGGCCGATCCGGTTTTGGACATCCTGCTGAGCGGGATGCAGGCTACCTCCAAGTAGCCATGGATGGTAAGTGATGAATATTCGCACTCTGAATGACGTGTTCTTTACAGTCGCGAGTCGTAATGACGATCGCGTAATGCTTAATCGCGAAAATGGGGCATGGAACCCCATCACAGCCAACCAGTTGCATCGCTGGGTCACAGCAACAGCGCGCCAACTGCAGGCCTGGGGGATTGGCCAAGGCGACCGGGTGGTGATCCTGAGCGAGAACCGGCCCGAGTGGGCTGTCACGGACTTTGCGACGCTGCTGCTGGGCGGTATCGTTGTGCCGATTTACGCCACGCAGACCGCAGAGAATGTACTCTATCTTCTCCAGCATTCGGAAGCACGCATCGCCTTCGTGTCGTCACGCAAGCAGTACGAGAAGGTTGAGTCCATTCGCGCCCAGACGAAGCTGGAGCGCGTCGTCGTGATGGAAAAGGTCGAGGATTTACCCGACGTACCGCAGATGCAGTACATTCTGAGCGGCGCCACCGACCTCCAAGACACTGAAATTGAGACGATCGCCAACTCGATTCAACCCGACGATGTCGCGACATTGATCTACACGTCGGGCACGACCGGCACGCCCAAAGGAGTGATTCTGACCCATGGCAACATCGCGTCGAACCTGGGGATGACGACGGACCTGGTTGAAGTTGGCCCGGAAGATATGGCAGTTTCGTTCCTGCCGCTGTCGCATATCACAGCCCGCCACGTCGACTACCTTTTGTTCCAGCTTGGGGTGACGATTGCGTATTGCCCAAACTTCGACGACCTGCCGCAGTCACTGCTGGAGGTGCGCCCCACCGTATTCGTGGCGGTGCCGAGAGTTTACGAAAAGATCCACAACAAGATTCTGCAAACAACACATGGAACAAAGCTGAAGATTTTCAACTGGGCACTGTCGGTGGGCCGGAAGCACCGCGAGGAAATCCTGGACGATGTCATCCCAAAGTCGTTGGCCTGGAAGTTGGCGAACCGGTTGGTTTTCCAGAAAATCCGACAAGGCGTGGGTGGACGCGCCTGGCTTTTTCTGTCCGGTGGCGCGCCGTTGGGGCGTGAGCTTGCAGCCTGGTATGCCGACGTTGGTATTCGGATCGACGAAGGCTACGGTCTGACCGAGACTTCGCCGGTAATCGCGGTAAACGTTCCCAGCCAGCACAAGCTGACCACGGTGGGCAAGATTCTGTCGAACTTGGAAGTGCGGATCGCGACCGACGGGGAAGTGCTAGTCCGCGGACCGTCGGTGTTCAAAGGGTACTGGAATATGCAGGAGGAGACCGCAGCCGCCTTTGAAGAGGACTGGTTCAAGACCGGAGACATCGGCCATCTGGATGAGCACGGCTATCTGTCAATCACCGACCGGAAGAAAGATCTGATCAAGACGTCAGGCGGAAAGTTCATCGCGCCGCAACCCATTGAGAACTCCCTGAAGGCCAACCCGCTGGTTGGTGAAGCCGCAGTGGTCGGCGATAAACGGCGGTTCGCCGCCGTGATGATCGTGCCCAATTTCCCGGCATTGGAAGAGTGGGCCGGCTCGAACGGCTTTTCGACAGACTCGCGGAAAGATCTGGTGCGCTCAGCCCACGTCCAGTCACTGTACAAGGGCATTGTGGACGAGCTGAATCAAAACCTGGCGCAATACGAGAAGCTGAAGAAAGTGCTGGTTCTGCCGGAAGAGCTCAGCATCGCCGATGGAACTCTAACACCAAGCATGAAGCTGCGGCGGCGGCACCTGGAACTGCGGTACCACAAGCAGATTGAGGCTTTGTACGCCGAGGAGCATTCGCAGGTCAAGGGGCAACATCCGGCCGAGCACGCGAGAAAATAGCGGCGGTTGGTTCCCTTCCCGCGCTGGGTTCGAGCATCACTCGATAGGCTCGACCGCGATTGTGGGTTCGCCGTGTGACCGGTCAGGCCGTTGAATCAGGACGGTCGCCGACAACACAATCACCATCCCGAGCACTTGAATGGGCGAGACAAGTTCGCCCAGAAGGACTGCTGTCAGCAGAATTGCCCAAACCGGTTCCAGGCAACTGGTGACAATGGCGCGCGTCGGATCAAGGTCCTGCAACCCGGCGAAGTAGAAGGAAAACGGAACCAGCATCGAGGTCATCGAGAACACAACCATGAATGCCCACTGGCTTCCGGTGTAATGGTGGCCTGCGATCTTCCAGGGCGGGTTTAGCACGATCCAGAAAGTGGCTGCACCGAAAAGTGCGAACACCAACACGGTCCAGCGCTGGTAGGTTTGCAGCAAGTGCTGGGCATACACGTTGTAGAACGCGAAGGATATTGCGGCCAGCTCCGCCGCGATCACCCCGATCGCATTGAACCGCACTCCCGAAAGGCCGAGCCACGGAAAGCTGCCCTGAGCGGCGATTTCTCCCACGGCGAACGCGCAGCCCACTACCGCCAGCACCACGCCCAGGATGCGTTGGGGTGTGGGTCGCTGCAGTCCGCGCGCCAACATGTAGAAAAGCACCCAGACCGGAGCGACGTATTGCAGCACGATCGCCGTCGCCACGGAGGTCCGGTCGATGGCGAGGTAGTAAAAGTAGTTGGAAGCGGCCACTCCGACAATGCCGAGCAGGAAGAACTGTATTAGATGTGTGCCTCGAACGCGGAGTGCCGAGCGTCTTCTCAGTAACAGGACGGGGGCAAGCACCAAGAGTGAAATTGTGGAGCGGCTCTGGGCGATGATGAGGGGATCAATCCGACCCAGATGTTGGCCGCCGAGAGAAACTCTTCCAGTGAATACCGCGCGACCCATGACGGCCGAGAGCCCCCAGAAAAAAGTAGCCGCGGCGATGTAGAGATAGCCGCGGACGGGATGAGGCTTACTGGCCGAGAAGTTGGACGAGGCGTTCAGGGTCGTAACCGATCAGGACCTGGTCTCCGATGACGACAGTTGGGGTCGACTGACTTCCGTATTTTTGCGTCAGTTCCCGCGCGACTGCAAATCCGGAATCGATGCTGCGTTCTTCGAACTCCACGCCCCGTTCGGAGAGAAAATTCTTGACCCACCCGCAGGGCGGACAGTCCTGCTGGGTAAACACGATGACCTTGGACTGAGGCATGCTATTCCGCCAGGGCAGATTCGCTGTGCGAAGTGCGCAGCACGCGGTCCACGGTATAGGGAGCCCGCTTCTGCGGCTCGTGGAAATGCCGCACCTGCAATTCCCCCAAGAGCCCCAACGCGACCAACTGCACGCCCGCTACGATCAACACCGCGCCAAACACCATCATGGGTCCGTGCTCGTCCATGATGTCCACGTGGCGGACGAACTTTTCAATGACCATCCAAAACGCAATCATCAGTCCGGTGATGGAACTGATCGCGCCGAAGGTGCCAAAGAAGTGCAACGGCCGCGACATGTATTTGAGTAGGAAACGAATGGTGATGAGATCGAAGAACACGCGAAAAGTGCGCCCGATCCCATAGTGCGACTCGCCATGCTCGCGATTGACATTGCGAATGGGTATTTCGCAGATGGTTGCGCCGTAGGCTGAAGCCAACGCGGGAATGAACCGATGAAGCTCGCCGTAGAGCGGAACTTCCTGCAAGACCTCACGGCGATAGGCCTTAAAGGTGGTGCCGAAGTCGTGAAGATTGACACCGCTCAGCCGGGCCATCAGCCAGTTGGCGATCATGGAAGGGATTCTGCGCATGACGAAATTATCGATGCGCTCCTTACGCCATCCGCTGACGATGTCATAGCCGGCCCGCAACTGTTCGAGGAACAACGGTATGTCGTCGGGGTCGTGCTGCAGGTCGCCGTCCATGGCGAGGACGTACTCTCCCTGACAGTGGTCGAAACCCGCGGCCAGGGCGGAGGTTTGCCCGAAATTGCGGCGCAGCTTTACGACGACAACGCGACGATCCACCGCTGCGATTTGCTGCAGCAGCGAGAAGGTGTGATCACTGCTGCCGTCGTCGACAAACACCAACTCAAACCGCTCCAGCGTGGATTCCATCACCGCTTTCAGCCGGTCGTAGAGTTCAGTGACGTTTTGTTCTTCGTTGTGAAAAGGGACAACAATCGAGTACTTGAGCACGGTGCATTAATTATACCGTCTGCCATTCCCAAAACAGGAAATTTGGGCCAGACGGTTCCCTTCTAGTGACGGTCCGCATTTGGGTCGAGATGAGCAAAGGCGCGCGTCTATGGCCGCAATCCTGCCAATCGGCGACCCGATAAGCGATGCTTCGTGGCGCTGTTTGTTCGATATAAACCCCGGGATTCCGCTCGTGTTGCTGGATAGAGCAAAACGCAGATGGACGCTCAGCGCCTGCCGGTGAATCGCAGGATCCGGCGGATTCCTTCGGCGAACTCCCAGGAAGGAGTAATCAGGCTAGCGACCAGATACCCTTCGCCCTGGAAGTTATAGAAGTGACCGGGGTGGAGCAGCACTCCTGTGTTGCACAACAGGGCAACTGCGAGTTCCTCGTCTGAGCCCAGCACGGGAACGCGAAGCACCGCGTACCATCCGCCCTCGACGGCCAACCTGTGACATAGGTTCTGGGTAGCCAGTTGCGTATCGAGTTCGGCGAGATTCGTGCGAATTCGCTGCATGATCTGCGTTTGAATGTCGTGCCTCTCCTCCAGCATCGTCGGAAGTCCCAATTGAGCCGGAGTATTCATTGACAGGTAGGTATCGGCAATCACCGCGAGTCTGGCGAGTGCCTCCCGCTTGAGGGCTTCGGGGCCGGTAGTGGCAACCCACGCAACCTTCATCTGGGGGAGCGCCGATATCTTGGAGAGACCGCTCAGGGTAAAGGTCAGCGCTTCGGTGCTCGCCGATAAGGTGAGAGGGACGATCTCGCCCAAGGAATAATCGAAGAAGACCTCGTCCGCGACAATGGCCATTTCGTTTGCGGCGCAAATCCGGCCCAGTTCTGTCACTTCATGGGACTTTACAAACGAGCCCGTAGGATTGTTGGGATTCACGACCAGCACCGCCCGGCAACGGGTGCCGTCGGTCTGGGTCGGCTGCATTGCAGACCGTAACGACTCGAAGTCGACCTGCCAGCCGTGGTCGTACACCAACTCATAGGGAACGAGTTTGACGTCGTTCAGATCGCCCAGGAAATCAAACAACGGATAGCTGGGTGTCGGCACCAGAACCGCGTCGCCCGGATCACAGAGCAACCGGAAGACAAACGAATAAGCCTCGCTGGTGCTGGTGGTCAGGATGAGGTCGTCTGCGGAGACGCGAGTTCCCATCTCCGTGTTGTAAGCCGCAACCGCATCGCGCGCAGAAAGCAGTCCCTGGGCGACGGGCTGGTAGGTTAATGCCCCACGATGTGTGAGGGACTGCAGCAGTATGTCCTCACGGTAGGCAAGGCCTATGGTGGTGGGGTTGGATGCGGTGAGGTCGAGCAGTTCCCTGCCCGAACGCCTGTGTTCTTCCAGCGCTTCGCTGTATCGGTTCGGGGAAAGGTTCCAGGCTGTGCGGCGGGAGAACATCAATGGGAGTTCCGCTCGGTTATGATGCGACCGTACTCCGACGAACGGCCCACCCGGTCGAAGTACTCGTAAGCCGCACCGGCGATCTTGGCGATGGCATCGTTGCCGTCACGCTCGCGCTGCAAGTATGCCGTCATGACGACGATCACGAATGGGCGGTTGGGCACGAACACAATGCCGACATCGTTGCGTACTCCGGCGAGTTCGCCGGGCTTGTTGGCGCTGACAACATCCTCGGGAATATAGCGCGGGATGTCGCTTTCCTTGTGGGTGCCGAGAACCTTGAAGTAGTCTTCGGTCAATGCCTTGTTCAACACTTTCCCCTGATACAGGTCGGCGAACAGCGTCATCATGTCGCGCGGCGTGGAGAGGTTCTCGCGGCCAGCTAAGGCAGCCTTCACGTCCATCATTTTGCGTTGCAGGCGGGTGTGGGCCAGACCGAGCGAGTCGAGCATGGCATTGACGTTCGCCATGCCCACGCGATCAATCAGGACGTTGGTGGCGCTGTTGTCGCTCACCGCGATCATGAAGGTGGCGAGATCGCGATTGGTTACGTGGGTGACGCCGGAAGTCAGGCCGGTCATGATGTAGCTGTCAGCGACCAGGTCGCTGGCACTCACCGTGTACAGATCGGAGAGCTTCGCTTTGCCAGTTGCACCCTGCTCCGCCCCTTGCTGCTGGCGATAAAGTTCAGCGAGCACGGTCACTTTGATCGATGAGGCCTGGGTGAACACGGCATCGGGATTCAGCAGCCAGGTGCGCCCGTCGGAAAGGTCCATGATGGCGACTCCCATCGTGCCATCGAGGTCGCAATTCACCTGCTGGACATCGGCCTCGAGTTTCTGCCAAAGCAGCTCGCTCTGCGCCGGATTACCGATGATGTTCACTGACGGCGGAGTCACACCAGAAGGCGCCGGACTTTGCGCATCCGCAAGTATGGAGCACACGAGAACACCAGCCATGAGCGCGATGGACTTCGCCATAAGAGGCGGATTATACATAACTGCTCAGCGTGAATTGCTTTGACGTATGCTGGGGCTGCCATAGAGCCGGGCGCAACCAGGATGAATATCCAAAGAATTCGGGAGCAAAAGCGCGGGATGCGCCCATACAATGATAGGAATCCAACTGGAGAGAAATTGCTGAGCTATGGACGACACGAAAACCTTGACCTCGGATGATCCGAAGCCGTCAGTAAACTCAAAAACAGCCCTCCTGATAGGCGACGACCCGGAAGTTCAGGCCGCGCTCTCGATCATTCTTGCGCCTGAGGGCTGGACCTTGGAACAAAGCGGCAACCTGGACGACGCGCTGGCCTTGGCCAAATCGCGGCGGTTCGACCTCATTGTCACCAGTCGGAAGACGTCGGGAGATCAGGATGTGGAGTTCCTTCGCCGACTTCGTCGAGTGAGGCCGCACACACGGATCATCATTCTGACGGATGACAGTACGCCGACAAACGTCATCGCCTCGATGCGGGAACATGCTTTCGGTTATTTGTCGAAGGGGTTCTCGATCGAGACTCTCGCGGAAACGGTTCGAACCGTGCTGGAGACGCCAACGTGGGACGATGGCATCGAGATCATGTCGGCCACGCCAAAATTGATTACGCTGGCAGTTCGCTGCACGATGGTCGCCGCCGAACGTCTGCTGCAGTTCATGCGCGAGATCACCGACCTGCCTGACGAGGAGCGCCAGAACGTTGGCATGGCTTTTCGCGAGCTGCTGCTCAACGCGATGGAGCATGGCTGTCAATTCGATCCCGAGAAGTACGTGGAAATCTGCTACGTGCGAACCCGGCACGTGGTCATGGCCCGAATCAAAGACCCGGGAGATGGATTTACCCTGGATGAGGTTCGTCACGCTGCCATAGGGAATCCGCCCGATGACCCCATCGCGCATGTGATCAGGCGGAACGAAGAGGGCATGCGCCCCGGCGGCTATGGAGTGATGCTGGCCAAGAACCTGGTTGACGAACTCATCTACGGAGAGAAAGGCAATGAAGTTCTGCTGGTCAAATACTTACCCGAGTTTGAGGCACCGAAGCCGCAGGTGTAGCTTCAGATTTTGAGGTAAGCGCGCAGAATCGGCATCTCAGCTCGCGGATCGAGTAAGATCACTTCTATTCCATACTCGGAGGGACGGATGTTCTCAGTCCTGTTCAGAAATTCCGGCTTCGGCCTTGCGGTTGTTCTTCTGTCAATTCTTTGTGTTGCGCTTCCGATGCTCGCTGCGTCTCCGCAGGAGGCCGTCGCGGCTGGAAATGCGCAGGACAAACCGTTTGTGGTTGAGTACTACTACAAAGTCAAGTGGGGACACGCGGACGAGTTCATCACGCTTTTCAGGAAGAACCACTACCCTCTTCTGCAGAAGCAGGTCGAAATGGGTCGTATGCTCAAGGTGTCTGCAGTCTCTCCGCGCTATCACGCTACGGAAGACGGGCGCTGGGACTACCGCGTCACCATCGTCTTCAAGAACGCGACCGTCGCTAACGACGGATTTGACGAGAAGGCGCTCATCAAGCAGCTCTATCCGGATCAGGAAACGTACAAGAAAGAAGAGCAGCGACGCTTTGAAATACTCGATGCGCACTGGGACCTGCCGATCAAGGACGTCGACCTGAACGCGCAGTGACTGGGAATCTAGGTCGAACGATGCCGCGTCAGAACGTGCGGTCGATGAATCGCCGGTCACATACACTGCACAGAAACCTTTATGCCGGGGGAGTTCACTCAAACGTCGTAGTACATCATGAATTCATAGGGGTGTGGACGCAAGCGGAGGGCGTCCACCTCTTTTTCCCGCTTGTAATCGATGTAGGTGTTAAGCATTTCCTCGGTGAAAACGTCGCCTTTCATCAGGAATTGGCAGTCCCTGGAGAGCGCGTCGAGCGCGGCATCCAGGGAACCCGGCATTGACGGCACCTTGGCCAGTTCCTCCGGGCCGAGATCGTAGATATCCTTGTCGAGCGGCGGACCGGGATCGATCTTGTTCTCCACACCATCGATGCCGGCCATCAACATCGCGGCAAACCCCAGATACGAATTGCAACTGGGATCGGGCGGCCGAAACTCGGCACGCTTGGCCTTGGGTGAGGCAGAGTACATGGGAATGCGCACGGCAGCCGACCGGTTGCGCCGCGAGTAGGCGAGGTTGACCGGAGCTTCAAATCCCGGCACCAGACGTTTATAGGAATTGGTGGTGGGGGCGATAATCGCCGACAACGCGGGGCCATGCTTAATCAGACCCCCGATATACCATAGCGCCAACTGCGACAGTCCGGCGTAGCCGTCTCCCGCGAACAGAGGCTTGTCGTCCTTCCACAGCGATTGGTGGGTGTGCATGCCGCTGCCGTTGTCCTGGAAAAGCGGCTTTGGCATGAAGGTCACGGTCTTACCGGCTTGGTTGGCGACATTTCTCACGATGTACTTGAAGAGCATCATGTTGTCCGCCGAGCGAATCAAGGAGTCGAAACGCAGATCGATCTCGGTCTGGCCGCCGCTTGCCACCTCGTGATGGTGGCACTCGACCTCCAGCCCGCAACTCTGCATGGCCAGCGCCATTTCGGTTCGCAAGTCCTGATAGTGGTCGGTCGGCGGCACCGGGAAATAGCCTTCCTTATAGCGCGGCCGATAACCGAGATTTCCCTCCGCCCGCCCGGAGTTCCAACGGCCTTCGTCAGCGTCAATGAAGTAATAGCCTTCGTGCTCGTTCTGGTCGAAGCGCACGTTGTCGAAGATAAAAAACTCCGCTTCAGCGCCAAAATAAGCGGTGTCGGCAATCCCGGTTGAGGTGAGATAGATCTCGGCTTTCTTGGCGATGTAGCGCGGATCGCGGTCGTAGCGCTGCTTGGTGACAGGATCAATCACGTCACAGACCATGACCAGAGTCGGAACCTCGGTGAAGGGATCCAGTAGAAAGCGCGACGGATCTGGAATGAGGAGCATGTCGCTTTCGTGAATCGCCGCCCAGCCGCGAATCGACGAGCCGTCCATGCCAAAGCCCTCTTCGAAGGATTCTTCGGTAAGCTGACCGATGGGATAGGACACGTGATGCCAGAGTCCGGGCAGGTCGGTAAATCGCAGATCGAGAATCTGGACGTTGTTGTGCTTGGCGAATTCCAGTACGACTTTCGGGTCAGCCTTCGGCGCTACCATGACGAGCTCCTTTCGAGGTTCCTCGACAGAATACGCTGCCCCTTTAGCCGCAGGGCATACAATGATTTTATCGGCCGCATAATTTCGTATTATGGAAGTGAAGCTCTCGTAGCCGCAGATGGACTTCGATCAAATCGAGACGTTCCTGGAGGTCGCCAAGCTCAGCAGCTTCTCACGCGCTGCAGAGCGACGCTTCCGCACGCAGCCGGCGATTTCGTCGCAGATTCGTTCCCTTGAGGAAGAGGTGGGCGCCAAGCTGTTGGATCGCAGCGGCGGGCGCGTGGCGGTCACGGCTGCCGGCAAGGTCTTCCAAAAGTATGCCGAGGAGACAATCGAACAGCGCCGGGTCATGCTGATCGCCCTGGCGGAGATGCACCGTATTCCGCGGGGTGAAATCGTAGTCTCAGCCAACGAAGGCACCTGTCTGCACATACTGCCGGAGGTATTCGCCGAATTCAAGCGCCAATACCCTAGCGTAGCTGTCAACGTAAAACGCTCGGAGCATCAGAAGATTCTTGAGGCGCTTATTGAGAACTCGTGCGATTTTGGCGTTGTCTCCTTGCCCATCAAGGACAAGCGCTATACAGTCGTGCCCATACATAAAGATGAGCTGGTCGTTATCACGGCGGTCAAGCACCCCTTGGCTGGCCGTATTGAGGCAACCTTGGCGGACATCGCTCAATACCCATTGCTGCTGCCGAAGCTGGGCCGCACACGCGATATCCTGGAGGCGCTGTTCCACGAACGCCGCCTGAAGCCGATTATTTCGATGGAACTCGATTCAAGTGAGTTGACAAAACGCTTCGTGGCGGCCGACGTGGGCATTAGCTTCATTTCGCGATCGAACGTCGCCGAGGAACTCAAGTCTAAAACACTGTCGGCTCTCAAATTCGCGGACGCTGTCTTGCAGCGCGATCTCGCGCTGGTGTTCCGAAAAGACAAAGCTCTGAGCCGCGCCGCTCTTGCTTTCATTGAGATTGCCGTGAAGTTGAAGACGGGGGCCCCTGCGATCAGCGCCGCGCGCACCTCCTGACTTAATGTCCCATTGTGCTTCTGCCCTTTATTTTTCAACGAGTTTTCACACGCTGGTTGAAAGCATGTGTTATTTTTGACAATTCGGAGACAATCCAATCTCCGTCCTGGAGGCGCGCACATTGGGCAAG
>Ga0209039_10001910_pt1 | contig 18526 bp, 20 predicted proteins | sample BogFormECP12_OM1_FD_188238 | JGI IMG/M metagenome (GOLD analysis project Ga0209039, IMG submission 188238) | Bog forest soil microbial communities from Calvert Island, British Columbia, Canada - ECP12_OM1 (SPAdes) (version 2) | ecosystem: Environmental > Aquatic > Freshwater > Wetlands > Bog ...
CGGTCGGTTCGGCTGAACCGCAACCTCCAAGTCCACCTTCTCCATCTCCTCACGGTCCCAGCCTGTAAGCATAACCGCGCTGAAGGACCGCCCTCGGAGCCGATGCGGACATTCAGCTCGACGGCATGAACGGGGAAAGAGCGCCAGGAGCGGGCGTTACCATCGCTCCAACTTCTGTAGGAGCGGTCCTCGCGCGCGCCCAGCCGCGGTCGTCCGGAAATGGCCGCGAACGGACTGGCAGGTTTCGGCGGTCGGAAAAAGAAATCGGCCATTCTCTCGCTTCGGAGTTCGAGGCGACGCGCGACCTCCGTTCTCATCCAGATTGTCGCGCCCTACGGACATTCGTTCCCCTCTTTGTGCCGCGGTCACTTATGGCGGCCGACGCTATATGGAGCCGTCCGGCTGGGCTGCTTCTTGGCTTGGCGCCAACAGAAGTCTCTCGATCCCCAGTAGATAGAAGCCATTCTTCACATGCAGTAGCGATCGTCGCGCGAATTCAATCCTAAAATCGACCGCGCCTCGAAAGTTGTCGCCGCCCTAGCGCCATGTTCGGTCATCAAATTCACTGCAACCTGGACCAACTCGGCGTTGCTCGCAGCCAGTCTTTCCTTGCGAATGCGTATATTGTCTTCCAGGCCGGTGCGCACTGCCTCGGCGCCGCGTTCGAGCGCCCAAAGCATTACGCAGCTCTGATTTGCGCCAATTCCCACCGCCGTCCATGTTGCCTTGGGTAGGATGCGACGTGTCTCGCCCAGCAGAATGTCGAGCAGATGCTCGTCCGCCGGCATCGCGTTCTTCACCCCCATCACGAATTGCAAGTGCGGTGACTCGCTCATCAGCCCGGCGTCGATAAGGCGTCGCGCGCCATGAATGTGGGAGAGATCAAATATTTCGATTTCCGGGCGTACGCCGAAGTCCTGCATCTTGGTCGCGAGATCGGTAACGAGGGCGGGCGCATTTTCGTAGACGATGGTCGGAAAATTGACGGATCCGGTGGAGAGCGACGCCATGTCCGGCTTGAGGTGCAGGGACGAACCGCGCGCCGCCCGATCGCGGCCCCGCCCGCCTGTCGAGAACTGGACGATCATGCCTGGGCAATGCTTCCGAAGGCCTTCCATAACCTGAGCGAATAACGCCGGATCGGATGAAGCACTTTCGTCGGGGTTGCGAACATGGATATGCGCGAGCGTGGCTCCGGCTTCATAGGCCTGGTGGCTCGATTCGACCTGCTCGGCCGGAGTAATCGGCACCGCCGGATTGTCGGCTTTGCGGGGAACGGAGCCCGTGATGGCGATCGCGACGACGACGGGACGTGGGGCTGCGGTCACGGCGAGCGTCCTTCCAAAGCGTTCTGAAGCATCGTGCGAAGCGGCTCTCGCTCCAGCGGACGCGGATTCCAGTAGGGGTTGGTCAGCGCCAACTCGACCGTCCGATCGACGCCATCGTCGGGCATTCCCAGGTCGCGCAGCGCCATCTTTGCAGCCAAGCTCTTCGCGAGTTCGAACAATGCGGAAGGCGCATTTCGCGGGCCCAATGCCCGATTGATCCGAGCGATCGCTTCCGGCGCCGCCGGGGCGTTATAGGCCAGCGCGTGGGGGAGCACGGCCGCATGGGTTTCGGCGTGCGGCAGGCCGAACAAACCGCCTAGCGTATGGCAAAGCTTGTGGTGCAGCGCCATCCCGACAGATCCCAGGCAAACACCGGCCAACCAAGCCGCGTAAAGAGCTTCGCCGCGAGCCTCCATCTCTTTGGGATCCTTCGCGATCGTCGGAAGCGAGCGCGCCATTGCCGCGATCGCCTCCTCCGCCATCATGGAGACGATCGGATTCGTTTCGCGCGCATAGAGCGCTTCTACGGCGTGCGCGATCGCATTCATGCCGCTGGCGACGGAGATCGCGACAGGCAAACTGAGGGTCAATTCGACATCGTAGATAACAACCTCAGGCAACACCTTCGGGCTCGTCAGGGTTGTCTTCTTTCCTGCTCGCGTCTCACCCAGAATTGGGGTCATTTCAGAGCCGGCATAGGTCGTCGGCGCGACGATCTGCGGTAAGTTGGTGCGCAGGGCGATCGCCTTCGCGAGGCCCGTCGTCGACCCGCCGCCGACGGCGACGAGTCCATCGGCCCGGATCTCGGCCGCTTTGGCCATAGCTTGCTCGGTCGTCTCTTCCGGCGTGTGCATTCGGGCGCCCGAGAACACGCCGGCCGCGCGCGCGCCGAGCTTACCAGCAAGCGATTGCGCTCCGGCCTCTTGCTCCGGAGTTGCGAGCACCAACACTCGCGATAGACCAAGGCGCCCGATCTCGTCCGGAAGTTGCGACAGAGTCCCTGCTCCGAAGATTACGCGTGCGGGGTTTGCCGTGTGTTGGAAACTTCGCATTCTCGGGCTCCGGAGGCTTTCAGTTACTTCGCCGCCAACACGAAGTCCCAATGGACCGCTATGAAAGGATTGGGAAAGCCGAGCTCAGCAGCTTTCGTAAGGTCATCGATGGTGCGAAAGTCCGCTACAAGCCCCTGCTTGACGCCGAACACGGCGTCGATATGCAGATAGGGACAATCCCGAGTGAACAGATGCGTCGTGATAGGCTCGAACCCCTCGGCGCCGACGATGAAATGGATGTGCGCCGGACGGTTCGGATGACGGCCGAGCGCTTCAAGCAACTGACCGACGGGGCCGTCATTCGGAATCGGGTAGTACCTGGGCTTAGCTGAGCGAAACCAGAAGCGACCTTCCGCATCCGTTGTGAACTCTCCGCGCAGGTTCATGTCGGGTTGGACGCCCTTCTGCTGGACGTCGTAAAAACCGTCCTCGTTCGCCTGCCAGACATCAAGCAGCGCACCGACGATCGGCCGTCCGTCAGTGTCTTTGACGGTCCCCGTGACGAGAAGCGGCTGGCCCTTGCCGTCAAGACAGATGTTCGCGCCGAGCGGATAGCGGGGCGCGTTCGAAACGTGGAACGGGCCCAGCACGGTGGTTTGCGTGGCGCCGGAAGGCTTGCGGTTATTGATTGCGTCGACGAGCATCGAGACACCCAGAACGTCGGAGAACAAGATCCATTCCTGCCGCCATTCATTGCAGATCTGACCGGTCCTGGTGAGAAATTCTATCGCGGTCATCCATTCGGCGTTGCTCGGCTCGATCTCTTTCATCGCCTCATGCAATTTGCGCACGATGACGTCCATGACCTGCTTCAGCCGTTCGTCGCGTGCCTTGGCATTTCGCGCGATTACGACCTCGGCCGAATTCTCCTCGGTGAAGTAGCCAGGTTCCTCGTTAGCGTCCTGAATTGACATGACAATGACCTTTGGGGCTGGGAATAGATGATCTCGGAACTTGGATCCTTGGACCCGGAGGGTGCCGATAAGGACGGATGGGCTACAGCGAAAATGTTTCCGCGAACCATCGGGAAACCAACACGTTACGCTCGCTGCCGTGATTGTAAATCGTGTGCTCGCCATCGGGCCAGGTCAGGGTGCCCGATGACGGGTGGTTATTGCCTTCGCGGAACGCAGCTTGGGTTCCGAGCGGAACCAGCGGGTCAGCTCCGCCCTCGACGACGAGGGTGGGCACGACAAGAGGCGATCGTGCGCCGTCAAACGAAAGGGCTCCCATCACGTCGGCGACGTCGTCGAGACTGGATCTCCCAAACATCGCGGACATCTGCTCCGTCGCGGTCCGAAAGGGCGGGACTTCGCAACGCGGAGGAGCCCCATTTATGCAACACGCGGAGATGCGCGCATCGGCGATGGTAGTCAGCGCCGCGAAAAGCCCTCCGAAACTGTTGCCCCAAATGCCGGTCGGCTTGCCGCCCGATGCCTCAATCGCCAAATCCACGAAACTTGAAAAGGCGACGGCGACTTCAGCGCTAAGAAAGACGCCGCCTTCGAGACGGCTTTCGCCCTGGCCTGGACCGTCTACCAGCATGCAGGAAAGGCCGGCGTTGCATAGCGCCTCAGCCATCGAGAGGTAGGCCGTCGCCCAGCCGCTCATGCCGCCGAACACGATCACGGTCGGCGCGGCCGACTGTCCGGGCGCTCGGCAAAGCCATCCGAATAGCCGACCGCCGCGATAGGGTGCTCCGATTTTTTCAATCGAAAATTGAGTGCGCTTGACGTGCTCGGCGAAGCAATCGGTCATGCGACGATAAAGGGCGCGCTTCCGATCCCCGTCGAAGTTGAAGGCCATCTGGGCAAAGACCAACGAGGCCGCGGCTTTGCGCCAATGTTCCGCGGCAACCTCTCTTTGACCGCTAGTATCCGCGGTTCTTGCGTGCTGGATTGCTTCGTCTGCGATGGCTTCCAGGCAAACGTCCCAAGATGGGGCCGTGACGACGTCGCGGTGAGCGCGCTCGGCCTGATCGCGGCTCATGCCGTAGTCGACCATCCGGGTGATGGACATCGCCCGGCGCAACGCTTCGATTTCCTTGGACGGTTCACTCGTCGACACAATCGCGCACTCCGTTGAGAAGTTTAGGCCGCCAGTGTTGCGCTCGAACGTCGTAGCCAGTGGAGCTTAATCCTCAGTTCCTCGACGAGTGGACCGAGTTCGGCTGACGACTTCGCGACGCCGAGGAGGTTCGTGTCAGGGCGCAAAAGCATAGCGAAAGATCCTGCCTCGTTGAGATAGGCGCCGTACACGCGATCCGAATCTACGGCTTGAATCGCCTCCGCCGAGGCGTCATCGCCGAGCGTGACAATCCGGCAGTCTAGATTGGCAAGGAAGCTGAACTGATCCGAGATCAAAGACTTCGTTGGGTTCGATCGGGCGAGAAGCGCGAAACGATACCCTACGACGTCGAGCCGCCGGCGCTCGCCGTCGACTTCGACGAATCCCTGCGGCGGCACTGAGCTTAGCGCCTTGCCTGCTTTGCCGGAGCGGTCGCCTCGAACGACCCCTCCGGTGAACGCGGCAAACGGCGGCGACGGAGGCACCAGCTTGAAGCGAAAAGGCAGGTCTCGGACGAAAGCGACGGCGCGGTTTCGGGTGTTGGCGACTTTCCCGAGCATGACAGCCGTCTTCATCATGTTGGTCACACGCGGCTTGCGTTCGATTTCGTAGGCATCGAGCAATTCGGGCGCAGCCTTCCCGCTCAGAACGAGATCGAGTTTCCAGGCGACGTTGGCAGCGTCCCTCATACCTGAGCAGGCGCCCTGTCCGAGGTAGGGCGGCATCGTGTGCGCGGCGTCTTCGCCGATCAGCGCCGACCCTTTTCTCCACGTCTGCGCGAGGCGGCACTCGAAAAACCCCCGCTGACCGAGCAACGAGGCGAGAGTCAGTCCCGTCGGCCCATAACCAATTACGGCGACGTCGCATTGGGATGTCGGCATGTTCGAAACGAGTCCTTCAACGGGCCTGGGAAAGCGACGCTCAAGTTTTCGGAGCTTGGCGACAGCCAAACACAGAAATAACGCGGGCGAGCCGAGGGAACCCCATCCCGACTTCGCAGTGAACTCGCGGTCCCATGCTTCCTCCGGATCGCAAACGGCTTGACGTTTTGTCCTTCAATTGCGACCGACTTTATCTCGGGATTGATCATCGACAAAATCGATTGTTTCGATGATAATCATCCGCGTTGTGGATGGTCCTGGCACGATCAAGGAGGACGTGAATTGCGATTTGTTTCCCCGCCGCTCCAATCCCACGCCACGAAGCGCGGTATGGGATCTCGGTGAGGTCGAGGCCTGGCTGAGACTGCGCTGTGCAGATGGCGCGTCTTGCGCGGGTGGGCGTCGGGTGGTGGCGCCTTCCTGATCCAACCGGCGTCGGGGTCTATCGCGCGGCCCGGCGCGATAGCTACCCAACGGTGATGGCCACTGGGTCCGCCGGTCCCCACGATGCCTCCACTGGAATTACCAAGCTCAACGCGCTATATGACCTACAGATGGACGCGATCAATCTCGCGGATGCTAAGGCGCATCTGAGCGAACTTATCGACGGGGTCGAGGCGGGGAATTCGATCGACATCACCTGGCGTGGCAAGCTGGTCGCACGGCTCGCCTCCCTGGCACGGCCGCGAAAGCGAATCGATGCGGCCCTCCTCCAGACCCTGACGGCGACCATGTCACCACAGGCCGAGAGCGCTGCCGATCTGGTGCGGTCGATGAGGGATGGCGATCGCCACTGATGCTCTATCTCGGCACGTCACTGATCGTCGCGGCGCTCTCCAACGAAGCCATTACCCCCACACGCTCAGGGCTGGCTGGCGGAACAGGACCGGCGCAGCTTGTGATCAGCGACTGGACCATCACCGATATGTCCTCAGCCATGGCGATCAAACTGCGAACAGGACAGATCAGCCTGGAGCAGCGCGCGGCGGCGCTCGCCCTGTTCAATAAGCTGGTCGCGGAGAGCTTCACCGTGTTGTCGGTGATGGGTGGGCATTTCCGGGCAGCGGCGAAGTTCGCCGATCAATATGCGCTCGGGCTTCACGCCGGCGACCCGCGGCATCTCGCCACGGCTTCAGAGCATGGCGCCACGGTGCGCACGCTCGACCTGCGGCTTGCCGAAGCCGGTCCGGTGCTCGGCGTGCCGACGCAACTGCTGGCATGATGCAGGCCTTCCTGCCCTGCCGACCACGCCCGGGACGCCAATGGTCGGTGACTGGACCCACGAGCGAAACGATGCGATTATCGCGCACTATTTCGCGATGCTGGCCGACGACATCACCGGGCGTCCCTACAGCAAGGCCGCGAGACCTCAGCCATACGCAGCCTTCCCAATGGTCCGGGAACGGCCTGAGGTCAGATAGACGGACCGAACCGGCACCTGCGTCGTGAGGCCGAGGATATTGGCCGCGGTAGTTCCGCTCTGAACGCCCGAATTGAATTGTCCTCCATCACAATGAGATCGTTACGCCACGTTGAGGAACCAAAAAAGTCGGCGATGGCGGCAACGTTCCCAGCCTTGGTCGTCGTTCGGCCCACGCCGACGCGCCAGCATCGCGCCTTTCTAGGCGCGGAAGCTGCGGTAGCCGGTTCAATCGGAAGCGGCAAGGTCGACGATCTTGCCCGGATTGAGCAGGTCGTGGGGATCCATGCACCGCTTGATCCGCCGCATCAGCGCCAGTTCGGCGGACGTCCGGGTGACAGGCAGGGCCGCCTTCTTGTCAAGACCGATGCCATGCTCCGCCGAAACCGACCCTCCCGCAGCGCGCAGCTGTTCGTACATAATCGCCTTGATCAGATGCCGCTCGTCCGCGGCGAACGGGCAGGACCGTATCGCCATGGCGTGGAGATTATTGTCCGCGATATGCCCGAAGACGACGAGGGTGCAGTCATCAACCTCGGTCGCCAGCCTGTTCTGGACGTGATCGAGGTAGGCGGCCATGCCGCTCGTCGGCAAGCTCACATCGAAGTCTATACGGTCCCCCATCCGCATCAGGATGTCGATGTCTTCGCGGATCGCCCACAGCGCCTCGCGTTCGCCCGCCGACTTTGCGATCACCGCGTCCTCAAAGAGTCCCTGCTCCAGGGCCGCTTCCATCGCCGCAAGAAAACCGGCGTCGTCCTGCTCGGAATCGCCTCCCTCGGCTTCGACAAGGGCGTAGAACGGGGCATCCGGCGGCAGACCGGCTATACCGCCCGAATGACGGGTAACGGCAGCAAAGAAGGATTGCCACATGAGTTCAAATGCGCTTAGCGTCCCGCCCAGCCTGGCTTCGATCCAGCGCAGGAAAATGAGGACCTGCTCGAAGCGCTGGAAGGTTATCAGGGCCGTGCTGCGGCTCGCCATCAGGGGGCGCAGACGCAGTACGGCGCGCGTTACGATGCCGAGCGTTCCTTCAGAGCCAATGAACAGCTGCTTGAGGTCATAGCCGCTATTGTCCTTGATCAGCCCCTTCAGGCCATTGACGATGGTTCCATCCGCGAGCACCACCTCCAGCCCCAGCACCTGTTCGCGCATCATGCCGTAACGGAACACCCGGTTACCGCCGGCGTTGGTCGCGATCGCGCCCCCCACCGTCGCCGATCCACGCGCACCGTAATCGACCGCGAACAGGGCGCCCTGGTCTTGCGCATATTCCTGGACCTGCTGCACCGTAACGCCCGCGCCGACGATCATCGTCCGCCCATGGGAATCGAAGCTTTCGATGCGATTGAGCTTTTCGAGCGATAGCACCACATCCGTCTCGCCCGAAACGGCGCCCCCCGCCATGCCTGTGCGCCCGCCATGGATGACGATGGTCTGGCCCACCTCGGCACAGGCGCGCACGACGCCCGCGACCTGTTCCGTGTCGGTCGGCATGACCAGCATGCGGCAGCGGCAGGGTTCGTCATTCCCCCAGCGAACCGACCTAAGCGCTGCTTCCGCTGCGGTCATGACGTTTTTCGCGCCGACTATATCGACGATGTCCTGGTGACTGACCATGATGGCGCTCAGGATAGTTTCTTGATCGACGCACCACCCTCGATCAGCATGTGCGTGCCAGTGGGACATAGCTCGACGCTTCGGGACGTGCTGGGGCCAGCGTTGTGATCGTCGCACGGCACTCGCCAAAACCGATACGCACGAAGCCAGGTGTTTCGGCAAAAGCTCGAAGTACGAGCTCGTCACCATCCTCGAGGAAGGTGCGACGCTCGCCGCCAGGCAAGGTTATCGGCGTCCGGCCGTCTTCCGTCAGCTCCAACAGGCTTCCCCTGCTCTCAGCGACCTCTCCGGACAATGTGCCCGTTCCAAGAAGATCGCCCGGTCCCAGATTGCAGCCGTTTGAGGAATGATGTGCGACAAGCTGGGCCGCCGTCCAGTACATAGCCGTCATCGACCCGGTGCTGAGACGATGCGGATCGATGCCCGAGGCACGCATGCCCGCCGTCTGGATATACACCTCCATCCGCGCATCGAATGCGCCAAGCGTCTGGTCCTGGTCATCGAGAAGATATGGCAACGGTTGCGGATCACCCTCAGGCCTCGGCGGCTGGGCCACGCGATAGGGCGCGAGCGCCGCAGTCGTGACGATCCAGGGCGAAATGGTCGTGTGGAAATTTTTGGCGAGAAATGGCCCGAGCGGCTGATATTCCCATGCCTGCATGTCCCGCGCGGACCAATCGTTGAGGATGGATAGCCCGGCGATATGATCGCCGGCCCGTCCGACCGGGATCGGGTGCCCCAGCGCATTGCCGCTCCCGATCCAGATACCCATTTCCAACTCATAATCGAGCTTGCGGCACGGGCCGAAGTCCGGGGCCTCCTGATTGGCCCTCTTGGTCTGGCCGTGCGGACGAGCAACGCTCTGGCCGGAGAGCCTGATCGACGAGCTTCGGCCATGGTAGCCGATCGGTACAAATTTATAGTTCGGAAGCAATGGATTGTCGGGCCGGAACAGCCTGCCCACATTTTCCGCATGATGAATGCCGGTGTAGAAATCGGTATAGTCACCGATCCTCGCCGGCAAATGCATTTCGCTTGTTGCAGCAGCGATGAGAGTGGGCTCGACTACTTCTCTGTCTGCACCATGTCGAAGCAGCCTGAACAAGCCTCGACGAAGCGCCAGCAGCGACTCTTTTCCAACTCCCAAAAGGTCGTTGAGCGAGCTCTGACCGGCAAGCAGGGCCACGGGGCGTGCTTCGGCGTCCAGAAGCGGCGCTACCGCGGCAATATCGAGGATCTTGTCCCCGATCGCTACACCGCCGCGAGGGCCCCGCCCCATTTGCGAAAAGACACCCAGCGGAAGATTCTGGATTGGAAAGTCAGGGTGCCCGTTTGCGCTTTCGACCCAACTGAGAGCGGTTGGATCATGGGTGAAATCCGTCTGCATCATTGCGCAGCAGCCTCCTGAAGCCTGTATTGGATCGGCGTTCGCGGTTCCGATCATTGACCGAATGCCGGCGCATTGGTTTCATTTGATACCAGTTAGCACGTTGCCAAAGCTAGTGTCAATTGTTACCATCATTGGATGCCCGCCAAGTCACTCCAGTTGGACAGGTTTCTGCCCTATCGGCTGTCGGTCGCCTCGTTACTCGTGAGCGATGTGATTGCTGGCGCCTATTTCAAATTGTTCGGTCTGACCGTTCCTGAATGGCGCGTCGTCGCCGTCTTGGCTGAAAATAAGGGTATCACCCAGCAGCAAATCGGCCTGCGGACAAGAATGGACAAGGTAACTGTAAGCCGGGCGGCTCTTGCGCTGACAAATCGCGGTCTGGTGACGCGATCTCCCAATCCCGAGGACGGACGTTCCCACCTTCTGACCCTGAGCAAAGAAGGTCAAGAGCTCTATCAACTTGTCGTACCGCAGGCTCTCGACCTAGAGAAAAGCATATTTGGTAAAATCAGTTCCGACGACCTCGAACGGTTTTCAGCGATACTTAATCAGATTGTCGAGGCCGCCGCAAAAATAGCAGCAATTAATACAGATTAACTTCGTAGCACTGCGGACACGAGTTTGTCTCACATGGCTGAAGCGTCGTGCGACCGGCAGCGCGGATTCGGTCATGCGGTAACGATCCGGCCATCCGATGCGTCAACGGGCCAGGGGCTCAGCTTTTGTCCCAGACAAGGACCGCCGACGCACGCGCCCGTTTCAATGGTAAACAGAGCCCCATGCCAACCGCAGGTGATCAGCGAGCCGTCCGGCGTGAGGTAATCATCAAGCTTCTGCGCGAGCGGCAGACCCGCATGGGGACATAGGTCGACAAAGCCGAAAACGGCGTCTGCGCGGCGGATCACGAAGCCGTGAAATCGACCCGCCCTCATTTCAATTACAAAGTTTCTCGCGGCTCCGTCTGCGATTGCATCGAGCGCCGCCAAGCAGATGCCAGGAGGGGTAGCCGAAAGCCAGCTTGATGAGCTGTTCATTGGGGATCGGCATCAGGTTGGCGAGCTGGCGCCGCTGCCCCAAAGGCGGGAAGTGTGCGGGCATGCTGCGCAACCTTTATGAGTTGCGGAAATGGATTGAGATCCACGGCAAATCGCTCGGCGGCAAAGACCTGTGGCACCAGACAGCAATCAGCGATGGTCGGGGTATTGCCACAAGCGAATGTTCCGCCGTGGTGTATGATCATCGCTTCGAGTGGCGCGAAGCCTTCGGCAATCCAGCGGGCGATCCAGGCCGAGACCATTTCAGAATCCGCCCCTAGCTCACAGCGGAGTGCGTCCAGTACCCGCAGATTGTTGACTGGATGAATGTCGCAGCAGATGATCGCCGCCATCGCGCGAACGACGGCGCGGTCCATCAAGTCCCGAGGCAGCAGCGGTTGATCCGGATAGCGCTCGTCAAGCCATTCGAATATGGCTTGGCTCTGGGTCAGGATAACGCCCTCAACCTCAAGCGCGGGGACGAGGCGCTGTGGGTTCAACGCGGCGAAGATCTCGCCCTTGTGTGCGCAGGTCCGCAGGTCGTAGGTAGCGCGCTCGTAGGTGATCCCCTTGAGATTGAGCGCGATCCGCACCCGGTAAGACGCGCCCGAACGCCAATAGTCATGGAGGATCACGACGCCACGCGCGCCTTTTGGAAACCGGCCCACGCACCATCGTAATCACGCTGCAGCATGGGCGTTTCCATTGCCCATCTCGTGGGCCGGAAAACGTGGCGGCTCTCGATCATGAATGCCATGGTGCCACCTATCTTGTGGGGTTCGAGGTCGACGGCAACGCCCTGCTCATAGCTTAGCTTGTCGGGACCATGGCTGCTCATGCAATTGTGCAGCGAGCCGCCTCCGGGGACGAATCCGCCAGTTTTTGCATCATAGGTGCCCTGTATGAGCCCCATATATTCGCTCATGATATTCCTGTGGAACCAAGGCGGGCGGAACGTATTCTCGGCCACCATCCAACGCGGCGGGAAGATCGCGAAGTCGACATTAGCCGTGCCCGCCGTTTCGCTCGGCGATGTGAGGACTGTGAATATCGAAGGATCAGGATGGTCGTAGCTGACCGTGTTGATCGTGTTGAACCGGCGAAGGTCGTATCGGTGGGGCGCGAGGTTGCCGTGCCACGCGACCACATCGAGCGGCGAATGCCCGAGCGTGGTGGCCCATAGTCGGCCTTGGAACTTCTGAATCAACTCGTGAGGTCCGTCGACATCTTCGAATGCGGCGACCGGGGTTTCAAAGTCGCGAGAATTGGCGAGACCGTTGGAGCCGATTGGACCGAGTTCTGGAAGGCGCAAAAGGCTACCGTAGTTTTCGCAGACATAGCCGCGAGACGGTTCGTCCAGCTCCACGCGAAAACGAAGCCCGCGCGGAATGATCCCCACGTGGAGAGGCGGCAGGTCCAATATACCCATTTCGGAGACAATGCGGAGCCTGCCTTGCTCTGGAATTATGAGTAGCTCGCCGTCCGCCGAGAAGAAGGCGCGACGTCGCATCGACTGATTTGCAGCATAGAGATGAATGCCGCAGCCGCTGCCCGCCGACACGTCGCCGTTGCCGGCCACGGTGACCAGCCCGTCGAGGAAATCCACGTCCCGCTCGCCTAGAGGCAGCGGGTCCCAGCGCAACCTGTTCGGGTCTGGCGGGATCTCGCCTTCGGATCGCAACAATGGCGCGCCGTCATATCGGATGAAAGGCGGATGGTTTGCCGATGGCCGCAACCGGTAAAGCCAGGATCGCCGGTTTTCGTGGCGCGGCGCGGTAAAGGCCGTTCCGGACAACTGCTCGGCGTAGAGGCCGAAAGGCACCTGCTGTGGTGAGTTGCAGCCTACCGGCAAGGCGCCAGAGACTGCTTCGCTCGCATGATGATTGGCAAAGCCCAACAGGTACTCACCCACATTCAGTCTCCATTTACGGGGATGTGCGACATTGGCTCCGCCGGCGAGCGGAAACGGCACCCTTCAGGCATCGACCTTGATCACGCCCCGACGGATCTGGTCCAGTTCGATCGATTCGAAGAGCGCCTGGAAGTTGCCACTGCCAAAGCCCTCATTTCCCTTTCTCTGAATGATCTCGAAGAAGATCGGGCCGAACATGTTTTCGGTGAAGATCTGGAGCAGTAGTCCATCGTCGTGGACATTGCCGTCGATCAGGATGCGGTGCTTCTTGAGCTGTTCCAGGTCCTCGCCATGGCCGGGCACGCGCTTGTCGACCAGTTCGTAGTAGGTCTCGATTGTGTCCTGCAGGCGCACGCCGCGGGCGCGCAGCTTGTCGACCGAATCGTAGATGTCCGGCGTGGATAGCGCGAGGTGCTGGATGCCCTCGCCATCATATTCCCGGATGAACTCCTCGATCTGGCTGTTGTCGTCCTGACTCTCGTTCAAGGGGATGCGGATCGCCCTGTCGGGAGCGATCATCGCCTGGCTGAACAGGCCGGACGCCTTGCCTCTGATGTCGAAATATTTCTGCTCCTCAAAGTTGAAGAGCGTGCGGTAGAATTCGCTCCATACCCGCATCTGGCCGCGCTTCACATTATGGGTGAGGTGATCAAGCAGATCGAGGCCGACGCTGTTGGCGCTCTCGGCCTCCTGCCAGCCGGGGAATTCGGCCCAGTGGGCGTAGGGATCGGTGCCATTCTTTATGAAATAGAGATAGGAGCCGCCGATGCCTTGGATGACGGTGTCGTCTTCCTCTGTGCGCTTGGCACCATGATCGAGCGCCCACTTCATCGCGACCTCGGGATCGGCGACGCGGAAGGCCATCGCGCTAGCGGACGGACCATGCTCTCCACGGAACGCGGCAACGCGCCCCGCCTCGTCCCGGTTGAGCATCAAATTGATGCGGCCCTGCTTGTAGCGGGTGATGTTCTTGGTGGGGTGCCGGTGCGTGGGGACAAAGCCGAGTTGCTCGAACTGTCGCCCCATCGTCTCTGGTTCTGGCGACGTGAACTCGACAAACTCAAACCCGTTCAGGCCAAGCGGATTGTCCTGTGACATTGGCGCCCTTTCCATGTAGTAACATTTGCAACCATATTGCACATGGCGCCGTATAGTGTCAAGTGAAACCATCTGCGTCGGCTGCCAATGTGCGCGACGCCGGTGTCGGTCGGACCTCGCCGCGATCGCTTCCAGCGCGTCGTCCCAGGGCTCTCCCTCCTGCACTTCTCGATGCGCGCGCTCCCGCCTGGTGGCGCGTCATGCCGTAGTCCAGCGTACGGGTGATCGGCATGGCGCGGCGGAACGTTGCGATTTGGTTCGCGCGTTCGTCGTCCGACATAGTGGAGAGGCCCACGGGAGTCGGAAGCGAAATCAGGCCGCGCATGCGACTTCAGCCGGGGCGCGCCAATGAAGCTTGCGTCGCAATTCCTCGACGAGCGGCGAGAGCTTCGAGGCGTCCGGGGCGAATCCGAACAGGTTCGTGTCAGGGCGGGTCAGCATGGCGAAAGCCTCCTTTTCGCTCAGATAATCGCGGTAGAAGCCGTCGGGGTCTCCCAGCCGCCGTGCATCCGTGGAAGCATCGTCCGCGAGCGTAAAGAGGCGGCAGTCGAGGCGCCGAAGGAACGCGACTTGTTCCTGCGACAGCGTCTTGGCCGGGTTCGCCTTCGCAACCAGCGCAAAGCGATAGCCGACGAAGTCGTCGAGCCGCGCACGTACGCCGTCGACGATGACGAAGCCCTGCGGCGGCGCGGAGCCCAAAACCTTGCCGCCCGGGCCGCTCCGCTCGCCCTGCACTACGCCCTCAATGATAGGCGGAAACGGCGGAGGCGGCGGAACCAGATTGAAACGGAACGCCAGGTCCCGAAAGAAGGCGACGATGCGGCTGTGCGTGTTGGCGACCTTGCCGAGCATCATCGCCGTCTTCATGACGTTCGTGACATGCGGCTTGCGCTCGACCTCGTAAGCGTCGAGCAGATCTGGCGAGGCCTTGCCTGCGAGCACGAGGTCGAGCTTCCAGGCGATATTGGCGGCGTCGCGGATTCCAGAGCAGGCGCCCTGTCCGAGATAAGGCGGCATCGTGTGCGCCGCGTCGCCGCCGAGAAAGGCGGCGCCCTTCCGCCAGGCCCGCGCGAGGCGGCACTCGAAGTCATAAACGGTCTGGCGAATGATCGAGATGTCTTCCGGGCCGATCCGATGATATTGGCGCAATAGTGTCCATGCCGTTTCCGACTTCTCCATCTCCTCTGTGTTTTCGGACGGCCGCAGCGCGAACTCGAAGCGTTGGCGGTTCTTGCCGATGGGCAGGAACATGTGGCCGCGCGCTGGATCGCAGTACTGCTTGGTTTCCTCGAAGCTCGAAGAGAGCTGGCGTTTCCGCTCGCCGTCGATGTTCAGCCAGCGCTCGTTGAAGCCGAAGTCGGTGCGCTCGACGCCCAGCGCGCCGCGCACGAAGCTGCGCGCCCCGTCGCTTCCGAACACGAAGCGCGCTGTGAAGGTCTCTGTCTTGTCACCCGCTCTCACCCCGAGGGTTGCGCCGTCCGCACGCGAGTCCAGCGCCGTCAGTTCGACTCCCTGACGGATCGTCACGTTCGGGTAGCAGCGCGCGCGCCGGTCGACCGCGCTCTCGATATCCGGCTGGTGGATCGAGATATGGGCGGGATGCGCCATCGGCAGAGTCGGGACGGACGCAACGTCGACCAGCCGCCTGCCTTTGGCGTTGTAGAAGACATACGAGTCGATTGGCGAGCTGTCCCTGAGCGCCTCGTCGAGGTCGCAGGCGAAGCTGAGCAACCGAGCCGTCTCCCCGTCGATATGAGTGAGGCGCGGCAGACCATAGAGCGTGGGCCAGCGCTCGATGACGACGACGCGTCGTTTGAGGCTGCCCAGCAAAGAGGCAAGAACCAGTCCCGTCGGCCCGTAGCCGATCACCGCGACGTCATAGCTCTCAGACATTGGTGTTTCTCCTGACTACCTTGTTGAGCGGGCCGGCATGGCGGCTTCTGGTGCGGGGACCGGCGGCCTTGCTGGCGCGTGGACTTTGGCGAACAGCCCGACGGCGCAAATTGACGTCACGACGGCCGCGACGCCGAGGCTCGGATAGCCGAACGTCTGAACGAGCGTGCCGCCGAGGATCGGACCGATCGCCGCGCCGGTCATGAGCATCGCGGGCGTGCCCGCGAGCGCCCGGGCGCTTCGATCAAGGCGCGCCAGCACCCCGAACGCGAATGTGTGCGTGAAGATCATCACCGCCGGTAAGAAAACCGCGGCGCCGGCGTAGCTGGCAAAACCGCTGCCCAGCGTGATGGCCAGCACAATCAGCGCTTGAATCACCGGCCCGCCTAACAGCACCGCGCGCGAGGACACCCGCGTTTCCAGGAAAGCTGCCAAGGGCGCCGGAAGCAGGTTCACGAAACCCAACGCGATCAAGACGCCGGTGACCGCCTCGCGGCCGAAACCTCGTTCGATTCCGATCCGTTCAAGGAAACTGAACATCATTGCCTGGTTCAGGGCCATGCAACTAATGGCGGCGACGCCGAACCAGACTGCGGGCGAAATATGACTGACCTCGGCGACGAAGTCCTCGTCTTTCCGGGAGGTCGAAGTCGGGAAGGATATTGCCGAGACAAGAGAAGCTGCCGCCATGACACCGGCGAAAACGAAGAACAACGCGCGGCCGCCAAAAGCGGCGATGAGGTTCGGCGTGGCGCCGAGAAAGACGATCGCGAACACGCCTAGCGCAAGATTGACGGCTGCAAAAAGGCGATGCGGACGGGCGCTATGAGCGATCGTGCCGTGCGTGAAGCTGAGCGCGCAGGCGGCGGAAGCGCCGGCCAAAGCATGAAGCGAGGCCAGCGGGGCGAAATTCGTCACGAAGGCGGCTCCAAGGAAAGCGAGCGCGGCGAGCGCAAATCCGGCGAACGCCGCGAAGCGCGCGTTCAGACGGCTGAAGCGAGGGGCGAAGAAGAGGCAGCTCAGCACCGCTCCGAGCAGGAACAGCGTCACCAAGCCGCCTGCGCGTTGCGGCTCGAATCTGTATTCGGAGATCAGCGCTCCCACCCACACCGGAAGCGCAACCAGATCGATCATTCCGGCGCAGTGGGCCACCATCAACGCGATGCTCCCTGGCCATTTATCCGAGCTTGCCTGCATGATGTCCCTCCTCCCGTCCGCAAACTCCGCGGCGATGTAGAGCCGTCGAGTTTGTTAGACGAAAGGCTAACCACGTTTTTCCTCATCTGAAAAATCGATTGTTTTTATGCTGATCATCCATACAGTGGATGATAAGCAAGATTGCCAGGGGCTGGAGATCATCCAGCCAAAGGACAGACGACGTGCGGTTTCAGGGCCTCGATCTGAACCTCCTCGTTGCATTGGATGCGCTGCTGACCGAGCGCCACCTGACTGCGGCTGCGCGCAGCGTGAACCTTAGCCAGCCGGCGATGAGCGCCGCTCTCGCCCGGCTGCGCGAATATTTTCGCGACGAGATCTTCACGATGCAGGGACGCCGCATGGTGCCGACGGCGCTGGGGGAAGCGCTGGCGGAGCCGACACACGATGCGCTCTTGCGCATCAAGATGACGCTCACGACCCGTGATGCTTTCGACCCGTCGACGTCCGAACGCCGCTTCCGGGTCGTCGTCTCCGACTTCGTGACGATCGTCTTCCTTGCTCGCGTCCTCGACGGCGTGCGCCGGATCGCGCCGCACGTCACGTTCGAGCTGTTCCCCTTCGAGGATCAGCCCGACGATCTGCTGCGACGGGGCGAGCTCGATTTCCTCATCTTCCCGGACATCTACCTGTCGGACGCGTATCCCCGCGCTCGATTGTTCGACGAACATCACGTCTGCGTCGCCTGTGCTGCGAACGCCGAGGTCGGCGAGGCCATCACTTTTGGCCAGTATATGGCCATGGGTCACGTTGCCGCTCAGTTCGGCCGCAGCCGCAGGTCGGCTATCGAGGAATGGCTGCTGCTCGAGCACGGCCTCAAGCGGCGCATCGAAGTGGCAGTGCAAAGCTTCTCGATGATTCCGCACATGATCGTCGGGACGAACCGGATCGCGACGATGCATTCCCGCCTCGCGGAGCATTACGCGCGGACGCTGCCGCTGCGCGTGCTTCCCCTGCCTTTGCACCTGCCGAAGTTCACCGAGGCGCTGCAATGGCCCGCACTGCATCACAAGGATCCCGCGAGCCTTTGGCTGCGCCAGTTAATCCTCACGGAGGCTAAGGATCTCCAACGGTGACTGGCCTGGCAAGATCTGAAGGGCGAGGTCACGCCCGAAGCGGGCAAATCTTCGCTTCGATGCCTGCAACATACGCCACCGCGATCCGCGATAACTTCACGCCGATCCTGCGTCCCATCGCAAGCGACGGATGTCCAGAATGGGCGGATCCTTGCCGTTCCCGATCCGCCTGCTGGAGGTCCGCTCTCCCGTCATCTTCCACCGTGCCAGGCGACTCCGCGATCGCCGTCACCAATGGCGATGGCCAAAAATGTTGTGCGCGATCTCGCGCCCGATCCCCCAGCCGAATCCATGCACCACGGACCGCATGAGTCCGGAGCCCTGCTGAGGCTCAAAGACCGCGATCGCCCCCACGGCTAGCCCGGCGAGGATGAAGAGTCTCATTAAGGTGCTCCGTGAGTTGGAGGTGGGACGGACAGGTCCACGCGGGCGAAGAGATCGCGAAACTCGGCGACGGAATATGTTCGCTGCGCCTTCACACGCAGAAGGGGCAGCCCGATCTCTGCGAACACCGCGTTGACGAAGGCGTCGCGGTCGCGG
>Ga0209039_10001913_pt1 | contig 18520 bp, 15 predicted proteins | sample BogFormECP12_OM1_FD_188238 | JGI IMG/M metagenome (GOLD analysis project Ga0209039, IMG submission 188238) | Bog forest soil microbial communities from Calvert Island, British Columbia, Canada - ECP12_OM1 (SPAdes) (version 2) | ecosystem: Environmental > Aquatic > Freshwater > Wetlands > Bog ...
CGGCGCCAGCACGCCGATTTTTGGAATGCGGATGAGCCGGATGAGGTGCGCCCCGTAAGTCGCCTGGGCCAGCTGTAAAAGTGTGCTCGGAAAGGGGCTGGGCGTCAGGCTGGCAGCCGGTGTGCTGCTGGGGCCTTCAGCGGCAGGCACCTCGCTTCCGGCCGGTCGTGAGGTAACATAGATATGTGGCGGGGGCAAGGTCACTTGCGTTTCTGCCGTTTGTGGCAGGCTCTGGCAGGCGCTCAAGATTGCCAGGAAAAAACCGGCGGACAGGCCTAAGACCTTTAGCGGATTTATTTTTTGGAGCACCGCCGCCATCCTACTGCCAGGGTCAGGCCGGCCAATCCCACTCCAACCAGGGGCAGCCAGGGCAGGCTGAGTGGCGCTCCGGTCACCGGCAGCCGTGAAGGTTGGCTGCCGAAGACCCCAAAAACAGAAAGATGGGAGACCGGCGAAAGGATACGGTGAGCAGCCGCATCCACGGATGTCGGCAGGCGCGCCCACTGGTTCGTTTCGGTATCGTATTCTGCCATATACAGGTTGGAGGGATCGCCGCCCACCTGTAACAGGTCGATGGCGCTGTAGTTGTAACAAACGTCCAGCGCTGGTGAGATCAATGGCCTGGGCATCGGGTTAATGGCCATGGCGACGTATTCACCCAGGGCATGATAGCTGGCCGGGCTGGGCGGAAAACGTTTGAAGACATTCATATGCAGGATCGAGTCCTGCTGCAAAACACCCGCCGGAACTTCCAGGCAGAAGGGCGGCAGGCTGAATAACCCACCGCTGTTTGTCACGGTGGTGGAGAACAAACAACCCGAGACGGTATGGTTATCCAGCGGGCCGTCAAGCGGATCAAAGCGAATGGCCTGGCCGGCTTTAAGTGCGCCGGCCTGGTTAAAGGCATACTGCTGGCCGGAGTTACCGTTGTTGTACTGGATGCCGATGGTGGCCGAAGAGCCATCGCTTTGCGGCCCTTGCAATGCATCATATTGGAAAAGGATCTGGTTGGTGGTCTCATACAAGGTGACTTCAAATGTGACCGAGCTTGTGTTGAAGTTAGCCAGAATGGGAAGCTGGGACCATTCCACCACGAACTGGCGATTGGGAGCCGTACCCTCGACGAAGGCATAAATCCTAGCGTTATTGGACGAAGGGCTCAGATCGTCCCAGAAGGGGGCGATCAACAGGCCCGGTACGCCATCCGGATTGGGATCCGCGACCGGGATCAGAAAATTATCAAACAATTGGCCATTACCGTCATTAAAAGTCAGGTAACCGTTGGCGCTGACCGTCACATCTGAATAGCTGTTACCGGCAAAATTAAAATTAAAACCGCTTGGAAAAGAAATTGTCTTAAAACCAGAGCCAGGATAACCATTATTATCAAAGATACCCACAAAATAACCAGCCGGATAAAACATATTTCTCAGATTAGTATCCGGTACTTCCAGCCAATGAAAAGGTACATTCTGGCAGCGACTGGAGCTTAACATATCATAATCCACCGTGGGCAGCGGCACGGCGGTTGGATCGGGCACCACGCTAGTATTGTAAGCCAGGGCCTGGTCGAGCTGGATCAGCCCATAACCGGTCTGTTCGCCGGGGATCTCGCTGTCGATAGGAATAGCGGTTTGCTCCAAAGCGGCATAGATCTTATCGGGTGTATCAAATCCGGGCTGGCCGGACAGTAGCGCCGCCGCTCCGGCTGCAAAGCCCGAGGCCATGGATGTGCCGCTCAACAAGCCGTATTGATTGGGCATATCGATACTTTTAAAAAAGAAAGATCCTTTCATGGGGGTGGTCGAAAGGATATCTACGCCCGGAGCATCTACATCCAGCCCTGGACCAAAATTTGAAAAGCTGGCGAGTTTATCAACAGCATCTGTGGCACCAACTGAAAGCACCCAGGGATAAGCAGCCGGATACCATACAGCGCCACCATTATTAGCGGCGGCGGCGACTACAGCCACGCCGTGAAAATAGGCATAATAGGTTGAATACTCCAGCAGCGCTAAGGGAACGATGACACCGAGGCTTAAATTAATCACATGCGCGCCGTGTTTAACCGCCCAAACGATACCCTGGGCGACACTCTCAGCCGAACCGTTGCAGTATTTATCCAGGACACGCACCGGCATAATCTTGGTCTTCCAGTCGATCCCGGCCACGCCGATACCGTTGTTGCCGGTGGCGGCGGCGATTCCGGTCACGTGGGTGCCATGACCACACTGATCATTGGGAATACTATCATGATCGATAAAGTCATAGCCAGGTACCAGGCGACCTTTAAATTCGGGATGGCTGGCGTCTATGCCAGAGTCAACGATCGCCAGGATAGTGGCATTGGAGCCGCTGGTGACGTCCCAGGCCGCCGGGGCATGCATGTGAACAGGGCCATACTGGCCAAGCGGCGCCAGCGGGCTGGATAGCCAGAGTGGGTCATTGGGAATAAGAGCGGCGTGGATGTAGTAATTGGGCTCTGCGAAGAGTACGTCCGCATCTTGCAGCAATTGGCCGCGGTAGGCAATTTCTTGCCCGGCCGGCACCAGCACTTTGATCACGCCCAGCTCGCTCAAATTGGGATCGCTGGGGGCCAATTGTGCGCCAGCGGGCAGCGCCAGGGCAGCCGGCTGGACGTTATCCGCCAATCCAACCATCAATTCGCCGGGGATAAAACTGCCCGGCTGGGTATTCGGGTCTTGGGTTGGGCCGGCTACGGCAGTTTGCACCGGCGGAAACGCCAGTGTAAAAGCGAGTGCCAAGCCCAGGATAAGTCGTAAAAATAATCCCCGGCGCATAGCTGCTCCCTCAACCTGAAAAAGAACGTTTATCCCCGTTAGGTTTATTTTATCACGAGTCGATAGGTTACTCATCCCTGACTACTCAATTATCCCAAGACAAACCCTCATCCCCAGCCTTTCAGCCTTCGGCAGGCTACGCCACCTCGAGGCGGAAGGGAGTTTTGTGGTGGAACCCTATCCCTCCGGGATCACGCAGCATGCCGTAGGCGGAGGACAGGGTGAAGCCGGCTGAGTGTAAGATATAATTTGATCAGATACCCACTGCATAGGAGATAACAATGGCTTCATTTCAACCCAGGCACGGCATGAGCACGCTGGTCAATCACTTGGCCGAAGGCCTCGATCCGCTGCTTTCACACATCAGCCCAATCTACCAGACCTCGACATTTTATTTCCCGGACGTAGCCACCGGCGCAGCGCTGTTTAAAGGTGAACAGCTATAGCTTTTCAGAAAAAGATTTAGGACGAGTTTAACCGTCAGGTGATTTTGGCACCCAAGGAAGGCAAATATTTACCCATTAACCCCAGAATAGACTGGGGAAAGTCAGCAAAGTAAGCTAATTTTTCATTAACTTTTTCAGTCAAGTCGGCGAAAGTCTCGAAATAATGCAAATGTGTCGCCTTCTTTTTCACATTTCGCCAAAGATATTCAATCGGGTTAAAATCGGGTGAATAGCGAGGCAAAGCATACGGGGTGATGCGGTCAGCATGGCTGGCAAAGAATTCCTGCATGGCCTTGCTGGTATGGTAGGGCGCGCCATCTTGAATTATAATCAAATGTTGGTTTGACTTCTTCATCACTTCGAGCAAAAAGGTTTGATAGGTTTCTGAGTTGAACCGTCCGGTATGCGCTTTGTAAAAAACCCCCGAAAGAAAATCAATCAGCCCCATGATCTTATAAGCCTTGCGGATACCACTTGTTTTGACAGTAGGTTGCTGCCCTTTGCGAGCCCACGTGTAATTCAGGGAACCCCACTGGGCAAAAGAAGCTTCGTCGCCAAACAAAATCATGGATCCTTTCTCTTTTAACATTTTCAGGATTTCAGGCCAGGTTTTGTTCATCCATTCTTCTTGTTCCGCTGCCACATTACCAAGATGATCCGACACAAAACGACCCCGTTGATACGAAAACCCCATCTTGTCCAACAACTCGGCCACGTAACGAGGTTCGTATTCCACACCAAAACGATTGAATATCCCCTCCTGAATCAAGACTGTGCTCCAACATCCACAGTCATATCCGGCAGCTTCTGGGCCCGCATCAATCATCTCTCCCAACTCCTTTCTTTGTGCGGCATTCTGTTTTGCAGGTCGCCCCGTGGATTGCCGGTAGACTAAACTCTTCAGTTCGTTAAGGATGAAGGCTTTGACATAGTTGTAAACGGTCTGCAAACTGAGTTTGAACATGGTCGCAACTTCTGCGACGCTTTTACCTTCGATGATGAACAAAAGTGCATGGATACGTCTGACTAACCGCAATTGTCCCTTGACATAAGCCCGATTTAAGTGCTCGTACAGACTGGCGAGAGTTGAATTGCTCACCTGAATACGAATGGCTATGGACATGGGCTTGTTCCTCCTTGTCGTCTTCACGGTTTAATTTTGGCCAAGAAAATATCCAAGTGGTTAGCATGTCACATTTTCGCCATTTTGTCCATGCAAAGAAGCACAGAGGATAGGTGTGGAATCTCTTGGAATGGTTCCACCCCAGAAGGAGGCTTCATTGGAAATGCGCGGTAATAAAGAATGTGTTCTGGAATTACTGGTGATTAAAATGTTTCACCACCAGTCAGGGGGCTGGTCAATTCCCAAAGTATCCGAAAAATGAAACTGAATGGCTTCTTTTTTTGGGGCTGAATCAATTTAAATCGCTGTACAATGATATTGAATGTGCTGTTTGAAACGCAGCCAAGAACCAGATATTGGGAAATGATGGAGGGATAAAATGAAACGATGGGGCTATTTCTTCCTGCCAGTAGTGCTTTTATTTATAATGCTGTTTCTTCCCAAACCTGCGCCAGCCCAGGCCAGTCCCACCTTTTCGCCGGGACTTTATTACGGTTATATCAACTTTTTGGCCAGGACCGATTTTACAGGGAACGTGACCGTACAGGATGCCGAACACCGTTATACTTGGTTGGGTTTTTATACAGGCCGGGGAAAATTGCAGCTTAGAATCAATAATTCCGGCGGTGGGACTATCTCTGTCCTTTTACCTACCAAAAGCTATCTTAGTGATTATTATTTTTTGGATTTTTCGAAAGGTCATTGCTATATTGGAAATTGGACTAATGCAGAGTCGTATTATTTCGACCTGGAACGCGGGTACCCCTCCATTGGATTTGCTTTCCAGGCGCCCTATAAACCGGCCTCAAGAGGTATAAGTTATACAGAGGAGGAACCTTGGAATGATCAGGGCGGGGAAGTCACAAACTGTGCTGAAGTGTCCCAAGCCATGCTGCCTGTCGGGAGAGTTGTGATCAAAGGTAACCTGGACATGCTATCCACCATCCAGTTCAAGACAATTTACGCTACCGATGACAATATAGGCGGCACCTGCTCGCTCCCCGGCTGGAACCAATCCTTCTCGTTTCAGCCCTTTACCACCCCCAATGTTTACTCAACCTCATATTGCCAGTGGCGCGTCTTTAAGCTCAATTCGGGCAAGCCGCAGAAAGGAAACCAGTGATGAGACCAATCCCCCCCAAACCAACCCGGATCACCCTGGTGGCACTCCTGGCCGTGCTGGCCAGCCTGGCCTGCGCCCTGCCGCAGTTACCCGCCGCGGCAGGCGCCAGCAACACCCCCGCCGCGTCGCAGGCTACCATAAAAGCCGGCGTTCCTGCCGGGCAGGAAACGCCTGTCCCCGACGGCAGCCAGGATGATTTCCTGCGTCCCGGGCCGTTGGACCATTTGCTGGCGCTGCATTCCGTCCAGATCGACCTGTCCATCTCCCGCCCGGACGGCAGCAGCCGCTCGATGCAGATTGCCACGGACAAAACTGGAAATATGGATATTAACCTTGTTGAAAACAACCCGGCGTTCACCGCCGACCTGCCCAAAGAGGTTGACCCTAAAACACTTAAGACCGCTTCCGAGCTGCTGGTGGTGGGTGGAAAAGCCTACCTGCACAGCGGCGAGGACCTGGATTGGATGGAGCACCCAATGGATGATAACTACCCGCAGACCCTGGCCCAGGAACTGCACGGCATGGACGGCCCGGGTTTATGGCTGGATATCCTGCCGGACGGCAGCATCCAACCGGCCGGGCAGGACACGGTGGGCGGTTTTGCCGCTGATAAATATGTGGTCAACGGCAAATTGGAGAACCAGGTGATCAGCGGCACGCTGTGGGAGGAACCTCAGTCCGACGCCTTGGTGCAGGCCGAGCTGCACGTCCCGGGAGCCCTGTTGAGCTCGCCTGACCAGCCCCAACCGGGCGAGTTGAAGATTACGCTCAAGGCGCAAAAAGTGGATGTGCCCCTGGTTACCCTGCCGCCCGCCCCGCCGCCAACCGCCGTACCCACGACAGCGCCCTGAGCCGTGACATTCGCCTGTAGAATGGGGAGACTGCTATGAAAACTGCTGTAAAAGCAAGATCCTTTGTGATGGTTTGCGTGGTGACAGTATGGCTGGTGAGCAGTTTATCCTGCGGCTTGCCCCTCAGCGGGCCCGCTCCAACCGCCGACTCGCCCACCGCGACCCGGACGCAAGCAGGCGAGAGCCATGCAACGCCGAAGGTGAGTGCGACGCAGGCGCCCACGGCAACGAGTGCCGCTTCGACAAGCGAAGCTGCCGTCGCAGCCACGGAAAGCGCGACCGCGACCCTGGCGCCCACGCGGCCGTCCCAGCCGGTGGTGGTGGCCAGCTATTGTGACCTGGCAGACTGCAGCCAGTACACCTACCCTGGAGATGAGTCGAATGGAATCCGGGGGGGAACCGGAGGGATCATGCTGGCTATCCCGGGGCAGATCTGGATCGCCAACGATTTTGTGGGCATCCAGCAGTGGGACCCGCAGACGGGCAAGCTGGTCAAAACCATTGCCAACACCGTTGAAAATTATTTTTCGGATATCAAGTATGACGGCCAGCAGGTCTGGGTGTATGCCCTGGTTTTAAAACAAACTTCAGCCAACAGCGAATACACCGGGGTTTTGTATGCCATCGACCCACTCCAGGGTGAGCTGGTTAAAAAAATTGACATTCCCAATGAAAAAAAGGAAACCATCTCAAATAATGATGCCATTGGTTTCCCCTACATCGGCGTTTCCCCGGGTAAAGTGTGGGACAAAGACAGGCTGATTGATACCCGCACCTTTGAGGCGACCGTCATGCCGTGGAATTTTATGTTTGGTACGCCAATTTTTGCTTATGATGGGCAGGGTATGATGTGGGTCGAGGGAGATGTCCCTCCGGGTGCCACTCAAACCATCTGGATTTATGATGTTAATGATCCAACAAAACCCCTGGGCAAGAACGGAACGGCGGGGCTTACCTCCAATCCTGATTTAACCGATCACCATAACCTGATTATGGCTGGCGGGAAGATGTGGGCAACCGCAAGGTATTGGAAAAAAGTCGCGGATCAAACGTCCTACTGGGAATTACTGGCCTATGACATCCATCCCAGCGATAAGCCGCTGTTCAAGACGGATATCTCGAAGGAAATGACGGGAAGAAATGGCGGCGAAATCCTGGCCGCCGACAACCACGCCATCTGGCTGGCACCCAACGGCCAGGACGGGAAAGTGTATTATTACGACCAGGCCAACGGCCAACTGCTGGGCAGCCTGCATGTGGGCGCCTTGATCTTCAGCATGTCATTTGATGGGCAAAATTTATGGGTCATGGATGATGAACACGGCCTGGAAAAAATCGCTCTGCCCTGGGCGCCATAAGGTTAGGGCCGGAAATTCAGAATATTGAGTGCCAAAAAACTCCGGGTGGAGCAAAACCCTTCTATGATCGTCATATAATAATGACTGTAAATGGTGAACAAATTTGAGCTTGATCCAGGTTTTCAAAATCTTTTTCTGAAAAGCTATAGGCTATATCTACACCCGCCTGAACAATCCAAACCTGGAGCAAGTCACCGCCAATATCGCCGCGCTGGAAGGGTTGGATTTGATGCGGGCCCAACCCGAACCAAGTCGAGGCAGGCCAGGTGCTGTCTTCCGGCATGGCAGCCATCACAACTGCCATCCTGGCGCGGGTCAGAGGCGGACCTAACCCTGTTTTAATCTATTGACAGCGCCCTGGATGCTGGATATACTAAATGAAATTGAATAATTCCTTCGGGGCAGGGTGCGGGAGCTTCTCCCAATTCCCGATCGGTGGTGATAACCCACGAGCGCTTCCAGGCGCATGATCCGGTGAAACTCCGGGGTCGACGGTAAAGTCCGGAAAAAAGAAGGTTTGTGCTGCAGAAATCTTAAGCAGTGTGTATTGCCCCGAAAACTAATTGTTTTCGGGTTTTTTGTTGATCGAAATGGAGCGCGCAAACTCTCTGCCCTGAAGAGTAAATTCTGCAGGGCATGATTTAATTAAAACCATACTGGTTAAAAAGAAGGCATCTTATGGAATTCAGCATTGGGCATGGCATAAAACCGGCCGCCTCACAACTCATAAAAAAGCATGGACAATGGCTGTTGCCATTCACAATTCTTTTTATTATTGCAATTTGGGAAGCGATCATCCGTTGGGGCAGGCTACCTGCTTTTATTCTGCCGCCGCCGGAGCTGGTGCTGCAACGCTTGAGCCAATCGATTCTGGATGGCAGCCTGCTGCGCAACGCGGCGGACACTTTATTGGAGGTAGTGCTGGGGTTGTTATTGGGCAGCAGTTCAGCTTCGGTGCTGGGCTATTTGCTGGCCAAGTCGCCCACTCTTGAACGGATCCTTTCTCCTTATCTGGTTGCCAGCCAGGCCATCCCAATCGTAGCTATAGCGCCGCTGCTGGTGATCTGGTTTGGACCCGGAATGATTTCGAAGGTCTTAGTCTGCGCCCTGATTGTGTTCTTTCCGATACTGGTCAACACGCTGATGGGATTGAAAGCCGTTCCCGAAAACCTGAACGACTTGATGCACAGCCTGGACGCCAGCCCATCTCAAATGTTGCGCTACCTGGAAATCCCGGCTGCCCTGCCGGTTTTCCTGGGCGGTCTGCGCATCGGCGCCACCCTTTCGGTGATGGGAGCAGTGGTAGGTGAATTTGTAGGCGCCGACCGCGGCCTGGGCTTCCTGATTAACGTGGCGCGCGGCCAGTACGATACGGCTATGGTTTTTGTGGCGATTTTCACGTTGATTGCCATGGCCTTAATGTTGTACGGATTGGTGGTTTTATTGGAACAGAGATTGTTGTCATGGCAACGAGACAACCACAAATAAGCCTGCTTAGAAAGAGTCATCGCAAGAACATGCTTAAATCAAAATTATCGATCAGCGCTCTTATCCTGATGCTGCTAGCGGTAGCCTGCTCGCCGGCCACTCCAACCGCCCAGTCTACGCCAACAACCCTGGCAACTTCGGCGCTGGCAGCAATTCGCCTACCGGTGGGTTATATTCCGGACGTCCAATTTGCCCCCCTGTATGTAGCCATGCAAAAGGGCTATTTCCAGCAAGAAGGCATTAACCTGACCATGGACTATAACACGGAGACCGATGCCGTAGCGCTGGTAGGCGCTAACAAACTGCAATTCGCGATTGCTTCGGGCGAGCAAGTACTGCTGGGACGGGCGCAAGGTCTGCCGGTCGTCTATGTAGCCGGCTGGTTCCAGCAATACCCGGTTGGCGTTGCCAGCAGCACCAGCCTGGGCATACAAAAACCGGCCGATCTCAAAGGCAAGAAAATTGGCATCCCTCTCTTATCCGGAGCCAGCTATATCGGTCTGCGGGCCTTGCTGGATGCGGGCGGTCTCAAAGAGAGCGACGTGACGCTGGATGTAATCGGTTTCAACCAGGTGCAGGCGCTGGCGGCCGGTCAGGAACAAGCCATTGTGGTGTATGACAACAATGAACCTATCCAATTAAAGTCGAAGGGCTATGCTGTGAACGTCTTACGGGTAGGTGATTATTTACAACTGGTCGGCAACGGGCTGATTACCAATGAGACGGCCTTGAAAGAGCACCCTGAGCTGGTGAGGAGCATAGTCAAAGCGCTGCTGGAAGGGATCAGCTATACCATGGCCCATCCAGTTGAGGCTTACAGCATCAGCACCCAATATGTCGAGAACCTGGCAAAGGCAGACACAAGCGTGCAAAAACAAATTCTGGCTACCTCGATAGATTTATGGAAGACGAATCAGTTAGGATACACCGATCCAAAAGCCTGGTCGAACATGCAGGACATTCTGTTAAAAATGGGCCTGCTCAAACAGCCTCTGGATCTGACCAGGGCTTTTTCGAATGAATACCTGCCACAGCAGCCCTAGTCAAGAGTGAGATAAAGCATGGACTTTGAAGATAAAAAACCGGTATTGCAGGTGCATAACCTTTGCCTGACCTATCCCAATGGGAATGGCGGCTTGCGGGTGCTTCAAGGTATAAACTTTTCTGTAGCCAGGCAGGAATTTGTGTGTGTGCTGGGACCTTCTGGCAGCGGGAAAACCAGCCTGCTGCGCATTTTGGCAGGACTGCTCCAGCCCACTCGCGGAGAGGTAATATTCTGCCAACCGGATGAATCGCGCCCGCAGCCGTGTATCGGCTTTGTGTTCCAGTCGGCCAATCTGATGCCTTGGCGCAGCGTATTGGGAAATATCACCCTGCCACTCGAGCTGCAAGGTCTCAAACCGGCCGAAGCGCGACCAAAGGCCGAAGAGCTGATCACACTGGTGGGTTTGCAGGGTTTTGAAGATGCCTGGCCGCGCGACCTATCCGGCGGGATGGCCCAGCGGGTAGCGCTGGCGCGGGCTTTGATCCAGGAGCCGGATCTACTGCTCTTGGATGAGCCATTTGGGTCACTGGATGCGCTGACGCGCGAACGCATGGGGGATGAGCTGCTCAATATTTGGCAGGCCCACCGCACCACCGTCTTGATGGTGACCCATTCAATCTCGGAAGCGTTGATGCTATCGGACCGGGTGCTGGTTCTAACCCCGCGTCCCGCCCAAATTTGCCTGGATCTGACAGTAGATCTGGTGCGCCCACGCCAGGCTGAAATCCGCTATACTGCTCATTTTGGAGAACTGTCCCAGCGTCTACGTGCTGCAATCACTTAGCCCAGGCGTGGCCAATCCAGCAGCAGCACTTCGAGTAACAGTTGTGGGTTGACATTGCTTTCCAATAGCGAGAGACTATTTTCTAGCGCCAGTGTACAGGAACGCACCCCATTGAAATCCAGAATTGCCGCCAGGCGCTTGATTTCGTTTTCGCGATCCAGATTGACCAGCGGGACTGCCGAACCGGCCGTGTAAAGTAAGATATCCCGCCAATACGAAAGCCAGACCTGCAGGATCTGGCGCAAAGTTTGCCTCGACTTGCCTAAGTCTCGCTCACGCCGGGGAAATTGCTTCTCGGCAAAAGCAAAACGGACACGGCGAGAGGCATGTAGCAACTCCTGCAGGGCATCTAACCAAATGCGGCGCTGCTCCAGGCTGGCCGGATCGTTGTGCAGATGCAAGGCATAGCCAGTTCTACCGGAGGAAATGTGCGCCAGGAGGTTGGACTCTGCAACCGGAAAACCCCAGTGGTTTTGCAAGGCTACCGCCAGCGTTTCTATGCTGGCAGGGCGCAGTCGCAGGATTTCACAACGGGAAACGATGGTTGGCAGCAAGTTCTCAGCCGAATCGGACGTTAACAACAGGATGACCTTTTCGGGAGCTTCTTCAAGGGTTTTTAAGAGTGCATTTTGGGCATTAGCATTGGCGTCTTCGAAATTCAGCAGTAATGCCAGGCGGTAGCGGGCCTGGTAGGGTGAAAGGGAAAGGCTGTGCTGCAAGGCTCGAATCTGGTCGATTTTGAGGGCGCCGCCCTCATTTTCCGCCTGCACCACCGCAAGATCGGGATGCTGCATCTGCTCGATCTGCTGGCAGGTGCGGCAGGTACCGCAAGGCAGTCCTGGGCCGGGGGATTGGGTACAGTTCAGTGCCTGAGCGAAACGCAGCGCCAGCGTCCGGCGACCTACGCCGGACGGACCGGTGAAAAGATAGGCGTGGCGCACCTGCTGATGCACAATGTGTTGTTGGAGCATTTGCGCAGCCCATTCGTGTCCGAGAACTCCCCATTCCATAGCCAGGATTGTAGCATAAGATGTCACATTGACACCCCCTTTGCCAGACGGTAAAATCAAACCCAATGACAGAAACCCTTGATCTTTTAAATGGCCTTAATCCTCAGCAGATCCAGGCGGTAACGGCCGGGTTAGGTCAGGTACTGGTATTGGCAGGACCGGGCTCCGGCAAGACACGCGTACTCACCAACCGGTTTGCTTTCCTGATCCGCTCGATGGGGGTGCGACCCTACAGCATCCTGGCAGTCACCTTTACCAACAAGGCTGCTCGTGAAATGGAAACCCGTCTGGAGCGATTGCTGGGCGAGCAAGTCAAGGGTGGCTTGTGGCTAGGCACCTTCCATTCAATTTGCGCTCGCATCCTGCGCCGGGAAGCCGATTATCTGCCGGTCAAATCAAACTTTGTGATTATGGACGCCGATGATCAAGAAGCGCTGGTGCGGCGTATCTTGAAAGAGTTCAACCTGGATGAAAAACTGTACCGCGCCGCCAGCATCCATGGCGCCATCTCTACTGCCAAGAACAATCTGGTGCTGCCCAAAAGTTATCCAGCGCGCAGCTACCGCGATGAGGTTGTGTCGCGTGTGTATGGGCGTTACCAGGAGCTGTTAGAGGCTAATAACAGCCTGGATTTCGACGATTTGCTGCTGATGAGCGTGCGCCTGCTGGATGAAAACCCAGCGCTGCGCCAGAAATACGCCCAGCGCTTTGAACACGTACTGGTGGATGAGTTTCAAGATACAAATCTGGCGCAATACGAGCTGCTGCGCCAGTTGTCTTCTTTCCATGGCAACCTGTTCGCGGTTGGCGATGAAGACCAATCCATCTACCGCTGGCGCGGAGCCGATTACCGCAATGTGCTGCGCTTCGAACAGGATTACCCCAAGGCCCAGAAAATTTTACTCGAACAGAACTACCGCTCCACCCAAACGGTGCTGGATGCCGCCCGGGCGGTGATCGACCAGAACCGCAACCGGACGCCCAAAAAACTGTTCTCGGAGCGCGGCCGGGGCGAGCGGGTCATCCTGTATGAGGCAGCGGATGACTACGCCGAAGCAGCTTTTGTAGTCGATACCATCCAGCAGAATATGGCAGCGGGTGTAGCCGGCGGTGATTTTGCTGTGATGTACCGCACCAACGGCCAATCCCGCCTGCTGGAAGAAGCCTTTCTGCGCAGCGGAGTTGCCTACCGCCTGGTGGGAGCGCAGCGTTTCTATGGCCGGCGTGAGATCAAAGATTTGATCGCCTACCTGCGGCTGATCTCTAACCCGGCTGATGAATTGAGCCTGCTGCGGGCGATCAACGTGCCGCCGCGCGGCATCGGCGATAAAACTCTGGTGGCGTTGCAATTATGCTCTCGCCAGGCCAACCTCAGCCCAGGTGAAATTTTGCTAGATTTGGGTCAAAAAGGCGATCAATCCAGCTTTTGGAGCTTTTTTTCTGGCCGGGGCGCCACCATTCTGGCAGATTTTGGCGCCATGCTGGCGGAATGGCAGTCTGCACTTGAAAAAACATCCCTACCGGCGCTGTTCGACCGCATCCTACTCGATACCGGCTACCAGCTTTACATAGATGATGGCAGTGAAGAGGGCAATGATCGTTGGTCGAACGTGCAAGAGCTGCAAAGGCTGGCCTATGAATATGAAGACCGTGGCCTGACCGCTTTCCTCGAAAATCTGGCGCTGGTCTCCGACCAGGATACACTGCCGGAAGAATCGAACGTACCGACATTAATGACTCTGCATGCCGCCAAAGGCCTGGAATTTCCCCAGGTATTTATCAGCGGGCTGGACGAAGGACTGTTACCGCACAGCCGTTCGATTGATGATCCAGAAGAAATGGCGGAAGAACGGCGTTTGTTTTACGTGGGGCTGACCCGGGCGCGCAACCGGCTTTACCTGGTGCGAGCCGACCGGCGCAGTACTTACGGTTCATTTCAAGACAGTGTGCCATCTCGCTTTCTAGAAGATATCCCGGAAGAGTTAATCAAGCGGCAGGGTATGAAGCGCTATATAGAGACCTCATCCACATCGGATTGGAACCCACGTGCCGAGCGGCGTGATTACTATTCACGCTGGGAGAGCACACCCCCACCTGACCTCAACCTGCGGCATGCTATGCCACCCCAAAATTCAAAAGCGAATTATAGGGGAGGAAAAAAGGCCTCATCAAAAACGAATTTTGAGGGAGAAACGGGGCAATCACCAAAAGCGGATTTTGGGGATGAAATTGAACCCTTGGCTAAGCCTGCTCCAGAAATCCAGGCCAGCTACAAAGCTGGCAACCGCGTTCGCCATCCAAGTTGGGGCGAGGGTCTGGTGATCCAGGATCGCATCCTGGATGGCGAGGAAATCGTGGATGTAGCCTTCGATAGTGTGGGGTTCAAGCGCCTGCTGGCAGCCCTGGCGCATTTAGAAATTATCCGCTGATCGTTGACAGACCCTCTGACCTGCGGTATCCTTATCCAACGACCGGGTGGGACCGGCGCGGCAGAATCTTCCGAACCCCGCCAGGTCCGAGAGGAAGCAACGGTAAGGAGGCCACTCTGGGCGCCGCCGGAAAACCTGCCCGGCCGCTTTTTATCTCTGGCAACGCCCAAAATACAACTGAGAGCGGTAGAAGGTTTCAAGAACCCTTTTCATGGATAATCCTCCCATATGTAATTATGAAGGCTCCGATTACCAGAGGTCCTTCTGGGAACGGGGCGGACGTGTCTACGAAGATGCAGTTGAAGCAGTAGCACTAAAACGGCTGCTGCCCTCCGCTGGAAAATTAATGTTGGAATTGGGCGCCGGGGCCGGCAGGAATACGCCGCGTTATCAAAACTTTGATCAGGTAGTCTTGCTGGATTTTTCTCGCAGCCAGCTCCAACAAGCGCACCAACGCCTGGGTGAGGATCAACGCTATCGTTACATAGCCGCCGATATTTATCACCTTCCGTTTGTGAGCGGCCTGTTTGATGCAGCCACCATGATCCGTACACTTCATCACATGGCAAATACTCGCCAGGCGCTCGACCAGGTACATCAGGTCATGCAAAACAACGCCATTTTTATCCTGGAATTTGCCAACAAACAAAACCTTAAGTCAATTCTACGTTACGCCTTACGCCAACAAAGTTGGAACCCATTCTCACCCGAGCCAATTGAATTTGCACCTTTAAATTTTGACTTTCACCCCGCCACGGTACGCACCTGGCTAAAGGTCAGCGGCTTCGTAGTCGAGCGTCAATTAACGGTTTCACATTTTCGTATGGGCCTATTCAAGCGTTTTCTACCGCTCGGGATGCTGGTAGCGCTGGATGCTCTTTTCCAAAAAACCGGTAATTTATGGCAGTTGACGCCGAGCGTATTCGTGCGCTCACGCGCCATCGGCGAGAACCAGACTGCGCCGGTCGTGGAAGGCGCCTTTTTCCGTTGCCCGGCCTGCAGTCACAACACCTTGCCCGATACGCCGCCACTGTTAACCTGTCCGTCCTGTGGCAAGACTTATCCGGTGGAAGACGGCATCTACGATTTAAGGATTAGTTGAAGATTTAGCCAAGGAACTTATTTCTGAGTTTTTTCCATCACCCAGAAATGCGATAAGCCAAATAAACGTAGGGGCGTCTGTTCAAGCGTTTGCAAAATAAATCGCAGAAACCGCCCCAGCGCTGGATGTGTTGCGATGATATTGTCATATGCTCCGAAGATCGTTGTCTTTTTGACCGGGCGGACTTGCAACCCCTGAAACAGTTTCTCCAGATCGGAGCGGCTATAGACACGCACGTGCGGAGCCAGACGGTCACGCCAGCGGCGAGGAAGGTAATTGACCAATGGAATATTGCCAAAATGATATTTTCCGCGCCAGAAAATGCCGTGCGTTTCAAATGGATAGCCCCGGTTAGGGCAGAACAAGATCAGCCGTCCGCCCGGTCGCAATGTGCGGACAATTTCACAGATAGCCTGCTGATCGTCCTGGACGTGTTCGAGGACTTCGTGGCTGAGCACCAGATCGAAGGTGTTTGCCGGAAAGGGCAGAGCTTCACCTGCGCCGCACACCGTGGGAGTTGTGTCCTGCCGCGCTTCCATCGAGCGCTCCAACTCAATGTCCAACCCAATGGCATGACCTGAATCCGCAGACAGATGCGACAGGTAAGTTCCAATGCCGCAGCCATCTACCAGTATATAGCCCTGGGCACGGCTGCCAGCCGCCTCCTGAATCATACGCAAACGACGTTCTTGACCGGCGCGCCAGACCATCGAGGGTACACCCCGCAGGGCAGCCTTTTGTAGCTGATCTCCATTCATTGTTTAGCTGGGATTAAATCATCAGTGGAATAAGGTACCCAGGCCAGCACCACCGTGCCCTCATCCGGTTCGCTGCTAATGTCAATATCACCGCCGGCATTGTGGGCGCGAGTCTGCATATTCGAAAGTCCATGACCAAGGGTCTGTTTTACTTTGTTGAGGTCGAAACCACGCCCGTCATCCCGGATTTCCAGCAACGCCCGATCGGCAACCGACCATAACGCAACTTCCACATGGTGAGCCCGAGCGTGCTTGGCTATATTTGCCAGGGCTTCCTGACAAATGTGGAAAAGCGCCCCCGCCTGAGCTTCTGGCATTTTTTCCAGTCCATCCGGTGGACCTTCCAAACGAACTTCAACCAGGGTATTTGCTCGAAATTCATTAACCAATCTCTGCAGGCCTTGCATCAAGTTTTCATCGTGCATGTGACGCGGGCGCAAATCCAGTATATAGGCCCGGATATCCCGTATAGTGCTGTTCAGGTCACTGACAGCCTGCTCAATGCGTTGGTGAGCCTGCTGGGGATCTTCGTTCATCAAAAGCCGGGCGTGCTCAAGCGTCAGACCCACGGCATAAATTGATTGGATGATACCATCGTGCAGATCCATACCGATCCGCTCACGCTCTTCCAGTACAGCCAGGCGCCGTTGCTGCAGGTTAAGATCGATGTTTTCAATAGCAGTACTGACCCAGGAACATAGGGCAGAGATAAATTGGATTTCCGGTTCTTCCAAAGGCTGAGGATGGCAAGATGCGACTGAAAGGACACCCAGTATGCCTCTCCGGCCGGTTAATGGGAAACAAGCCACCTGGGTAAGACAGCTTTCCAGCACCGCCTTGCTAAGGTCTCCTCCATCCGGTGAAGGCAAGCTCATTAAGCTGGGCTGGTCATTCTTGGCCGTTAACCCGATCATCCCTTCACCGATCTTGTACTGCCGCTTGTTCCACATGGACTCAATCAAAGCACTGCGATGGATAGCTAAAACCAGATTTTTTCCGTCTTCCTGGCGAAGATAAATCTCACCCACTTCCAGGTGAAGGGTATCGATCACCTGGGTCAAGGCTTTATCCAATATTTCATTCATATCGGTTGAAGAGGCCAACATGGATGCCAGATCGTTGAGCAGCGCCAGATTTTCATTCCGCTGGGTCAGACTTCGATCTCGTTCAGAAAGCTGCTGGTAGAGCCGGGCATTGGCGATTGCAACTGCAGCATAAGAAGCCAGCGTTTCGATGACTTGCTGGTCATCTAGAGTGAATTCAGGCCCATCGAGCTTATTCGTCAGGTAAATTTGCCCCAAGGGTTGCTCACCCAGTCGGATTGGAACCCCCAGGAAAGAATCCATAACCGGATGATGTTTGGGGAAACCAACCCGGCGCGGGTCCGAATTGATATCAGCAATACGAATAGACTCATTGGAGTGCATCAGTACTCCAATGATTCCCAATCCACGCGGAGGGTGGGCCAGACGGCTGACCTCTGTGGGTGTCATACCCACCGTTATAAACTGGGCAAGCTTCCCGTCTTCGCCCAAAACACCTACGGCAGCATATCGCGCTCGAGCCTGCTCACAGGCCACCGTGGCAATGCGCTCAAGTAAGGATTCCAATGAGATGTCTTGCACCAATTCCAAACTTGCGCGATGCAAGGCGGCCAAGCGTTCTTCTAGCTGCTCTCGTGTTAGTATTGCTGTACCCATAACTATACTCAATTTTACTCGAATTTGTCTACTTTAGTCAATTTACAATTTTATCATTGGTAAGAATAGAATGAGAGCCAATTAGTACAAATTTTTGTAAAATTTAGAGAATCATACCTGACCGGGGTAAGACCAGCCAGTGAATTGATTCAATATATCATACGGATAGGAGGTCTGTGATTATGTTTGACTCTCTTTTTCATCGCAAAGAGCAGGAAAAAAAATATGATAGCGAAGGTCGTCTCCCGCCTGGGCAGGCGTTGACAGAACGATTTCCGGTGCTACATTACGGCCCGGTGCCGCGGTTTAACCCTGCCACCTGGGATTTACGCATCTGGGGAGAAGTTGAATCTCCCGTGACATTTACCTGGGAGGAATTCAACAAGCTGCCGCGCACAAAAGTCAAGATGGATATCCATTGCGTGACCCGCTGGAGTAAGTTCGATACTACCTGGGAAGGGGTATCCCTGCGAACTTTGGTCGATAATGGGCTGATCAAACC
>Ga0209039_10001914_pt1 | contig 18513 bp, 13 predicted proteins | sample BogFormECP12_OM1_FD_188238 | JGI IMG/M metagenome (GOLD analysis project Ga0209039, IMG submission 188238) | Bog forest soil microbial communities from Calvert Island, British Columbia, Canada - ECP12_OM1 (SPAdes) (version 2) | ecosystem: Environmental > Aquatic > Freshwater > Wetlands > Bog ...
CGCCAACCATTACCGTGCAAAGTCCTGTAGCATCGCAAGTCTTTGGCGCCTCACAGGTACCTTTGACCGCAACATTCTCCGATTCTAACCTCGACAAAATCTGGTACCGGCTCGATAATGGGTCAACGGTGTTGATGCCGGTGAATACGACCATCACGGTGGCTGACGGGATGCATTCGATCACGTTTTACGCCAATGACACGCTTGGACACGTGAACTCGGTAACGCGATCCTTCATCGTCGATACCGCCGCACCTGTGGTGAGCATCACGTCGCCCGTTAATGCGTCGAACCTTGCGAGCGGGAACTTTAGCGTGCTGTTTACCGCCACGGACTTGACCAAGGACAAGACGTGGTACACGGTAAACGGCGGAAACCCGACGTTCGTGGCAGGGAGCAATTTTCCGCTCGCGCTGGCAGATGGGTCGTTCACGATCATCGTGTATTGCAATGACAGCTTCGGCCGGATCAGCGCCAGCATCGTTTCGGTCACGATCGATTCCACGGCACCATCCATTGCGATCGACGGTTATGCCGGTTTGAACATCCAGCTTGGTGACGTGGCATACTTGAACTGGACGCTCGCGGACGTGCACCCGGCAACCTTCGAGTTGTGGTTAAATGGGCAGGTCATCAAGTCCGGCACTTATGCATCTGGCAGCATGGTCTCCGTCCTCATCGATGCATCGGCAATTGGCCAGCTCAATTACACCATGATCACGCGGGATACTTTCAGCAACGTGCGAAGTCTCCAGCGATTGGTTTCCGTGGTGAATCGAACCGATGGTGGCATTTTCCTCCGAACCGGGTTGACCATTGTCAATCGTAACGTGATCAACCTGACCATCACCATGAGCCACTGGTCCGTTCTGTACTTGAATATCAACGTGAGCATCGTAACCGGGCAGCAATTGAATCAATTGCCATCAGGAAAAGTCATTGCATTGCCCGTGGTGTTCAACATCAACATCCGGAATGGTAGTGCTATCGAATCGTGCAAGATTCGCATCACGTACAACCAACAAGACATCGCATCGCAAATCAACGAAGGCGACATGATCTTGCTGCGCATGAATGCAAACACCGGATCATGGGACACTGTGCCTGCAAGCATCAGCAAATCGACTAACTATGTTGAATTCACCGTCAATTCAAACGGCCTGTACGTCATCGCGAGCACGCCGAAGCAGAATTACATCCCGATCATCATCATCGTGCTCATTGGTATAACCGGGGGCATCGTGGCGGTTGCAAGCTCTAGTTATCGCCAAAAGCATTCGATAAAGGTGCACGCCAAGGTAAAAGGAAAAACCACCTATCAAAATCTTGCTACATCAACCGGTGCTGATGCCAAACGCGCTCGGCTGATGCAATCCTTCCCGTCGCAAGAGACCAGCAGAGAAAATGCAGGGACTTTTGCGGCAATCGAGGCCGTGGTAGCCAAGAAAAAAGGAAATGCACCGGCCGAGCCGGATGTCGACATCGCCGAGCGGGAGGCCAACGCTCGAACATTGGCATCGGAAGTTAAAGTGGACGTGCAGACTGCCCGATGCATCGTGCACAAGGGGATAATCGAGGGATTCAGCTACACGTGTAAGACGTGCGGTACCGTTTATTGCATGGAATGCGTTTTACATCTGGCAAGCATCGGCGAGCCTTGTTGGACATGCAAGGCGCCATTGAGCATTTCCCAAGATACAACGCAAGATGATAGCTTCCCGAAGATTTCGGTGACTACCTTCACGCAGGAGGTCTGGGACAAGATTTGGTCCTTGGAATTAACCACAGAAATCTTTGACGAGGTAACAGGAAAATTAAAAATGCTGGCCCCTGAATATAGGCTCAAATATTTGGAGGACAAGTTTCCCGAGAGCGAGCAATTCGATAGGGATTTTTGATCGATGGTGGTTGATTAGTGGAAAACAGTGATCAATTCCGGCCAAAGGGGGGTGCCTCGAAGGCCGAGAACTTAGCCATCTTACAACAAGATGAAATCAATAATTTAAAGACGCCATCGCCGATCCAGGAGCAAATCCTGGCCATTGCCTATTATATGATGGAGCATCATTACGTGCTGGATACCGACCTGCTTTACAAGGAATGCAAGAAGGTCATGAAATCTGCCAGCCAGCAATCGCTCCGCGCAGCGTTGCAAGACTTGCTCAACAAGCGGTACCTTATCGGGGGGAAAGCGGTGACCCGCGAGACTTTGCTCGAAAATGAAAATCGTCGGCGTATACTCGAGATCATCAAGCACGAGCCAGGGGTGCACTTTTCTCTAATCAAGGAAATGGTGGAAAAAGAATCCCGCACGATACAGTGGCACCTGGACATGCTCGTGGAATTCAATTTTATTCGCGAGGTGCGTTTCGGGAATAACGTGTTGTATTTCGATTTCTTGCTTGAAAAACAACACGATATACTATATTACTATCTCCACAAGGACGGGTCGCCAGCGATCTTCAAGATGATCCTGTCAAGGCCCGGGATTTCGTTTCAATCCTTGCTGGATACCTTGCAAATTCCCAGGTCCACCCTCACGCGCAAGGTAAAAACGTTAATCGAGCAAGGCCTATTGATGGGGGAGCGTCAATCAAATCAACTATTGGGCTTGAATATAAGGGATGATTGCATCCCGATACTGCAATCGTGCTTTTCTCAGGGCCTTTTCCCGTGAGTATACGACGAGTCTCCTTTTTCCATTTTTTTCTCGAAATCCATGAAATGTTTCGTATCTTTAGCCGGAAATGGTGGCCATTCAAGGCAGAGCACTGAAATCGAGTTGCGATATCAATTTAAAAAAGTCTATCAACGAATAAGGACTGATGAAGATGGACGAAATTTACTTGGCAAGCGGGCTCGGGTTTTCGGCGACTACCAGGGACGCGATTGCCCGCATCAAGCTACAATTGGAGAATGCGGGATTTCAAGTGTTCGAGCCTTTCGTTGATAGCGAGGATCTCGGCGAGGAGATCTCGCGGTTATTGCGCGAGGAACGGGATTTCGACATCTTAAAGAAAAGGCTTGGAGAAATCAACCAGGAGATTGGAAAGAGGAATGCCGATGCCATTGATGAAGCCCGGGCGATTGTCGCGGTCCTCGATGGTGGCCTGGATGTCGATTCGGGCGTTGCTGCAGAGATCGGCTACGGGGCTGGAAGGGGAAAGAAGATTGTCGGACTTCGAACGGACTTTCGTTGCGGCGGGGAAAATCCTGGTTCAGCCGTGAATCTCCAAGTGGAATATTTCATAAAAAAGTCTGGCGGCGTGATTGTTTGCGACCTCGATGCCCTCGTCATTGTCTTGGAAGGAATTTAGACCTCGCCGTCACGATAGCAATGATGATCAACTTAAATAGCACACGCATTGTAAAAACAATAATCGATAAAAGTGATTGAAATGAAAGATGGAATTGTGCAACGGATGGTAGGCAAGGGCACGCTGCAACAGCGCATAATGAGAACCATCACGATCCTCGTGATTCTCCCGCTAGCAGTCCTCGCAGCGGTCGCCATCATCCAGCTAACCCCCCTCACCACTAGCATTGGAAACCAAGGCATCTCTTCGATACAGACGGAAGGCATCAATGCCCTCCAGAATGCATCAAGTGATGCGGGCAAATACGTGAAAAATGAGCTAAATCAAGCGAAAACGGATCTACAGCGTCTCGCAGCAAATGAGCTGGCGATCTTCAACGGGACCATGAACATCACCCAAAAACGTGCGATGTACCTTCAAGGAGGATCCCTGCCTCCAGCAGGGGAGCAGCTCTACCAAGCAAAATACAGCGCGACAATCTATCCCAATTTCACGGATTATGGGTACCCGGGTTCCTTGAACGCGAGCATGAATGTCACGATCAAGAAATCGGCATACCTTGATTACTCTTGCAAAGGAATATGCACGGGGAACGGAAATTACTTCACCATCATGCAAGTATTCCGTGACGGTGTTACGCGCATGTACCCGTATATTCCAGGGGCACGGACAGCGACGGATGACTTGCGGACAACGACCTGGTACCTGGCCACGAAAGGGCAGGCAAGAAATACCCTCGTCATCGGCCCGAGCCACTTGACGAGCCTCGCGCCGTCCGCGGCGATCTGGATATCGATGCCGGTCATCCACTGGAATGGCACCTTTTTAGGCTGCATTGCTATCGAATACCAGCTTGCCAGCTTGCGTGCCTACCTGGGCTCGATCAAGATCCAGAAGACCGGGTACGTGGCGTTGATCAACGGCAGCAAGGTGGCTATTGCCCATCCCGGCATCGCGTCGAGCGTACCAGCAGCGCCACTCTCTTCCCTTGAATTGAACTCTAACGAATTCCAGAATATTTCGACAACGGCCGTCTCCGGCGTGTCCGGGAACGCGGTCTTCACGAAGAATGCAACAAAATGGCACGTTGCTTATACGCCTGTCGGGATAGGCGGGTTCTACATGCTTGCTTTCGTGTCAGATGACGAGATCATTGCGTCTGGCCAGCAATTGCAAGCAAATCTCGGGAACGTAAACCTGATTGCCATCATCATCTTCGTTGTAGCAGCTGTGGCAATTCTTCTGGTCGTGTATTTCATGGTCATTCGTGTTTCACGATCGATCACCCAGCCGGTCACCGATCTCACGAGTTCCATCGAGGGCATGACCAAGGGTGATCTCACAAAGGAAATTCCCATGGATGCGAAGAACCGGGGCTCCGAGCTCGGCACCCTTGCCAAGTCATTCCAGAACTTGCTGGTCACCATGCGCCTGGGAAACAAGAGCTATTATCGCGGCGACATGTCGGTCGCGTTCACGAACTATTTAGCCGCGCTGGAACTATTCCAGACCACGAATAACCTGCGCGGGCAAGGCATGTGCTACAATAATCTTGGAAATATCTACAGGAATTGGTACGAATTTGATAAAGCCAAGGAAAATTATGAAAAGGCAATCAAGCTTGGCGATCAACAAGCAGACAAGGCAGGACTGTCGGCCCGGTACAACAATCGGGGCTTGTTGTTCTTGTCAAATGAAGAATGGGATGCCGCAAAGGCGGATTTTGACTATGCAATGCAAATCGACAAGGATCTCGGTGACGAACGTGGCATTGCCACTCGCACCCGAAACATCGGCATATTGCAAATGCTGCAAAGTCAATGGAAAGCTGCACAAAAACAACTTGATGATGCATTAAAAATCGATAATGATCTCGGCAATGATGGAGGCATCGCAGAGGATGAATTCCAGCTCGGCCGTCTTGCTCAATCCACGAATGACAATGAAACCGCGGAGGACCATTACAAGAACGCGCTCAAGCTAGCCGAATCACTGCAGAATGCCCCCCTCATGAAGAACATTCTTGAACAGGAGGTCAAGCTGTATGATGCCATGGGATCAACCGCACTCTTGCACAAGGCTGAAACCGAGCTCGCGAAGGTCAATTCGCTGCTCGTTAAAAAGAAAGCCGTCGTGTTCGTCATCGATCAATCGGGATCCATGCAAGCCGAGGGCAAGATGACCGCGGCACGCAACGGCGCATTAGAAGTGTTCGAGGAAACCATTAACATGGAAGATGAAGTCGCGATTCTCGGGTTTCATTCGATCGTCAACGAGATTTTGCCGCTGATCAAGAAGATAGGCCCCACCGTCGCGCAGATCAAGAACGCGTTCATCAATCTCGATAACACGCCGTACCAGACCGCGTTTTATGATGCCATAGCTCAAGCCATCGATAAGCTGAAGGGTATTCCGGCCGATGAACAGCGCTGGATCGTGGCGCTCACGGATGGGCAGGACAACATGAGCAAAAATTACAATGCCAAGACAATTGCGAAATTGATCCAGTCCTTGCAACCTCCCCTGAATTTCATCTTGATCGGCGTTGGTTCGGAGCTGCAATTGGTGCACAACGAGATGACCATGATCGTCGATTCCACGCCGAAGGGCAAGTACATCAAGATTTATTCGCCAAAGAACGTGAAAAAAGCCATCGAGGATGCGTTCAAGATGGTTAAGGAAATCATGGCGGCCTCGGAAATCGAAGGCTTCACGCCTGAATAAAGGAGGGATGAACTATGAGCATGAAACGACAACAAAAGGGAAGCTTGAAGCAAAAAATCTTGCTAACCTACGCTGCTCTCACCATCATTGCCCTGGGAAGCATCGCCACCGCCGCCGGCATTTTCATCGGCGTGGTTGGCAACACGGCGGCTAGCCAGACCAGCGCGCAATTGACGGCCCAGGTGCAGTATAGCATGCAGAACAAGACGCACCAGACGGCGCAATTCATCCAGGACCAGTTGCAAGACGCCGTCAATGACTTGCAATCCATGAGCACTTACGTGAAAAACCTGTGGACCATAAACCGCAGCGAGCTGGGTTACAGAAAATCCTATTATCACATGGATTATGTCCCGACCGTTTTGACGCGTGATGACGGGACCACGACCCCGACCATCGTGAACGGAACAGTGCTCGCCCATCCCGAGTCTTTTCCACAAGACCGGCCGAGCGACGCAGTGTACAATTCCACCTACGGGAAAAACGTGTCATTCACGTACTCGCATTATCTCGTGTTCCCGAGCGCGTTGCAAGTCATGGGTAACGATACCAAGAACATGAATGCAACCTACAAGGACACGGTTGACCGATCCGCCTTCTTGGATATCCCATTCAGCCAATTGATAAAAGCCAAGCCGCAGTACCGATGGATCTACATGGAGTTCAAGATAGGCCTTGACCGGTGCATGCCCTGGCATGGTACGGAAGATTTCATCTTCCCGCATTATTCCGATGATGGCGTGAACACCTATCCACGCGGTCTTGACTTGCGCACGCAAGATTATTACACGATGGCGGTTACAGCCCAAGGCCAGGTGCATTGGACAAGTCCTTACCTGGATCCAAGCGGCCAAGGCTTCATGATCACGATTTCGCAAGCGGTGTACAACGGTTCGGTTTCTCCAGCACACTTGATAGGCGTGATGTGCATGGACCTCACGATCAAGACGATCACGCAATCCGTTGGAAACATACACATGTACAAGACCGGGTATGGCTTTCTCATCGATGACACCGGATCCGTCGTGTCCCACCCGCTATACACGGCGGGTGTCTCACTTCAAGACCTCGAGAACCAAAGCATCTCGAATGACACGTTCAATTCGATGATGAACCAGCATTCAGGGTTCGTGGAAATCACGAAGCTTGGGAACGAATGGTATCTTTCCTACGAACCTGTGCCGATCGCGCATTATTCCATGGGCATCATGGTCCCGAAAGCCGAGGCACTTGCACCTGTTCAAGCATTACAGCAACAGGCGAACTTGAATCTTGGCATCCAGCTCGCGATCATGTTAAGCATCCTGGGCGTGATCTTGGTCGTGTCCTTGTGGATCGGAATAACGATCGCGAACTCGGTCGTCCAACCCATCCAACGGATCACGAACATGGCCTTGAAATTGTCCACGGAGGATATAAAGACCACGATCAAGGAATTTGACGCGGATTTCGATCGCGAGATGAAGGATGACGTGCAAAAGGATGACGAGATCGGAAACCTCGCAAAAGCATTCAAGAATCTTGTCAAGGCCGTGCAGGATGAAAATGATAAAGGACCAGGGAAGAACACTAAAAATTAAACCTCTTACCCTTTTTTTTCATTAGAGGATAGCAAAATCCAAATAATTAAACATCTACTACGCTTCCATCAAAGGGATGTGCAATGACGAATAGCATCGCGATCAAGTTCCAACAAGTATGGGTCCGGTCTTTCAAGAAAGCCGTGTATAGTTGCTCCATTGCCAACTTGGTCGGGAACTCCAAGCCCGAGGTCATTGCTTGCTCCTTCGGCGAGATGCGGGCGTTTGACTTGAAGGGCAATGAAATGCTCACGACGAAGTTCTCCCCGAAAATCACGACGCTCAAGATCGCATCCATCACGACCAAGGATGCTATCGAGCTCGTGTCAGGCGACACGGATGGATTCATCCACGTGGTGGACATGAATGGTGACCAGCTCTGGACGACGAACTTGAAATCGCCCGTGATCTGCATGGACGTCGGGAACCTGGTTGGCGATGACAGGAATGAAATCGTCGCTGGCCTCGAAAACACGGCCCTGACCGTCTTGGGAAACGACGGAAGCATCGCGTTGCAATTTTCCGCGACTGAACCCGTCGTCGATTGCGCGATCGCTAGGCTGCAAAATGCTCCGGATGCGAGAATCGCCGTACTCCTGAAATCGGGGAAAGTGGTCTACATCGACGTGGACGGGAACATCACGCCCGGATTTGATCTCGAGGAACGAGGCACGAGCATCGCATTCATCGAGTTCCGTTCCCAGCCTTTCATCATCGTGGGCGATCGGAATGGCGTGATTCGGATATTCACGCCTGATGGCGAGATCGTTGGGAAGAATGAACTCGGCGAGAAAATCAATTGCATCGACGGCTTCGCGATGTCGGGCACTGAAACGAGTGATTTCCTCGTGGCAACGGCATCGAACGCCAACTTGTACCTGTTCAAACTCGTCGCCGACAAGTTTCCAGAAGGACCCGTGGAAAAAGATGCGGGTTATGTCCGCCGCAAGTCAATGAAAGAAAGCCAGGCGTTGATCGAGCAACAAGCGGTCACCAAGATACAAAAGATGATGAAAGTGTCCAAGCGGATTCGCATCGACATGATGCGAGAGGCGCTGGGCATGGACATGAAATCCTTTTCCGACAAGATGATTGACTGGGCGGCTCAATTCAACTTTAGCATAGATGGAGACTATGTTGATTTCGAGAACGCGGATACGGATGGCTTCCTCACGACCCTGGATGGATATTTTACCGATTGGAATCAGAACGCGAAGACGAAAAAAGGAAAAATTTGAAAACGTGAAAAAATCATGTTGCCAACCCGATTCTGGGTAGTCAAGGGAACGGGCATTGCAGAGGAACACGAGATCAATGCCTACGACATGGCTTTATACGAATGCGGCCTCGCCGATCAAAACATGCTCTGCGTCACCAGTGTCCCGCCACACGAGTTGATCGAGGTCGTGATCGAGAATGGATTCACGTACGTGCCCATGCCCAAGGGAATGGTGCTTGCTGACGTGAAGAAGAATTTGCCGTTCGAACCCGTATCAAAAAAAATCAAGGGCGTGGATTACTTGCAACTGAGCACCAGTGCCATCATCCACGTGGTACAATCACGGATCCTTGCGCAAGAAGGCCAAACAGCCTATGCCGCGATCGGGCTTCAATGGTATTGGACCGATAAGCAAAAGAAACGTCAATCGGTATATGCTGTAGAAGATCATGGCCTCCATAACGAGGAAACGTGTCTTCGCAATTGCAAGGAAATGCTCGCCGAGATGTTGCGGCTGCGGGGCCGCGAGGCAGTCATGGAAGAAGACGAGCCTAAACAAAAGATCGTGCTCACGAGCATCACGCCTCCGGATAACCACGTGGGCGTGGCCCTTGTCATGGTGGTCATGGATCCCTTTGCCATGCATGACATGTGCTTCTTGTGATTTCCATCCTCTTTTTTCAAGCGAACTGGCCTCTCCTGGCAAAAGGGCATATCTTAAATTCCCGTAAAATCGATCCTCATGGCGTGATATACCATGAGACTCGATATCCAGCTTAATGGGGTTTGGGAGTATTGGCCAGATGTCTCGGACATATGCAAGTCGCTGAATTTGGAAACGTTTGGAGCATCCGTCGATAATTTCGTGAAAACCAAGAAATGGAAAAAACTGATGATACCTTCGGTTGTAAACTTGCAAGATCCATCGCTCTTCCGTTTCTTCGGCAAGGTTTTTTACAAGGTTTCATTCAAGACACCATTCTTTGCCGAAAATCATGTCGTGACATTAAAGTTTCTCGGGGCAAATTACAAGTCGTGTGTTTTTCTCAATGGCAAATATCTCGGGGAACATGAAAACGGGTACACGGAGTTTTCGTTCGATGTTGATGAAATATTGAATCCACCTTCGAGTCTTGATGAAAATCTGTTGCTCGTGGTCGTGGATAACGCCTGGGGGCACGACGATTGGTTACCTTGGACGAAAAACGTCGACTGGTTCAACTACAACGGCATCCATCGCCCCGTGAAACTCGTCGTGAAACCCCGGGTGCGCATCGCGGACTACGAGCTGCGCAGCACGATCGAGTTTTCTGACGGCGACTTGCCTAGCTCGCTGTCATTGCTTACCCGGGCTATTCTCGAGAATCGAACCGGTGACGGGTTTCCTGGCGCCCTGAGCGTGGATGTTGTCGATCCTGTTTCAAACGAGCACGTTGCATCGACCATGGAAATGTTGACCGTGGACGCTGGAAGCAAGTTCGAGCAAAATAATGCCATCAATCTCGATCCGGCGCTGATAACGCTGTGGTCTCCCGATACCCCTGTGCTCTATCACGTCACGTTCCGTTTCTTTGATGGCGGGGGAAACAAGGTGGACGAGCGCACGTGCAAGTGGGGTTTCCGAAAATTCGAGGTCCGCGAGGACAAGTTTTTCTTGAATAACAAGGGGATTTTCTTGCGAGGCACGAATCGCCACGAGGATCATCCAGACTTCGGCCTGGCCCTACCCGATCAACTGCGATACCAGGACCTCGTGAAGATGAAGCATGCCAACATCAACTGCTTTCGTGGCGCGCATCACCCGCCGGGCAAGGCTCTGTTGGATTATTGCGACGAGCTGGGCTTGCTCTTCATCGAGGAAATCCCCGCCTACTCGCTCGACGCGAAGCGAATGGCGAATCCCGCACTGCTCGCAACCGCCAAGAAATATTTCGACGAGATGCACGACCGTGACAAGAACCATGCTTGCTTGATCGCGTGGTCGATGAGCAACGAGTGCGACACGGGGAGCGTGGAAGGCAGGAAGTTCCACGAGGTATTGTACGCGCACGCGCGGGATGTCGATGGCGGTGCTCGCCTCGTGATCCACGTGTCGAACCGGGGCGTCATGGATCATTGCCACGACTTGAGCGATTTCATCACCATGAACTTGTACCTTGGCTGGTACAGCGGCACCAAGGAATCTTTCATGGATCAAGTGAACCTCGTCCACGAGATCAACATCGATGAGGACCGCGAATTCGGGGCGATCAAGCCCATCGTGCTCACCGAGTTCGGCGCCGAGGGCTTGCGCGGTTACAGGTCATGGGACGCCGCGAAATGGAGCGAGGATTACCAGGCCGAGTTTCTCCGGTATTACATCGAGACGTGCATGCAACATGATTTCATCGGAGGAACCTGGACCTGGATGTTTTCCGACACGCGGGTCGATTTACCTGACCGTCCGGACGGCAGGGCTCGATCGTACAACAATAAAGGCATGGTCGACGAGTTTCGGACGCCCAAGCTTGCCTATGACGTGATACGTGAACTATATGGCAAGTGGAAGGATATGACGTGAAACGCGAACTATACGGCAAGTGGAAGGATATGACGTGAAGAGAAAGATAGTTGAAATGGTAAAATTCGTGGCTATTTCTTTTTATATCTTGCATGGGTATTGGAGAATCGTGGCGATTTCATGACAAGTACATGCATAACAAATGAATGTATAACGGAACCTGCAAGGGACATTCCAGTCTTGAAGGACGTCGACATCCTGGTGATTGGCGGCTCGCAAGCTGGCGTGGCCGCAGCTTTATCGGCGAAGCGCGCGAACCCGGATGCGAGCGTGCTGATCGTCGAGCAAGAAGGCTTTTTAGGAGGCCAGGCAGTCGGCTGCATGGTCGTTCACTGGGAATTTCGGGAATTCACCAATAATCAAGGACAGGTCATCGCTCGGGGTATCGGCAAGGAGATGATCCGCCGCATCGTGGAAAAAGGACACAGTGACCCGTTGTTCAAGGATTGGCTCGATGGCAAAGGACCACCGTTCGAAGGCGTGCCGGACGGGCGTGCCAGCAATGACGTGCCGCTGGAAGTCGAGGACATCAAGCTCGTGCTGGCAGAAATGTGCGAGGAGGTTGGCGTGGACGTGTTGCTCCACGCTCGAGCCTGCAATGTCTTGCCGCCAGACTTGTCGACCGGATTTCCAGCCCCGAGGGGCGTGTTCGTCGAAACCATTAACGGGCGTTATGCCATCAAGGCGCGCATCATCATCGATTGCACGGCAAATGCAGACGTTTCATTTTGGTTGAACGAGGCCCGGGTGCCCGCGACGCAAGTCATGTCCATGCAAGCGTACGCGTGGATCGGTAACGTGGATCTGGAAAAATTCGTGGAAGATGGCGTGTTCGGAGCAGGACAAAGTGGATCGGCGTCGTACCCGCATGACAAGCAGCAGATGCTTGACCACGTGCATCAAGGCAAGACCATCCTCGCTCGCGGATTCACGCCGGCAATTGATAAAACGTATGAAAATGAACCAGAAACTATCGAGGCTTACGACACATCAGGGGCAACCCCGCAAATCAATTTCTATGTTAAGACTGTTCGCACCTTTCCTGTTGAAATAGATGGAAAAACCAGATACCTCGGGACGTTCGCCATCGAAGGACCCAGTTTCAAGTGGAGCCAGGTCGACCCGATACTCGTTTCTAAGGCTGAAATCGCGCAACTCAAGGCGGTCGCGGCGCAAGTACGCATGCATCGATACATTCCCGGGTGGGAAAATGCAGTTCTCGATCGCACGGTGTCAAAGATCGGGTTCCGCCAGACACGGATTCCGAATGGCGTTTACGAGCTCACCAGGGCCGACATCACGGAGCACCGGCAATTCGAAGACGTGATTGGTCGCCACACGGGACACGACGTCGGGCGTAACGTGAAAGGTGGTGAATTTGGTTATGATATCCCTTATCGTTGCCTCGTGCCGGCGCGCATTGATGGTTTGCTCTTTGGCGCTCGTGCTGTCAGCACCGAGTCTGACGATGCCGATGAGCATCTCACCGCGTTGAATTCACACCGGGGAATATCTTCCACCATGATCGTTGGACAAGCATCCGGCGTCGCGGCGGCCTTGTGCATCAAGAATGGCGTCGAACCGCGGGATCTTGACGTGCGCGATCTCCAGGGAGAACTTGCAAGGCAAGATGTCATACTCGAGGCGCCGCAATAACCGGCCTTTTCAAAAAACATTGATTTCTATAGCTTTATTTTTCAAAAATTACCGCATTTTTACACCCAAATGATTGTTTGTTATGATCAATTTGAGCAATCTTTTTATATCACCGGCAAAGATGATCACACAACTCGATAGTGTATGGGAAAACACGGAGCAATTCGTGTGTACAACTACCGAGTAATAACCCAAAATCTGAGAGTCCATTACCCATCCGATCGCTAACTATGTTCTCCTCCCTTAGGAGGCAGGGAATTTCCGGCAAAAGCTGGCCCTGCCTCCTACCTTTCATTTTTATTAACGTGCCATTTCCTGCAACGGTAATTATAAATAGAGAAAGGAGAGAATCTCTCTTTAAAGAAATAATTTCATTGTTGGTTATTTAGAATATTTCGGGAGACGGCGATAGGATCATGTCTGCTTTATTCGGGTCAATTTTACGAATTTTCATCAAGAGCGCTGGAAAAAAGGCACTACCAAAAATCGATGGGACGATCAGCGTGGAGGGACTTTCTGCGCCGGTCGAGATCATCAGGGACAAGTGGGGCATCCCCCATATATATGCTGCTGAAGATAATGACGTCTTGTTCGCGCAGGGATTCGTTCATGCGCAGGACCGTTTATGGCAGATGGAACTGCACCGGCGAATGGCGTGCGGCCGGCTCAGCGAACTGATTGGTAAGGAAGCATTGGATACCGATCGGGCGACGCGAACGTTCGGCTTTTACCAGTTGGCAAGAAAGGCCTCGGCTTCGATTGATGAGGATACCAAGCATTTGCTCGAATCATATACACGCGGCGTGAATGAGTTCTTGCGCTCCTGCAAGAATTTACCGCCGGAGTTTGGCTTGCTCAAGCACAAGCCAGAGCCGTGGGCACTGGAGGATAGCATCGCATTTGGACAGCTCATGGGCTGGCAATTTTGCGGCGAGTGGAAGATGGAAATCACGCGATCCAAGGTCTTGAACGCGATAGGGAAGGAAAAACTTGACGAGCTAGAACCAGAGTACCCTGCAGCGAATCCAGCGGTCGTTCCAAAAGGCATCGATGTCAATACACTCTTGGAAAGCTCAAAGCTGAAAGCAACCAAGGGCCCGCACGTTAAGCGCGGCGGAGCGAGCAATTTATGGGCGATCGCGGGAACACGAACGAGCTCGGGCAAGCCCATCCACTGCAGCGACCCACACATCGCGCCAATGCTCCCCTCTATCTGGTATGCTTGTCATCTCTCCGGTAACGAGATAAATGTCACCGGCGTGAGCCCGCCTGGGGTCCCGCTCGTTCTTATTGGCCATAACTCGAGGGTCGCATGGGGTATCACGGTATCCATGGCCGACGTAGAAGACGTGTTCATCGAAAAAATGAACCCGGATAACCCCCATCAATACTTGTATCAAGATAAATGGCTCGATGCCGAGATCATCGAGGAAAAAATCAAGATCAGCAAGCAAGAAACGCCGTTCGTAGAAAATGTCATGAAAACCATTCACGGACCTGTCATATCCGACGTGGTCGGCATTTCCGGCCAAGCCATGACCGTGTGCTCGAAGAGTTTGCAGCCGACGACCGCGATGAAGGCTCTATACACTCTCGCCCGCGGAAAGTCCTGGGCCGATTTCGTCGACGCGATGAAATACATGAACACGATCGAGATGAACATGACATACGCAGACGTTGACGGGAACATCGGCTCTTACGTCGCGGGTGACATTCCCATCCGCAAGAACGGCGATGGATCCATGCCTGTCCCAGGTTGGACGGGCGAGTATGATTGGATAGGTGACATTCCCTTTGATGAAAAACCGCACTGTTTTAACCCGGAGAAAGGGTTCGTTGTCACGGCCAACAATTGCGCTGTTAATGATGAAAATTATCAATATTTCATCAGTAAATTGTGGGACCCTGGGTACAGGGCCAAGCGGATCACGGAAACTATCGATGGCAAGGAAAAATTCACCATGGAGGATTGCAAGCACTTGCACGTCGATGTTCATTCGATTCACGGCGAGGAATTCGTGAAGTGGCTTGAAGGACTTGATAGTGACGATCCTGACGTGATGCTGGCGTTGAAACTGCTCCGGGAATGGGATTGCAACTTGACAACCGAGTCAATCGGTGGAGCCGTGTATGACTTGTCCCGCTATTTTACCATGCGCGTTATGATCGAAGCTGGCCTGGAAAAGGAGATGGCAAGCGAATTGCTAGGAAAGGGTTTCAATCCCGTTCTAGTTGCTTGCACCGAGTTATTCCACAGCGACCCGATGTTCTTGTTCAAGTTACTCGGTAATCCCGGCTCGTGGTGGATCAAGCAAGCCGGCGGGAAGGACACCTTGCTCAAGAATGGGATGAAAAAGGCAATTGCATGGCTGCGCGCCAACGTGTCCAAGGATCCGGCAAGGTGGCATTGGGGTAAGGTAAACAAGATCGTGTATCCCCACGCGTTTGCCATGAAAAAGCCATTGGATAAGGTGTTCAATGTTGGTCCTTTTCCCATGGGCGGCAATAAATTTACCGTGCTCCAAGCAAGCAACGTTAATGATGAGCCATGGGGCCAAAAATTGTTCATTCCCAGCTATCGACATGTTATCGATTTCTCGGACTTGAGCAAGGCCGAATTCGTTTATGCACCTGGACAAAGTGGCAACTTAGCATCCCGGCATTATCGAGACTTGTTCGAACTTTGGTATACTGGCAAATACATCCCGATGCTCTGGACACGGGAACAAGTGGAGCAAAATGCCGAGGGTAAATTAATGCTTACCCGGTAATCAAGATTCATCGCCATTATATCCAGCCATTTTCTTATCCTTGCATCGAGCGGTGATTCATATAATGTGGGCGATTGTCTTTCTCAATGTGTGGGCGATTCTCTTTCTCAACATCAACACGGGTGTCCCATGATGGCTCGATGCCATCATACTTACCAGAACAAACATTAAATTCCCGAATAAAGATATATTACCTGGTGATTTTAATGATTTCCGATGAACTAGGAAAAGTCGGATCGAAAGGCGAGCTTTATCCATCGACACGAATGCGGAAGGCGCTACATCTTACGCCGAATACCAAGGTCTTGTATAGAATATCACCGCGCGGCTACTTAATCGTGGAGATCGTTCACTCGGTTAAAGATCTCTTGAAAGCACCACGATTGACCAAAGCGAACTTCGAAGAAATGGAAGCAATCTCTGAACGAATGCAAGAAAAAGGACAATCTAATGGTAGTTAAATGCTTTTTAGACACGACATTCTTGATGCCAATTTTTAGCGTGTCGAACAATCTTAACCAGTTTGACAATCAATTCCAGGATGTGCTGGACCTAAACACTTGTATATTCTTATATTCACCAGTTTCCATCATCGAGATCAAGTGGTTGATCATCAAGCGGGGAAAATCAGGGCAAGATATAGACGAATTGGAACGTGCTTTTTCACGAGCATTGACTTCGTTGAAAAATTCGGACGAATTTAACTTGATCGACTTTGTAGACGCCAGGATCAATGATGTTTCCTTTGATTTAAGAAAACGCGGGCATGATGATGTTTTTGACACGATCATTGCCGCGTCTGCATTATGGACATCGGAAATCTTTGTTACCCAGGATGAACCCTTAAGGAAAGCCATGGAACTGTATGCTCGAGATATGCAGGGGCAGCAGGATGTAGTTCCCGTTGAGATATTGGATTGGCCCGCTTTTTACAAGAAATGGTTGAGATAACGGAGGCTTGACGCGAGAATTATAAACCTCATGAATGACTTCATGCATGTCCGTTCCCGTCATTTTTTTATCCCCGTAAAACGAGGTGAATCATATCATGTGGGCGATTGTTTTTCTCGTGGCACTGGGCGTCGCTGCCATATTTAATCTGGTTGGAAATCTGAGAAGCCAACGCAAGATCATTTTTGCTTCCAAGCCTTTGCTCATGCCTTTCATCATCGGCTTCTACATCGCGAGCACGGCATCGGTTGACTGGTTGATCGTCATAGCTTTGCTGTTTGGCCTTGGTGGTGATATTATCCTGCTCTGGAAAGACACCAGCCAAAAATCATTTCCTGCAGGCTTGCTATCGTTCTTGATCGGACACGTGTGCTACATCATCGCTTTTGGAATGTCCACGGGCTTTTTTTCTACGTGGCAATGGTGGTTCATCTTCTTTGTCGTGCTCTACGTGCTTGCTGCATGGGGCTTGTACAGGATGTTACGTGCGGAACTTGGAACGATGAAAGTTCCCGTGATCGTATACATGGCAGCTTTGTTGGCAATGAGCATGTTCGCGTTGTCCCGGATGTTCGTGTATTCCGGTTTCGCATTTTGGCTCGTGTTCACGGGATCGATCTTGTTCGTTATCTCCGACACCACGCTAGGCATCGAGCATTTCAAGAAACACGATGAATTTCTTCATGGAACGGTCGTGATGGCAACGTACATTCTCGCACAATTATTCATCGCTGCCGGGTTCATTATTTGACCTTGTTAGGAATCCTTCGTTCCTACATTCGTTTTTGGCTTTTTATAACCAAAATTCGGGAAATATCGCTTTTTAATATCGATGCCAGACCAGACGATGGAAATGACGAATTCTGGCATAAACCGGTGCATGAGAATGACGATGATGATGGCGATGAACGAGACCGCAGCAGAGATGGAATAGTGGACATCCTCCCATGCAAAACCGATGTAATAGAGCCCGAGTTGAATCCACATCCTGATTATATTCACGACATAGAAGATCAGCGTTGACCAAAACAACGCGGTCAGTTTACGCATCCACATGCCCTTGCGCGTTGCCTTGTCAAGCGGATGCGGCGTGAATATTATGAGGGCGAAGAAAATGATGATGGCTTGGAACCCCGTGCAGAAGGTGACGAATTCTATCATCCCGCGACCGGGAATGTTGATGTAAATCTGGATATCATCGACATAGGAGAACAATATGTTTGCGGCACCGACGTGCTGGAATAATTGTGAATAGGTGTTGAAGGTTTGTCCATTGACGACATATTGCATCGTGGCGCCCATGGCCGTGATGAAATTCAACGAGCTCGTCGTCTCGTCGGCGACGATAATCCGAGCCCATGCCGCATATTCAAGCAACTGATATAGGATGATGATGACGAATGGTGATGCGATGGCAAGCAGCGCCATTTGCATCCACGTGAACTGGTATTTCTTGCCCTCGTACGTGATGATGGTCGGCGTGATGGTTCGTGAGCTTGCCGATTTATCGTCCGCGGGCACGTCTAGCGATGTCATTGCAAGGATTGTCTAGCGTGCTTGGATTTTATGTTTTCTCAAGCGAAAACATGCGCGTAGTTAACTTGAATTTTGTTTTAGACATTGTCGATTTAAGGCAAGATCAACTTGGAGCTGGATTATAGACCAGCCCCGGGTGATGTCGAACACCCGCCCCATTCCATCCGAGTGCGACAAGCAAGCTCCCGTATCAAATCCG
>Ga0209039_10001916_pt1 | contig 18502 bp, 19 predicted proteins | sample BogFormECP12_OM1_FD_188238 | JGI IMG/M metagenome (GOLD analysis project Ga0209039, IMG submission 188238) | Bog forest soil microbial communities from Calvert Island, British Columbia, Canada - ECP12_OM1 (SPAdes) (version 2) | ecosystem: Environmental > Aquatic > Freshwater > Wetlands > Bog ...
CAGGCCGGCATACTCGTCGTAGCCGTACCGCCCCGCGAGTATCAAAGTATCCGCAGCCTGCGAAACATTTACGGTAGTGCCGGCCACCAACAGCGTCGAACTGCGCACGTTCCCGCTAAAATTCGGTTCCACTGAAACGATGGCATTGCCGCTGCCGGTGCCGGACGCGGGCGATTGTCCGCCGGCGAATGCGTTGCGGCCGGAAGGCACCACCACCCAGGAACATCCCGGCCCGGTAGTGACAGCCACGGGGTACAATCCTCCCACCGAAGGCGCCGAAATGCTGGTGGGCGAAGCGGAATAAGTGCAACCGGTGGGTGCGTTGGCCAGCGGCGTCTTCCAGGCCCCGCGCCCGAAAGTGAAGGCGAACAGGGTCGAGCCGCCTAGCGGCCGGTCGAGCTTCAAGGAGGTGACCACGGCATCGGCGAAGGCGCTTTGGTCGTGGGCCCATGTGTTGCCGCCATCCTGCGTAATGAAGATTCCGGTGTCGGAGCCTGCGTAAAGGGTGGAACTGTTGTTGGGATCGACAATGATGGTGGTGATCGGAATATCGGCCAGAGCCGTGGAGCCGGTTCCATCGATGCCGTTCCAGGTGACGCCGCCATCGGTGCTCTTGTAAACGTGGCTGACGTTGGGGTTTCCGTTGCGGTAGGCGGAGTAGGTGGCATATACCACGCCGCGGTCGTTGGGATCGAAGGCGATCCAGGAAACCATGGTGGAGCGCGGCCGGCTGGAAGCCCACGCAGTGGAACCGTCCGTAGAAAGCGCCGAACTGCTGTGATAGATATTTCCGTCCGTGGCGCCAAAAACCACCGTATTGGAATCGAAGGGCGAAACCGCGACGGCGGAGACGAAGTAATTGGCGCCGGAAGGCTGCGGAGCGGCGACGGTCCAGTTGGCCGCCCCATCCACGGTGCGGTAGAGAGCCGACTGCGCGGCCAGCCACACCTTCGTGCCATCGTTCGGATCGACGGCGAAGGGAACGATGAACAGGCCGGTTTCGGTGCTGGGGATGCCGTTCATGGCTATCGGCGTCGTGACTCCGCCATCGGTGGATTTGTGAAAACTCATCGAGTTGTTGTCCATGTAGAGGGTGCTGGCGTCGGCCGGGTCGATGGCTGCGAATCCGCCGTCGCCCCCGTAGATGGTGGTCCAGCCGTTCAAGCCGGTGGCATCGTTGCCGCGGATCACGCCGTTGTCCTGGGTGCCACCGAAATAAGCCCCGCCGCCGGCAAAAGCGGCAGCGTCGTAGAACTGCGTGGCGACGTAACTGTGGTTGAGGCTGTTCCAGGTCATCGGGTACTCGGCGCTGCAGGCGCCTGAGGCGCCGATCAATGCAGCCAGCGCGTTGTCGCTGCGAAAGAGGCCGCCATCATTGCCGAGATACAGCGTCTGGTTCGAAGCGCCGTTGTAGCTCGAGTGGAACGTGAAGACGTGATTATCCACATGCGAGCCGGTGAGCGCGGCGACATTCCAGTTGGCGCCGCCGTCCTCGGAACGATAGATATCCACGGCACCGGCCCAGAGCCGGTCGGGATTGGTGGGATCGACAGTGATGAGGTTGGCATACCAGCCGATGCTGTACAGGGTCTGCGAAGCCGAACAGATGGGGGAACTCAGCACGGAAGTGTTGAGCAGCACCGGGTCGGCGTTGGAAGTTTGCTCGACCCAGGTTCCCGAGTCCCCGTTCGATACCGAGCGGTAAACGGCCTGGAGTCCGTCCTTATACTTGGAGTTGTCGGTGCCGTTGCTGGCGGCGATGGCGTAGACGGTGGATTGCTGCGAAGGAGCAATGGCAAGGGAAGTGCGCTCCATCGCCGGGTTGGAAAGCACCTGCGCCCACGTGCCGGAGCCGCCTGCGTCGGTATTGCGGTAGACGATGTAGCCGGCTGTGGAGGACTTGCCGGCGCAGGTGGCGAATAAGTAGTCGGTGGTCAGGTCGGTGCGGGATTGCACGTCATCGCAGCCGTGGATAGCCACGCTGAGTTGCTGTTTCCAGGTGGCGCCCCCATCCATGGAGGCCCACAAGCCGTTGAGGGTGGCGGCGTAAATGTGCAGCGGGCTGCTATGCCCGATGGCCAGTTTGTTCACATACGTGAAATTGGAGTTGGCCGTGGCGGGAAGAACATTGAATGTGGCGCCATCGGTCGATTTATAGATCCCCAGTCCGGTGTAGCCCTGGTAGGATTCCCCGGTGCCGGCGTAAATGATATTGGAATTGGTCGGGTCCATCACCATGGAACCTACGGTGATGTTGGCCGAGGGGTCGGTGAGCAGGCTCCAGTTTTGCCCGGCGTCGACGCTCTTCCAGATCCCGCCGGTGACGGCGCCGGCATACATGACGTTGGTGTTTTGGGGATTGATGAGCAGGCTGCGAGTACGGCCCCCGATATCGCCGGGCCCGAGTTGGGTCCAGGAAAGGCCGGCGGCGGCAGCCGGCTCGGCGGCCAGGCGCAACCGGGGCATGAGGGCGATGTGGCGCTGTGCCTCGACGAACCATTCCGGCGACAGCTCAGTGGCTCCTTCCGGCAGCCGCTTCAACAGATAGTAGTGCAACGCATCCAGCGGAGAAGCGTCATTGCCGGCGCCATCGCGATCGTCGTGAGCGGCGTGCGCCGCCGGAACCGGCGGAAGCAGTTTGGAAGTATTCGGCGTTCTGGTGCAGGCTCCGGATAGCAGCAGGCAGCCTGCAATTGCGATGTATCGGATCGAACGCAATCTCATAAGATAGCTTGCAGCCATCCTAACACCCCGCCGTGCGACTACGCGTTGCCGTCCAGCACGCAGATGTCGTCGAGGTTGCGATATTTTTCGGCGTAGTCCAGCCCGTATCCCACTACAAATTCGTCGGGGATCTGGAAGCCCACGTAGTTGACGTGGATGGGCCGCAGGCGGCGTTCGGGCTTGTCGAGCAGCGCGGCGATGCGGATCGAGCGCGGCTTGCGCTGCTCCAGCAGATGCATGAGGTAGTTGAGAGTGACACCCGTATCGACTATGTCTTCGACGATCAGCACATCGGCGCCTTCGAGCGAAATGTCGAGGTCCTTGGTCACCTTGACTTCGCCCGAGCTGGTAGTGCCCTTCCCATAAGTGGAGATACCCATGAAATCGACGAAGACGTCGCGCTGCAAGGCGCGCGCCAAATCCGTAAGAAAAAAGCAGGCCCCTTTAAGAATGCAAATCAGTTGCAACTGGCCCGTGGGATAATCGCGGGAAATCTGCACGCCCAGCTCGCGGATGCGGGCCTGGATCTTCTCGGCGGAGATCAGGACTCGTAGTTTGGGGTCGACCATGGAGCTATTATTATCCGCCGGAAACCAATTTCGTGCTCATGGCCCCGATATGAATGTGCGCACCCGTGGCTTTTCCGGGCACCGCCTGGCGAAACGCAAAAAATGGAATGTGGTTTTGAGCCAGGTACTGGCACAACCAGGCGCCTTCCGGCTGGTCCGGATTGAGGGCCACGTCGACGCGCCCGCGATGGTCCACGCCCATGGCGCGATGCACCGCGGTTTCGCCCACCGCGCTTACCGGCAGCTTCTTCCCGAAATGTTCTTCGAAGGCCACTTCCACGCGGGCGAAAGTGGCATAGGCCAGCACGCCGTCGCTCTCCGTTTCGGAATCCAGGAGCGCGGGACGGGCGGTCGCCAATTGCTCAGCCTGCGCCATCTCGCTCAATTCCCTGGTCAGTGTGGCCCGCGAATTGGCCAGGTCGCGTTCCTTCCCTGCGCGGTCGAGATCGTCCCGCAAAGAGCCCAGCGAGAGGTCGGTCTTTACGCCCGCAGCCACCAGACGCTGGGCGTCGTCCAGGGACTTCTGGCGGCGGTTGAAGCGGCGCTCCGCGGCGGCGATCATGTCGCCGGCCTGCTCGACGGTCAGATCCTGTCCGTAGGCGGTTTTACGGAGCAGCGCGGCATCCGCGGCGTCGGCGAGGGACTCTTCGGCTTGGGCTAGTTGGGCGCGTGGCGCGGCGCCGGCTTCCACCATGGCGCGCACTTTAGCCATCTCGGCGCGGGCGGCGGAAACTTCCGGATCGTCTGCCGTTTGCCCGCGGAGAAAACCGGCGCCAGCAAGCAGGATAAGGGCCGGGACGAGGCGCATGAAGCTCTATTGTAACTATTTGCATGTCAGCGCGCGTCGAACGATGTAGTACGATACCTTCAGGAGCGTGTTCTGACCAAGGCAGATCCGAAGCGAGCCCCCACCACCCGAACCGTTACGCCATCCTGGCTGGTTGCCGTCCGCGCCGCGCAATCCAAGAAAGCTAGCGACATCCTGGTGCTCGATCTGAGCGGCATCACCTCCTTCGCCGACACCTTTGTGATTTCGACCGGCGCCAACCAGCGCCAGATTCAGGCCATCGCCGATGAGGTCGGGCTGCAATTGAAGCACCAGGCCGGCGAACTGCCCCTCAGTGTCGAGGGCTACGAACAGGCGGAATGGGTGCTGGCGGACTATGGCGACATGCTGGTCCACATTTTTTCGCCGAAAGCCCGCGAGTATTATGGGCTGGAGCGCCTTTGGCGCCACGGCAAGCGGCTTGAGATCCCCGCGGAGTGAAAATCTACCTTTACTTCATCGGCAAGCCGAAGGATGCGCATGCCAATGGGTTGGCGCAAGAATACGTCAAACGCGCGTCCCGTTATTGCCCCACGGAGATGCGCGAGATCCGGCCGGAGCGAACCGACTTGTGGGCCAAACATCCCGGCACGCGCAAAGTTTTTCTCGATCCGGGCGGCCAGCCGATGGATTCGCCCGGCTTCGCCAACTGGATGGCGCGCGCGGAAGGGGAAGCGCGCGATCTGGTTTTTCTGATTGGCGGCCACGATGGTTTGCCGCCCGGCTGGGCGCAGCGGGCCGATACCCTGATCTCTCTTTCCGCTATGACATTCCCACACGAATTGGCGCGCGCCATGCTGGCCGAACAGATCTATCGAGCCTTTGCCGCCTTGCGGGGTCATCCCTACCCGCGCTAACGTGGTCGATGGATGTCTTGGTTTAGGCGCGACAAACCGGTTGACGAGAATCGCCCGGCGCCGGAGAACGGCGAGCGGAGGGTCCGCACCGAGGGACTGTGGCAGAAGTGCGAAGGTTGCCGGCAGATCATCTGGAAAAAGGATCTCGAGGCCAACTGGAATGTCTGCCCGAAGTGCGGCTGGCACTCGCGCATTGACGCGGTGACGCGGCTCAAGCTGCTGATGGACGATGGCGAGTTCGAACAGTTCGACGCCGATCTGCGCTCCTCCGATCCCCTGGGCTTCGTGGACGCCAAACCGTACAGCGAGCGGCTGGCGGCCACGCAGCGGTCGACCCACCTGTCCGACGCGCTGATTTCCGCCGCGGGGCGCTTGGCCGGCCGGCCGATCCAGATTTGTTCCATGGAGGCGCGCTTCATCGGCGGCAGCATGGGCTCGGTGGTGGGCGAGAAAATCGCCCGGGCGATCGATCGCGCCATCGAACAGGGCACGCCCCTGGTGATCGTCTCGGCTTCCGGCGGGGCGCGCATGCAGGAAGGCGCGGTCAGCCTGATGCAGATGGCCAAGATTTCGGCTTCCCTGATGCGCCTGGATGAAGCGCGGCTGCCTTACATCAGCGTGCTGACCGATCCCACCACCGGCGGTGTGACCGCCAGCTACGCCATGCTGGGCGATTTGAATATCGCCGAACCCGGCGCGCTGATCGGTTTCGCCGGGCCCCGCGTGATCGAGCAAACCATCCGCCAGAAGCTGCCCGACGGCTTCCAGCGCAGCGAATTCCTGTTGAAGCACGGCATGCTGGACGCCGTGGTGCCTCGCCTGGAATTGAAGCCCTACATCGCGCGGGCACTCAAGTTTTTCGTGGCATAAGCTTTTGAACTACCCCGATTCGGTTCATTTCCTCTACGCCCTGGGCAACGAAATCCAGACGGCTAAGTTCGGTCTGGAGCGCATCCGCGCCACGCTCGATGCGTTGGGCCGGCCGCAGGACCGCCTGCGCTTCATTCACGTGGCGGGCACCAACGGCAAAGGTTCGGTGTGCGCCATGATCGAATCCGCATTGCGCGCCGACGGGCTGCGCACGGGATTGTTCACTTCGCCGCACCTGGCCGAACCAACCGAGCGCATCCGCATTGCCGGCCGCCCGGTCGCGGCCGGGCGATTCGCGGACGCCTTCGATCGCGTGCATCGCGTGGTGGAGCATCTGCTCGAGGCAGGCGCCATCGATCTCCACACCACCTATTTCGAAACCGTCACCGCCATGGCGATGCTGATTTTCGCCGAGGAAGGCGTGGACCGGGTGGTACTCGAGGTCGGGCTGGGCGGCCGGCTGGACTCGACCAACGTAGTGACTCCCGAGTTGTGCGTGATCACGCCGGTGGATTTCGACCACGAAGCGTTCTTAGGCAAGAGCCTGGAATCGATTGCGAGCGAGAAGGCGGGCATCCTGAAGGCAGGGGTTCCGGCAGTCTTCGCCGAACAGCGTCCGGAGGCGGCAGCCGTGCTGGAAGACCGCGCAGCCGCGCTGGGAATTGCCGTGTCGCGCACCACCGGCTGGCGGACGCGTGACCTCGAGATGGACTCGAGAGGCAGCCGGCTTGTTCTCGCAAACGGCGGCGAGTTGCGCATTCAATGCGGGCTGGCGGGCGAACACCAGGTGCGCAACGCGGTCACCGCGGCCGTGGCGCTGCTGCGCCTGGGCGTGTCGCACCGTGCCATCGAAGCCGGCATCGCGGCCGCCCAGTGGCCTGGCAGGCTGGAGCGCGTGCGGGAGCACCCGGAGATCATTCTGGATGGCGCGCACAATCCCGCCGGGGCGCGCGCTTTGGCCGCCTACATCGGCCGCTTTTACGCTGGGCGCTGCGTGCGGCTGATTTACGGCGCGATGCGCGACAAGGCCATTGCGGAAATCAGCGGCATTCTGTTTCCGCGGGCGCAGCAGGTGGTCGTCACGGCCCCCAGGCAGGCGCGCGCCTTTTCCCCGGAGGCCATGCTTCAGGTTTCGGACCACCCCAACCTCAGCACCGCGCCAACTATCGAGAGCGCGCTCGAACAGGTTCGGGACGCTTCACCGGCAGACGTCATCTTCGTGACGGGGTCGTTGTTTCTGGTGGCAGAAGCCCGGGCGCTGCTGCTCAAACCCGAGGTCTAGCCCAGGGCTAGCGCCAATGCTGTCCACTTACGGGGTGGGCATCCAGTTCGGTACCACTGTCCAGAGAGCCCACGTATCGGGAGCCATGCTAAAACGGTGATCGACAAATGCCAGATTCGACGAATCCGAGTACACGCCACTGGGGAGATAAGCTAGGCCCTACGGGCACCTCGCCTGGCTGAACGGTGTCTCTAGCAGTATGAAGCTGATACGGTGGTCGGTGCTTTACGTGGTTGTCGCCGCCCTGTTGGGCGCTAGTGCTGTCAGCATCTACCGCTTCAAGCTGAAGCGCAGTGCTGAAGATGTTGTCCGTGCGTCGTACGGCCTTTCACTCCAAAGGCAGCCACCCACAGTTCAGGAACTTCGGGAGCGATTTGGGCAGGCGCTGCGGCAGCCCGATCCATGTACATCCGATGGTTGCGGGTATGATGTCTTTTTATCGAATCTATCGCTGGCCGAGGTTCACCTACTTCCATACACTGCTCTGAGATCGTCCTTCTGGGCGAAAAACGGCGTCGTTGAGTCCAACAGCCTGGAGCTCTGGACGACGACCAGAAATGGCAGTTGGGCGTTGTCGTACGTCCTGGTCAAGTATTGTGATCAATGTAATTCGTTTATGATTGACCCTTGGGAGGATTCGTCTCCATTGGGTACGACCGGCTCAGTGGAGATCGGCTCCGGATCAACTGCGGGCGAGAAACGTACCGCTCTAGCATTTAACACCGAATGCCTCACGAGTTGGTGCGGGTGCACCAACATCGCTGAGCTAATGCCAAACATCTGGTGGGTAACTCCGGCTCGGGCTATTGGCTGCCGGATACGCAACCGAGAGGGTGATGTCGAGAGGGCGCGAAATCGGCCGTAGGGCCTGAGCCCTTCACGGTTCTCATTGAGGCCACATGAGATCGCGTCCAACTGCTAGCGCCCCTAGAGACAGCGGTTCCGGGAGAAAAACCGGCTTATCGGAAAGTGGCCAGAGGCCGCCACTCAACGGCTTAAGTGAACCTGGGCCCATTTCGTGGCCCTGCGCGCCTGGCGCCGACGCCGCGCTATGATTGGCTCGAAGCCATGAGTTTTCTCCGGTCCCTGTTCATTTCCATACCGCTGATCGCGCTCACCACGGTGGTGATGGGCCTGGTGTCCATGGTGTTGGCTTTTCTTGACCGCTCGGGCAGCTCGGCCCACCATGCCGCGCGGCTTTGGGCCAGGATGCTGCTGGCCGAGAGCTTAATCCGCGTGCGGGCCGAGGGCCTCGAAAAGCTGGACCCGCACGGCAGTTACGTCTTCGTCTCCAATCACGCCAGCTTCATGGACATCCCCGCCATTCTTTCGACACTGCCCCAGCAGTTCCGCTTTTTTGCCAAGAAGGGGCTTTACAAGATTCCGTTTCTGGGCTGGCACTTGCGCTGGGCCGGCCATATCCCGGTGGACCGCTCGAACGTGCGCGCCTCGCTGAAAAGCATGAGCGACGGAGCTCGCATCATTTCCGAGCGCCGCATTTCGGTGCTGCTGTTCCCGGAAGGTGGCCGGTCGGCGCTCGGCCTGCGCGGGTTCAAGGAAGGCGCCGCCTACATTGCCATCAAGGCTGCCGTGCCGGTGGTACCCATGGCCATCGTGGGAATGCGGGAATTGCTGCCCATGGGCTCGATTCACATCCGCAGCGGGCGGGTGACGGTGCGCATCGGAGATCCTATCGACACCCGCGGCCTGAAACTGTCCGACCGAATGGACCTGACCGAGCGGCTGCACGCCGAGGTGGCGCGCATGCTGGAAGGGTCCGCCGAGCCGGTGATACACTCCTCGTCATGATGCACATCGGTGGGGCGGACGCCCTCGTCCGCGCGCGACCCCCTGGTCGCGCTCTTGCGGGCACTACCCTTCTGCTCGTCGCCCTGACTTCCGCCCCAGCCGCGCCGCACGAGCCGTGGCTGCGCATTCAATCGGCCAACTTCGAGCTCTTCACCACCGCCCGAGAACGCAGCGGACGCGACCTGGTACAGCACTTCGAAATGGTCCGCAGTTTCTTCCTGCAGGCCTTCGGAAGCGAGGTGGCTGGTTCCAAGCCGGTCTCGATCATCGCTTTCCGCAACCAGAAGGAATTCGCTCCCTACACGCCCAACCAGGCGGCTGCGGCTTTTTTCCATCCCGGCGCGGCGCACGACTTCATCGTGATGATCGACGACACAACCGGCCAGTACCAGGTGGCCAATCACGAATACACACACCTGCTGGTCGGGCAGACCAGCGAGACGCTTCCGGTCTGGCTGAATGAGGGGATGGCGGAGCTGTACGAGACCCTGGAGCCGGAAGGCCCGCTGATCATCGTAGGCAGAGCCGCCCCTGGCCGCGCGCAGGCCCTGACCTCCGAGAAGTGGATCGACCTCGACGTGCTGCTCTCCGCCGCAAGCGATTCGCCGCTCTACAACGAAAAGAACCGCGCTGGAATGTTCTACGCGGAAAGCTGGGCGCTGGTTCACATGCTCAACCTCGACAACGGGTATCGCACGCGGCTGCATGCCATGCTGGACGCGCTCAAGACCGAAGATGCCGCCGCGGCCTTTCACACGGCCTACGGCAAGAGCGTGGCGGAGGTCCAGCAGGACTTGCAGGCATACATCCGCTCGCCGCACGTGAATGGCGCTGCCATCCGCGTCGATCTGCCGAAATCCGCGGAAGAGCCGGAAGTGCAGACTGGCGCCGGCATGGCGGCGCGGCTGGCATTAGCGGAACTGCTGTCCGCCTATCCCGGCAAAGTGAGCCAGGCGCGCGCGGCCTACGAGCAGTTAGGCGTGGAGTATCCCGCGCGGTGCGAGGTGCAATCGGCCTGGGCCCGCTTCCTGTTTCGCGAACGCCGCAATGACGAGGCGCTCGCGCACTTCGCGCGGGCCGCCGAACTGGGCTCGATCGACCCGCTCACCTTCGTGGACTATGGGCGCGCTTTGGGAGTGGCCGGCCGCGAACAGGACTCGCTGGCTGCGTTCGAAAAAGCCGTGAAGCTGGATCCCGCCCGCAAAGAAACGCATTTCGACCTGGGGCTGGCGCAGGTGCGCGCGGGCGCGTGGCGCCAGGCCGTCGCCGAATTGCAATTGGCCGTGCCCGTGACCCGCCAGCAGGCCTCCCGATATTTCTACAACATGGCGTATGCCGAATTCCGCATGGGCGATGCCGTGAAGGCGCGCGAGCTCATCGCGCAGGGACGGACCTTCACCCACATCCCGGCGGAGACCGCGGCGCTGGAACGCCTCTCGCAATCTGTGGGACCGCCCATGATCGAGGGGTTGCTCGAAACCATCGAGTGCCAGGGGAAAGTGGCCAGCCTGCACGTGCGAGTCAACGATTTTCCGAAAGTGTTTCTGGCCCCGGACCTCACCGAGTTTGCCGGCCTGGAATGCGGCTCGAAGCCCGCCGTGGGAATCCGCATCGAGTATCAGGCGCTGCCGGCCGGCGCGTCGGGAGCCGATGGCATCGTGCGCACTCTGGAGATCAAGTAGCTCCCTCCGGATCGAAGTGCTGATCCACGTACATAAAGATCACTCTGGCCCAGCGCGTGACCGCCGGTACGGCGGGCAGGTAACAGACGAAGGCCGCCAGAATCACCAGGTCGTACCGCCAGCCGGTCCAGCGCCAGAGCAGCAACACCAGCAGCAATACCGGCGGAATGGAAAGCAGGTAGCTGAAGTACATTGCGCCCACGAAGTAGCCGGGCTCCCGCACAAACTTGAGGCCGCACACCGGACAATTCGGATGCATGGCCAAGCCACGGCGCCACAGCGGCCCGCGAAAAATAGGCCCTTGCCGGCATCGTGGACAGACTTGCCGAAAGACGGCCCGGATGACTCCTGGACGGGCCGACGACCCGCTCACTTCTTGGGCTTCTTGGCCACCGGCTCGGGGCCGATGCGCTCGATGGTCACGCTGATCAGCTTGGGCGGGTTGACCGGCTGGTCGCCATGCACTGGAACCTTGTTGATTTTGTCGACCACGTCCAGCCCTTCCACCACCTGGCCCATGATCGCGTATTTTCCATTCCAGCTCGCGATCGGTCCGGTCGTGATGAAGAACTGGCAGCCGCCCGTATCCGGCGAACCGGCGTTGGCAACCGCCAGTTTGCCGGCCTGCGAAAACATCAGCCCGGGCCAAATCTCGTCCTTAATGGTGAAACCGCAATCATATGCCGGAGTGCCGTTGGGGCTTCCGCCCTGGATCGCCTGCCCTGGCAGAATGCGGTAGAACGTGGTGTTGTCGTAGAGCGGCCGTTTGACCATGGCGTTGGTTTTCGGGTCGCGCGAAGCCAGCGTGCCCTGCGCCAATTCCACAAATACTCTCACGCTGTTGGGGGTATCTTTTTCGTACAATTGCGCGGTGAACTTTCCGAGCTCGGTATTGAAAATGGCGTACAGCCCGTTCTTCAGGGGCTTGTCCGCCTTCTGCGCGAAAGCGCACGCAGCCAGGATGAGGAGAACCGATAGACGTTTCATCAGCCCTCCATTCTATCTTGTATGTGTTGCCCGGAGTGCATCGGACCCCATTGTTATTTTATAATCGGACCTGATGAAAGCCTTGATTGTTCTTCTCGCCACCGGAACCGTGATGTTGGCCCAAACTCCGGCTCCCACCCAGTCCGCCGCTCCCCAGGCGCCGGCCGAAAGCCCGCTGCTGCATCCGGCAAATTTGAAAGCCAGAGCACCGGATAATTTTAGAGTGAAGTTTGTCACCACCCACGGCGATTTCACGGTGGAAGTGCACCGCGATTGGTCGCCGCTCGGCGCGGACCGCTTCTACAACCTCGTCAAGAATAAATTTTTCACCGATGCGGCCTTCTTCCGCTACGTCCCGGGCTTCATCGTGCAGTTCGGCATTCCCGCCAAGCCCGAGATCGCCAGGGTCTGGGAGAACGCCAATATCAATGACGATCCCATCAAGCCCGGCAACAGCAACAGGAAGGGCACGCTGGTCTTCGCCACTGCCGGTGCAAATACCCGGACAACGCAACTGTTCGTCAATCTGGCCAATAATCCGGGCCTGGATTCCCAGCACTTCACCCCGTTCGGCGAAGTGACCGAGGGCCTGGATGTTGTGCAGGGTCTCTACAGCGGATATGGCGAGCAACCCCAACAGCCCTTGATCCAGTCGCAGGGGAAGGCGTATTTGGACAAGAACTTCCCCAAGATGGACAGCATCAAGGCCGTCACGATTCTGCCGGCCGAAGGCGCAACGCCGGCCGCCCCCAAGAAGTAGCCCTGGCGTTTTTGTGGGGCAGGCGCTTTCGCCTGCCAACCTATTTGCCGAGTTCCGCCTGGAGTTGGCGGTAGGCCGTTTCTTCGTAGTTCGTTTTCAGCCTCTCACGGGCCTCGGTCCTGGGATCTCCGGGCCGGGGCCCCTCCTTTTTCAGGGCGCGGCCCAGCAGGGCGGTGGCCTCGGCATCGTTGGGATTCCGTTCCACCACGGCGCGCAGGCTTTCTACCGCCCCCGCGTAGTCACCCGATCGCCAGAGGGTGTAGCCCAGGTTGAAGTGGTAGTCGGGGTCGGCGCTGTCTCCCTCCAGGGCCTTCCGAAAACTGGCGATGGCCTGGCTGGAATCCTTATGTCGGGCCTGCGCGGCGCCCAGATTGTTATAGACCTCATTCAACGGAACGGCTTCCGCCACCAGTTGAAAGCAAAGCGCGGCGGCCGCGAAATCGCCGGTGTTGTAGTGGCATAGCCCCAGGAAGAATTGCGCTTCGAAATAGTGCGGGTCGGAACGCGCGACGCGTCCCAGCCAGCCCGCGGCGATCTTGTAATCCTTCTTATCCCAGTAGATCTTGCCGAGTTGGAAGCAGGGCTGCGAATAATGTTCATCCAGGCGCGCGGCGCGCGTGAAAAAGAGATGCCGCTGTTCGGCAGAAGTTGCCACCAGGCCGCGCGCGTAGCTCTCCATGGCGTCCAGCCGCACGGCCGGCCGCGCCTTGAGGAATTCCTCTTCTGAGGGCACGTTCTTCCATTCCAGTTGTTGCAGGGTCTGCCAGCCCAACCGGAATTCCAGAGTGGCCAGGTCTTCCACCGCGCCAATCTCGCTGAACGGCGGGCCCTGGCGCATGCGTTTGAGATCGATGATGCGGGCGGTGATGCGCAGGGACCCCCGCGATTGCGCCCTGGCGGTCTCGGCCGGAAGCAATTGGTAGGACCCATAGATCTCGAGCGAGGCATCCAGCAAATCGCCGAGCTTGAGGATCGATGCGTGCGTCAGCTCGACGCCGGGAGCGAGCGACAGCCGCCGGTAGCCTTCCAGCCGGTCTTCGCGGTCGAGCACCAGCACGCCCTCCGAGACCAGAGCATCCCGGACGGTCTCGGAGATGCTCTCGCCGATCCAATCCAGGTTGGTCGAGCCGGTATGGTTAAAGAACGGGATCGCCAGGACGTTCTCGGCGCGGGCCGCGCTGCAACAGATCAAAAGTAGGGTCGCCCACCTCGGCATGCTCATTCAGCTTAGCAGCCCAGCAGATCAGGCGACCGCGGGACTCTAGTCCTCTGACCGCGAGATTTGGTCCTTATTGGAACACCGGCTCGGATCGGAGCCGGGCCCAGGGGGCACCCCGTAAGAGAGCGGTTGCCGGACGACGGAACCGGTTCGGATCGGAGCCGGGCCCAGGGGGCACCCCGTGAGAGAGCGGTTGCCGGATGATGGAACGAACGGGGTCTCGAATGGGTTCACTTGCCATCGCTTTGTTCTCTCCTGCAGTTGATTTGTGAAGCTGATATTGACCGCATTCCTCTACTCCTGCCGGTAGTGATTGTTTTTCGAGAACACGAACGCCACAAACCCCGCCAGGATCAAAAACGGCGGCGCACCCAGAATCAGGATTCCCCAGTTCAGCACGTGCGAGCGCGCTTCACTCTGCGCGTGCGCCGTCCGGTAACACATCACACATTGCGCTCGGGCGGGCAGCGTCAGCGCCAGGAACAGAGCCGGAGCTAATAATAGCCGTTTCAAAATCCCGGCCTCATGTGCGGAATGCGGGTGGCGTCGCCGAGGAAAATCAGCATCAGGATGATGCAGAAAATCAACATGGGAAAAAGCGTCAGGAACAGGCTCAACTTCTCGAATTTCAAATGCATGAAGTAGGCGATGATCAGCGCCGCTTTGATGATCGACAGGCCCAGCAGCGCCGTCAGCATGATCAGGGTCGGCACCTGCTCATAGGCCAGCAGGACTTCGACGCCGGTCATCGCCAGCAGGGCGATCCAGACCTTGATATATGTGCCGGTGGTCCCGGCAGCGTGAACTTCTTCGACGTATTCGCTCATCGGTTCGCTCCTATCCGACTCTGGCCGACATGAGATAGACCAGCGGGAAGATGAACATCCACACCAGGTCGACGAAGTGCCAATAGAGGCCGCTGACTTCCACGTCCTCCGCTTTAAACTTCCCGCGCCCCACCCCCGTCGCGATGATCGTCAGGTAAATCAGCCCGCAGATCACGTGCGTCATGTGCAGGCCGGTCAGCGCAAAAAAAGTTCCGCCAAACAGCGGGACACCCCAGGGATTCTTGAAAGGCGTCACGCCCTCCACGTTGATCAGCTTCATCCACTCGCTCAAGTGCAGGACCACGAACGCCCCGCCGCCAGCCATGGTTGCCAGGATCCAGCGCACGGTGGCTTTGCGATTGCCGTGGCTCATGGCCTGCACCGCCATCACCATGGTGAGACTGCTCGATAAGAGGCAGAACGTCATCACCGTGGCAAAAATGATGGCTGGCGAAAAATCGAAAGGCTTGGGCCAATCCGGATTGGTGACGCGGCTATAGGTATAGGCGAACAGCATCGCCGAAAACGTCAACGAATCCGAAACGATGAACAGCCACATCCCGAACTTCTTCGAGCCGGTCGCGTAGGGCGACCCTCCGCCATCCCATAGCGACGGTGCGGCGCTGGCTTGCGACGACATCCCTTACCCCCAAACGTAGAATAGGACCATCAGGTACAACCACAGGCCATCCAGAAAATGCCAGAAGATGGCGGTCACGTCGATGGCAGTGCGCTTGGCCGGACCGAGCCGCAGCCGCAGCGCCTGCACATCCACATACACCAGCGCCGCCACTCCACCGATCAGGTGGAAGGCGTGCGCCGCCGTGAGGACATAAAAAAACGAGCTGGCCGGGTTGGTCGAGATAAAAACGCCGGCTTGCTTGAGTTGATACCAGGCCGCGGCCTGTCCAACCAGAAAGAGAACGCCCAGCGCGGTGGCGGCGCTCCAGTAGGAATTGAACTTACTCCGATCGCCGGCTTTCAGCGCGCGCCGCGAAAGATCCAGCACGAAGCTGGATCCGAGCAGGATGGCGGTATTGAGGAAAAGGATCGGCGGGTAATGCACGGCGACCCAATCGTCCATATCGGATAGGCCGCGCCGCACCACGAAGGCGCTGGTGAGGGCCGCGAAGGCCATGGTGCTGGCCGCCAGCAGGACGAACAGGCCGGTAAAGGAAGCGGCCCGGCTGGCGCCACGGCCGGCGCCGCCGCCGTCGTCTCCGCCGCCCCATCCGGTATCGATGGGAGGCGGTGGGCCGTGCAGGATGTCGTGCGTCAAAGAAGCGGGCATAGCCATATAGATGCGCTAATCCCCCGAAGGGACCGGCAAAGGCTCCGTCTGCATGATGAAATCCCTGGGAGCGCCCGGCACACTGTACTCGTAGGCGCCGCGATACACCACCGGGTGAACACCGCCGAAGTTATCGTGCGGCGGCGGCGAAGGGACGGTCCATTCCAGCGTGGTGCAGTTCCACGGATTGGCCGAAGCCTTCGGACCCTTCGTCCAGCTCCACACCAGGTTGAACAGGAAAATCAGTTGCGCGGCAGCCGTGAAATAGGCCGCGTAGGTCATGAACTGGTGCACTGGAATCAATTTTGCCAGATATTCCACATTGGTGAAATCGGCATAGCGCCGCGGATTGCCGGCGATTCCCACCATGTGCATGGGCGTAAAAATGCAGTACACGCCAATGAACGTCAGGTAGAAGTGGATCTTGCCCAGCGTCTCATTCATCATCCGGCCGAACATTTTGGGGAACCAGTAGAACGTGCCGGCGAACATCCCGAAGATGGCGGCCACGCCCATGATCATGTGGAAGTGGCCCACCACGAAATAGGTGTCGTGGAAGTACAGGTCGAGCGCCGGCTGGCCCAGGAAAATGCCGCTGACTCCGCCCGTCACGAAAAGCGAAACGAAGCCCAGCGCGAACAGCATGGCGGTGGTGAAGTGGATCTTGCCGCCCCACAGCGTCCCGATCCAATTGAAGGTCTTGATGGCCGACGGCACGCCGATGCACATGGTCAATGTAGCGAAGGCCATCGCCGAGTACGGGTTCATCCCGCTCATGAACATGTGGTGGCCCCACACCAGAAAGCCCAGGAAACCGATGCTCAGGATGGCGTAGACCATGGCCTTATAGCCGAAGATGGGCTTGCGCGAGAAGGTGGAAAGCAACTGCGACGCCACGCCCATGCCGGGCAGAATCGCGATGTAGACCTCCGGGTGGCCGAAGAACCAGAACAGGTGCTGCCAGAGAAGCGGGGAACCGCCCTTGTGATTCGCGATGATGTGGTCGTTGATCATCATGCCGCCGGGGAGGAAGAAACTGGTGCCGGCCAGGCGGTCGAGAATCAGCAATACGCCGGCAGCCAGCAGCACGGCGAAGCCCAGCAGCCCGAGGATGGCCGTTACCAGCCAGGTCCAGCAGGTCAGCGGCATGCGCATCAGGCTCATGCCCTTGCATCGCAGGTCGACGATGGTGGCGATAAAGTTGATGGCCCCCATGAGCGAGGCTCCGCAGAAAATCGCGATGCTCACGATCCACAGCGTCTGGCCCAGTCCCTCGCCCGGACCGGTCAGCGGGCCCGCGCCGCTCAAGGGAGGATACGCGGTCCAGCCGGACAGCGGAGCGCCGCCTTGCACGAAGAAGGCCGCCACCATCACCACCAGCGCCAGAAACGTGGTCCAGAACGACATCATGTTGAGAACCGGAAAGGCCATATCCTCGGCGCCGATCTGGATGGGCAGAATGTAATTGCCGAACCCGCTCTGCGGCACCGTGGTCAACACGAAGAACACCATGATGGTGCCGTGCATGGTCATCAGCGAGAGATACAACTCCGGCGTCATCACGCCGCCTGCGGCCGCCGTGGGCCACAGCTTGCCGAGCCATGCCACCGACACATTCGGGTTCACCATGTGGAACCGCATCAGCAGCGACAGGCTCACTCCTATCAGCACCGAGAACAGCCCCAGCAGGTAATACTGGATGCCGATCACTTTGTGGTCCAGGCTGAAAAGGTATTTCCGTACGAAGCTTTGGGGCGCGTGGTGCGCCGCATGGGCTGGAGAAGACATAGATTACCTCTGGGAATTTGTCCTGACCACCATTACTTGTTGGCCGCCTGTTGCAATTTCCACTGCTCGAAATCCGCTTCGCTCATTACCTGCATGGTGGTGCGCATCTGAAAATGGCCCAGCCCGCACAGTTCCGAGCAAGGCACCTCATAGATGCCGATCTTGTCGGCCTGGAAGTGAATGGGAATCTCCATGCCGGGCACGATGTCCTGCTTCATGCGAAGCTCCGGAACGAAGAAGTTATGGATGACATCGCGCGAGTGCATGATCAACTTGATGGGCTTGCCCAGGGGCACCTTCAGCGAGCCGCTCAGAATGTCGTCCTTGCCCGCCGGGTCCTTGGGATCGAGGCCGAATGGGTCGCCGTTGGCGTCGTTGACCAGGTGCAGATCGGTGTGGCCGAACTTTCCATCCGGACCCGGGTAGCGGAAGCTCCAGGTGAACTGTTTGGCCATGACCTCGATGGGGATGGCGTCGGGCGGGGCCTCGTCGAAATGCACGCCCGCCCAAATTTTCGTTCCCATCACCACCAGGCCCAGGAACAGAATAGCGGTGGCGCTGGTCCAAAGCGTCTCCAGCGCATTATTCCCGTGGGAGTGTGAAGCCTTTCCGCCATCGTTGCGGAACTTCATAATCACCCAGCCCAAGGCGAACTGCGCCAGGGTGAAGACGACTCCCACGACAATCAGCGTGCGCATGAACTGCGCATCGTAATCCAATCCGTGCTGATTGATCGGAGGCGGAAACCACCATGTCTTGGCCGCAAAAAAGTAAACGATCCCAACCGTGAGAACCCAAATAATGGGTGCAAGCAGCATCCTGGAATCCCTCCACGAACCCAACCCTCTTCATCTCTGAGGTTGAGCAACATTATCACAGCCGATGCGGGAGGTGCAACTCGTTTTCTGATTTCTGTCGCGGCCAAGTGAAAAGTTCCGCTTTGAGCCAAGTAGAAAGTTCCTCTTGACAGCCGTAAGGCTGAAGGATGGAACGAATCGCGATGAGCCAAGA
>Ga0209039_10001918_pt1 | contig 18487 bp, 15 predicted proteins | sample BogFormECP12_OM1_FD_188238 | JGI IMG/M metagenome (GOLD analysis project Ga0209039, IMG submission 188238) | Bog forest soil microbial communities from Calvert Island, British Columbia, Canada - ECP12_OM1 (SPAdes) (version 2) | ecosystem: Environmental > Aquatic > Freshwater > Wetlands > Bog ...
CTGGGCGATAATAAAGGTCGTCCGCCCCTTCATCGCCTCCTCAAGCGCCTGCTGGATCTCCTGCTCCGTTCTGGCATCAACGAAGGATAATGAGTCGTCTAGGATCAGTATCTTTGGGTTCGTCAGGATCGCCCTGGCAATGGTTATCCTCTGCTTCTGCCCACCCGAGAGGGTTATGCCCCTCTCCCCGACCACGCTATTGTACTTGTCAGGAAGGGAGTCGACGAAGTCGTGTATCCTCGCGAGCTTCGCAGCGGTTATGACTTCCTCTATGGTCGCGTCAGCCTTGCCTAACGATATGTTGCTATAGATAGTGCCCGTAAAGAGGAGGACGTCCTGCAGTACTAATCCGACCTGTTTTTGCAGGGACGCAAGCTTGTACTCCTTGACGTCTACACCATCGATCTTTATGCTTCCTGACTTAACATCGTAGAACCTGGGAATGAGGTTAATGAGAGAGGTTTTGCCAGAACCAGTGCAGCCGAGTATGGCTATCTTCTCCCCGGCTTCCGCTTTGAAGCTGACATTGGTGAGCACATCGATGCCGCTGGTGTAACCGAAGTTGACGTTATTGAACTCGACTTCACCCCGCTCGATGGTGATGTCCCTGGCGTTAGGCGAGTCCCTAACGTCGATCGGGGTGTCTTCAATCTCCTCTATTCGTTCGAGGCTCGCGGACGCGTTTACCCAAGAACCAATGACGTTGGCAAACGAGTTGAGCTGGGGGACAATCCTCTGCATGTATGTGGCGAATAGTATGAGGCTGCCGACGAGGAGGATTGGGTTCGGTCCAAGGAGAAGACTCGTGCCGTATACGTAGACGAATGTCATGCCGATCTGAAGGATTGTTTGAGGTGATGGCGTATAGAAAGCCTGCACCCTCCCAGCCGAGATGGCGGTTTCAACGTACTTCGACTCCACCTGCTTGAACCCATCCTGCATCTCCGTCTCCCTCTCAAATATCCTTACATTCTTCATGCCGATGATATTCTGCTGAATGTAAGCCCCGAGCTTGCCGAGGATGAGCATCATCTTCCTGAATAGAGGACGGACCTGAGTGAACTGCCTAAACTGGAGATACATAATGAGGGGCATAGGGGCAAGTGTCAGCAGTGTCAAGACAGGATTTATCGGAATCATAATCAGCAGGCAAGCAGCCACTACGAAGACGGAGTCGGTGACGCTGGTCGGCCAGTTACCCGCGAAATTGTTCACGGCCTGGAGATCCATCGTGGCGCGAGAGACGAGGTCGCCGACTGCGTTGGAGTCAAAAAACCCGAAAGACTTCTCCTCAAGCGACTTGAAGTAGTCCGACCTGATGTCTCTTGTCTGCCACTCGGCGACATAGCTGTTCATGAACGACTCAGCGAACGTTAACAATCCAACGCCCATGACGGCAAGGATAGTACTGAGAACTAAACCGGGAAGGAGGGCCGACTGACCTCCAATGATTACTTTATCGATGATCAAAGCTAGGTAAAGGGGCTCGAACGCGAAGAGGACAGCCCTGGCACCGCTCAGCCCGGTCATGACTACATAGTGCTTGATATAGGGCCTGTTGTATCTCATGAAAGTCCTAAACTCCTTCCCTGAGCTCAGGATGTCCCGCTTGACCTTCATCTTGGCTATCCAATCAAGCACCGGTTTGGCAACGCTTATTCAAACCACCAGACCCATTCCTTCTCCACACAGTTAGCGTGACCTCTTTTCATCGCGAGATCGCGGGCAAAGCAACTTTTGTCGCGCGCGCTACCTTCCAAAGGCAACTCGGAACATACACCAGCCATAGCCATCTTTCGCATCGAAAAATCACTCAGCGCTCGCTCGCTCTTTTGTCAGGATAGGCATCGTCTTACTTCGCCACAGCTCCTAGTTGTTGGCCAGTTGTAAAGACTGAGCGCAGAGCTTTCATGGCTTTGACGATGATTGCCCTGTCGTCAGCGGCTACACCATCTAGTTTGTCCGCCAGATACGCAAGTGTCCCGCGTCTCGAGGCCTCTAAGATCTTCGAACCGCGAGGTGTAACTGCCAATCTTATGCGTCTCCTGTCCGTGGGATGCCCTTGCCGGGTCATCATGCCCCGTGCAATAAGACCGTCTACGAGCCTGCACGTGGAAGGCGGAGTGAGCCCCATGTGATCCGCCACCTCCGAGAGTGAGGGACCCTCTTTGCGGTTCACAAAAGCTAATGTGCGGAACTGAGGAACCGTCAACTCAGACGGCCTTCGACTCCGCATCTCAGATCGTATATCTCTCATGACTGTAGGAACCACTTCGAGCAGCTCCTGTGCCGATTCTTGTGGAGTCACGACCAAATCAATTGCACCTCCTAATAATTAGAAATGCTAACTATTTAACCCTTAACGCACTGGTTTGCCCCGAAATTGAAAGCATATCGAGAAGCTAGGCATCTGAAAACCTGATCAATTCCGATGAGGATGAAAATCGGGTGAATGTTTTTTAATGCGGATGAATGCAAAGTAGGTCTTGACTACGAATGCTATCATTGGAGGTCAGATTATTAGAAAAAAGAAAGCATTGTTCCTTACACTCTCATTATACATTTTTCTTCTCTGGTTATATATTGTTGCAAGAATAATCATCGATCAAGTTCCGCTAGACAGCTTGTTTCTTAATCAAGTACCGTTTTTCACATTTATCAGACTTGGAATTACTGCCTTTGTCTTGAGCATGATATTCACGTATCTGTATCTCGCCGAGAATTAGAATAGCGCGCAGTACATTCCTCAACATAAAATAAAGCAACAAAGCAGCACGCTAGACCTCAATCGAAAAACATCAGATAATCGAAGTATCCTTCAATCAATCCGAGAACTTGGAACCCAGACTAACGGGCTTTAGACTATGTAAACAAGATCACACAAACGGGCGACAAGTTCAGACTCCATGTTAAAAACACATCTGAAGCCATTCTGCTTCTGGTGGATTTGCTAGCACGCGCTAAACTGGAGAACCCCAAAAAAACTAAGGAACATTGAAAATGTGGCTCAATTCTCATGGGGCTCAGACCTAAAAGTGTTCGAGTTCAATTCCTCCACAGAATATGATAGGACCGAGGGGATTAGCACCCAAATGAAGTCTGGTCCAATTGCTATCTCTGCTAGGAGTGGGTGCGCGTTGATCTGTCGCATCAAAACTCATAAATAGAATGGGTGCCGAGCATAGATTTTGTTTGAGGGGTTTTCATCTTATGTCTGCTGCGTTTCATGGTGCAGGTTTCTGTTGGATGAACGGTGAGGTCATCGAGACTGAAAAGGCGCTTGTCTCTGCTATGGAGCCCGTGCATCTTGGCATTTTTGAGGGAATAAAGGCTTATGTGAAAAATGATGTCAATGGCAGGGGAAGTTTGAACATTTTTCAATGGAAGCCTCACGTTGATCGGCTACGGCGGTCTGCGGCCGTCTGTGGGATGAAAATACCTTACACTGACGAGGAGTTGTTGGAGGCCACGAGGAAGACTATCAGGGCAAATGGTTTCAAAACGAACGTTTACATTCAACCCAGAATTTGGCCAAAGGCTGGGGTACCTGGAGAGGTTCACATTGTAATTCCCATTTGGACATTCGAGACGGTGTTGGGTAAAGACAATCTGCAGTTTTCTAAGAACCGCAGGTTCATAATTAGCAGTTGGAGGCGGATCGCTTCCGACGCACTTCCTCCCCAAGCGAAGACCTGGGCGAATTACGGCAATTCTGCGTTAGCCCTCAGAGAAGCCACAAGGATGGGTTATGACGGCGCGATATTTCTGGATAACAGGGGTTTTGTCAGCGAAGGAACGGGTGCCTGCATTATGGCGGTGAGAAATGGGAAAGTGATAACTCCCCCAGTAACTGCATCAATTCTCGAAAGCATCACGAGAGAGACGCTTCTTAAGATTATACCGGAAGATCTTGGCATTTCAGTTGAAGTGAGAGATGTTGCGCGCGTTGAGCTTTATGCTTCTGATGAAGTCTTCTTATGCGGAACTGGTGGAGAAATCACGCCGATAACCAGCATAGACGACTTGCCCCTAGGCAAAGAGTATCCAGGATCCGTGACGAGGCGCATAGCGGCACACTATGCAGACATAGTAGCTGGAGAAGTGCAGAAACATGAGGAATGGCTAACTCCAGCGTAAGCAACCAACGCTTTCTTGTTGCAGTGGTCTTTCCACGACTATTCCCCCCGGCTCGAGAGAGTAGAAAATAGTTCCCTAACCTAGAACGAGTCCGATGTCTTTTTCTTTGTTGAATCTGTTTGAGTTATCACAGTCGCAGTTCATTCAAGCGTCTATCATTACTTCTTTTTCTCTTCCGTCTGAAGGTTAGCAGCCACTCTTGAGAACGTTATTGGTTGATAATGGTTTTTGTAGTTTAAGTCTATAAGAAAACCTTCGATGCCCTTCATGTTCATGAAGGCTTTCATCTTAGAACCCACAGCTTCCTTTATGCTTCTCATGTAATTGTCATAGTCTCCATAGTCTTTGTGGAAAGTGATGACTACAAGCTCCTTCTCCAGCCCTATTCCATCCATAACCAACAGGTACGGGCGACGCTCTTTATTGTCTAATTCATGCGCTGCTTCGTGCACCTCCCTTAATTCCGCGGGAGAAATGGGTTTCAAATTATACATGATGATAGCCATCAAATTGAAACCCAGCTTGCAGAAATCGGGCACCATAGTGTATTCTTTGATAACTCCCTCTTTCTCAAGTCTGCCGATCAACTTACTGACAGTGGGCTGTGAAATCCCCAACGCCTTGGCCAGTTCCCTGTCACTCCTGCGACTGTTCTTCATAAGTTCTGAAACGAGCCTTAACTCCACGTCTCTCATGAGTCAAATCCAACTCCCAAATGCCATCGCGCTGATTGTTCTCATCCATTACCATGCCAGACGATTTAATGGTTATGGGTAAGTCGTCTCAAATGTCTATTCGGATATTTTGTCCTGTTAGAAGGAGCCTGCATGCCAGCCTAGCGCGCGCTAACCGAAAGAACCCACAACTCTAACCGTGATTCTTCACGCCTGATTCGCCTCCACTTCCTTCAACAGAGCTCGGCGCGCGTTCTGGAAAATTCTCCATTAGCATTAACTGTCCAGTTTCTAGAACAGAGTGTACTAATGCATGGAATAAAAAGGAACGTCCACACGTTGCATGTTAGATGTTTAAGAAGGTTTGAGAGAATGAATAATTTTATGCATATTTCGGCAAGAAAAGCACTAGCGCTTCTCTGCGTTCTGGCAGTTTGCACAGTTGGAGTTGTCTTTGCAGCTTCAGTGCTCCAGCAGACAAACTCCATCAATGCTTCAACGGGCACAGGCGATAACGCAGCAGATGTCGTCACCGTTTATGGAAACGGAGTCACATTCATACAGTATGCGCAAACGGTCACGGTTGGGAACGGCAATAACAACATTCAATTCTATCTTCCATCCGGCGCCTTAACCGATACGTTAACTGTTTCGGGAATCGACGTCCTCCAAATCACAACAAGCAACGCAAATTATCCTTTAATCAACAGTGGCGACACAATAACCGTCACAACCCAAGACGGAGAATACACAGGCAAATTCATAGATTGGAACACAATGCTGCTCTTAGAAGTCAACAATGCAACCATCATGATTCCAACCGCAAGCATAACAAAAATAACCCTGAACGAAGTGGTCCAAATTCAAGGACCAAACATACTCGTCAACGTTACAACAGACTCCGCTCCAGGAACGTACCAAATGAACGTCACCTACCTCATGCGAGGCCCCCAATGGAACCCAACTTATCTAGTCGACCTAGACACATCCCAACTTCAATGCTGGGCAACAATACAAAACGTTGAAAACTGGAACAACTTTAACCTAATCCTGGTGAGCGGCGGTCCCCACATCATCTACTACTACGACCCAACAATCGAAGCGAATGCCTACATTCACGAACCGAGCATCACAGCCTCTGAAATTGCATTCGGCTTCTCACCAACCACAACAGACGAATATCACGAATACAGATACAACTCAAAAGTCTCGTTCCAAGCAGGCACAACCATAAAAATCCCGCTGTTCAACGGCACTGTCGGCTTACGCCAAGAATACTATTGGTCATCAGGTGACGTCCAAAACCGTTATCACCTAAATGACACGACAAGCCAACCGCTTGCAACAGGAAACGTCGAATTTTACCGGGGCAATGTCTGGATCGGAGAAGACGCCCTCAGCTACACACCCGTGAACGCGGAAAGCATCCTCGTCGTCAGCAGCGCTCCTGACATCAAAGTCATTTCAACAGTGACAAAATCAGTAACCCAAGGCAATTATTGGGATCAAGGAATAAACCTAACAGTCACAAACTACAAAACAACAAACATTCAAATCCTGATCCAACAAGATATCTATGGCAGCAATCTAGTCACATCGACGCCCCAAGCCACAATAGTAGGTTCCACTCTTTCATGGATAATCAACCTCGGCCCAAGCGAAACAACCACCATATACTATGAATATCAAAACAACTAGCAACATCTCACCCTCCTTTTCTTTACCACACCTAACATGCTTCATACTTCTATGTGACACCACCTTGGGGCTTTGTCTTTGCAAGCTGCATGAAAAACAAAAAAGAAAGGTGGTTAAGGGCGGGCCAAATTCGCCCGGCGGCGTCAAGCGCGCGACTTCAGACTTGGTCAAAAACTTTAACTTAGTTCGATCGATATCTAAGTTAAGGTTTCCCAAATGGTCGGGAAATATTATGAAGAAAAGTGTCACGAACGAGGATATTAAGCGATTTTTGGCCTCTTTTGATAGGGACCCTAAGAATCTTCTTGCGTTGAACGCGGTGACCAAGAACGGTATTGCAGCTGTGGCTTTGAGTCGCAAAGAAGTCGATCGAATTAACTACACATTCAGTAATCTCATAGAGTCACCGGAGGCTACCAATCAAGAGCAGTCAGGGCGGTGCTGGTTATTCTCCGGGCTTAGTCTCCTTTGCCTGGAAGCTATGAAAAAGTTGAACCTTCAAACCTTTGAACTCTCAGAGGTTTACCAGATGTTCTGGGATAAATTGGAAAAGGCGAATTATTTCCTCGAGAACATCATCGAGACCAGGGATGAGCCACTGGACAGCCGAATGATTCTGGCGCTTCTCTCTGATCCCCTTTCCGATGGTGGACAATGGGACATGTTCGTAAATCTCGTGGATAAGTACGGGGTTGTGCCGAAGTCTTTTATGCCTGAGACAATCAGCAGCAGCGATTCCGATGCTATGAACACTCTGTTAGTATCTAAGCTGAGAGAATATGCGAAGTTGCTCAGGGACATGTATGCCCATGGTTCTTCTGCAGAAGAATTGCGAAAGTCAAAGCGCGATTTACTTGAGGAGTTCTATCGAATGCTCGCAATTCATTTAGGCAAACCCCCGACCAAATTTTACTGGGAATGGCGAGACAAAGACAAAACATTCCATAGACAGGGAGACATAACACCAAGAGAGTTCTGCAAGAAGTACGTGGACATTGACTTGGATGATCTAGTCTGCCTAGTAAACGCTCCAACCAAGGACAAGCCTTTTAATAAAATCTACACGGTGCAGTATCTCGGTAACGTAATCGGTGGACGGCCGGTTCGTTACTTGAACGTTGATATAGAGACACTGAAGAAAGCCGCCGTTGACATGATAAAGGGGAACCATGCGGTTTGGTTTGGCTGCGACGTGGGCCAAATGCTTGAAACAGAGATGGGCGCAATGGATTTGAACGTTTATGATTATGACATAGTCTACGGAACAGAGTTTAAGCTAGATAAAGCCGGAAGATTGGAATACAGGAATAGCGAGATGACACACGCCATGGTGCTAACAGGTGTGGACCTTGATGAAACAGGAAAACCGAAAAAATGGCGCGTCGAAAACAGTTGGGGGGCCATGATTGGAGACAGAGGCTACATGTACATGATGGATAAATGGTTCGACGAATACCTATTCGAAATAACTGTCAGAAAAAAATACCTCTCTCCAGAGCTTCTGAATGTCCTCTGCACCAAACCTGTTGTCCTACCACCTTGGGATCCTCTGGGAATGCTAGCAAGACAAAACTAACGCGCGCTTCCCAGCGAAACCGCGCTTCGGACTATTAATCTGCAAAAAAAGGGGATTTGCCGGAGTCACTGGCGACGTCGCCATCAAAGTTAGAGTTCAAATCAATGGGTGAAGAGAACAATGCAGGGGTTCGCCCTCCATCTTGTACTGCCAACGAAACAACCTGGGAATCTGAAAACGATTTCCCCTCCGCAACAAAGCCTTGAAGCACACAGACTCATTCAACGAAAACGATTCACACCTTTTCAGTACGATTCACGCCTTCCCGCGCCGAATCCAGACGTGAACCAACCATGAATCAAAGCTTGCCACTGAAAACAAGCCAAAAACAACCTTCCCAAAAAACAAACCAAACACAACCCTTTCACTCACGTCGTCCAAAAAGCTATAGCGCCCGCAACGACGATTCTGAACCCAAAAATTATGGTGCGGTCGCCGGGATTTGAACCCGGGATCGCAAGCTTGGAAGGCTTACACTGCCTCGGAAGGCTTTGTGTCCTAAACCAGTCTAGACGACGACCGCGACTTTTTCAGCTGTAGATTATGAGGGAGGCATAGATATTTCTTTTCAATCTAGCTCCGTTTCTCGTCCTGCTTAAAAAGCACTTTCTCATGTCGTGACCTAGGTTTGAAGCTCCCATGATACTTCGGCATCATAGTCCTCTGCCGCTCCAGATTCTTTATTCGCGCATAAAGCCGCGACACCTTGGTCTTCGAAGGAATCTTCCGCTTAGGAAAACGCACCCTAACGGGTGTGAAGGGCTTCTTTATTTCGTTCCGATTCGCTCTTCTCTTAAACGCCACTTCCCTAACTTTCTTGAAGACCACATACCCTTCCTTCAAGTTTACTTCCTGCATTTCCCATCCCGCATCAAGCCAGCCCTTTGCGTGCGGACTACTCGGCAAGTTACCCCACCACTTCTCATTCTGATAAGCATTCATCGGCAAATTCTCACCGATTATGCCGTCGATTCGTGCAAACGTGAGCTTGACCCTGTCTGTAAAAGCCCCCCTATACTTCAGATAGCCCGTTAACCCACTGTATCGAGATACAGTTCTCGGCACGACCGTTCTTCGCGCACAGTTCAAACAAAGCAACCTCGTGGGATCGCCTGTAGAAACCTCAGGCACCATACAGTCCCTGCAATAAAGCTTCCCACATCTAAAACATCGCTTGAGGCGACTATATGAAAGAACCCTGCCGCATAAACCGCATTCGTCCTTGAAGGGCATCCCAACCACACGTGATAGGTAGGCAGAAGTTTTTGATATAGACTTCGATCAGGCTGTCCGAAGCCGTTCTCCTTCAGGGCAACATCAGATGCTTCGATAAGGGTTACGTATCAGGCCCAAATACTAGAGCGGTTCCGCATGTTTGTCATCTCACCCTGATTCTTCCTCAGCTTTATCCTTAAACTGGACAATCCACTGAAACAGAATGTTCTACGATACGGTAACTCAGCCTTTCACGACTGCTAACGGAACTAACCTCGCAACTTTTGTGGCTATTCCGACCCTATGACTTACATCGACGACGACATCAACGTTCTTATATGCCGGATCAGCCTCTTCGGCCAACACGATTGGACTTGCGGCTCGAACGTAAATGCCCCGTTTCTCAAGAGCCTTCTTAATGTCACCACCATAAAAATTCCTTTTCGCTGCACTTCGACTCATCATGCGCCCCGCTCCATGCGCCGTGGAGCCGAAACTCACCTGCATAGCCCGTTCCGTCCCAACCAGCAACCATGAGCCCGTGCCCATACTTCCAGGAATAAGAACAGGCTGCCCCACCGCTCGATACGCTGCAGGAACCTCCGGGTTACCAGGAGGAAAAGCTCGTGTCGCACCTTTTCTGTGGACCCAAACCTTCTTTTCGCCGCCGTTGACCTTGTGGTTCTCTATTTTTGCAATGTTATGAGCGACATCGTAGACGAGTTTCAACCCAAACTTTTCAGCGTTTTCTCGGAAAACCTGCTGGAAACTCTGACGAACCCAATGCAGAATCGTCTGACGATTAACGAATGCATAGTTGACAGCACAAGCCATCGCCTGATAATAATCCTGCGCCTCTTGACTCTTTCCTGGTGCGCAGGCTAACTCTCTGTCCGGCAAGGTTATCTTGTACTTTTGAACAGCCCTCTCCATCACCCGTAAGTAATCTGAACACACTTGATGACCAAAGCCTCTTGAGCCACAGTGAACCATCAAAGTAACCTGACCCTCATATTCTATGCCGAAGGCTTTCGCAGTTCGCGGATCATGTATCTTATCCACTTTCTGGATTTCCAGAAAATGATTTCCCGAGCCCAACGTGCCGATTTGCGTCAGCCCCCTGTTCTTCGCGTTCGATGAGACTTTATCGGGGTCGGCGTTCTTCATACAACCGTTTTCTTCGCAGTGCTCTGCGTCCTCAGGCCAGCCTAACCCTTGCTCAATGGCCCACGGAACACCTCTTGACGTGAGCGTGTCCAAATCGTGCTGCGAGACCTTAAAGTCTCTTCTGCGGCTTCCCAGTCCGCAAGGAACATTATTGAAAATCGCATCTGCGAGTGGACCGAGTTTGGGTCTTATTTCCTTTTCAGAAAGATTCGTCGTGACAAGTCTGACGCCGCAGTTGATGTCATAGCCCACTCCCCCTGGACTAATAACTCCCTCATCATAGTCTGTAGCAGCCACTCCACCTATTGGAAAACCGTAACCTTCGTGTCCGTCAGGCAGAGCAATCGAATACTTGTAAATACCAGGCAAATGCGCAACGTTTGCGCATTGCTGAAGTGTTCTGTCAGTCTGCATCTTATCCAACAACTCTTTGTTGGCGAAAACTATACCGCTAACGTTCATGCCCGGCCTGTATTTCGGAATACGCCATGAACAGTCATCTATTTTCTCAAGAGGAATCCTCTCTGAAGGAGCACGACTTTCTTCCTCACCCACTTTTCCCACCTGCTACCACGCGAAAAATAGGTAAGCGCGAATATAAACCATCTTGACTTTCTAACCGAAAGCTACAGAGCCGAACTATCGAACCTTTCGGCGAACTGCATAAACCCTTGGACGCTGTTGTTAAGAACGGTCTCATCCAAAACAGGATGTGCCTGAATGAACCGTACTGCTCTTTGAATCTGCTTGTCATTGTTTATGATGTTTCGACGCACTTCTTCCAAGCCCTGTTTTTCTCTCACTCCCTGACGAGCAATTTTTCCCCACAAGCGAAGTTGATCAGCATACATCCGAAGCCTTCTGACAGGGTCGGACGCTTCGCCAAAATGACTATAGTACAACGCTTTCGGCTCAAGTTTTTCCAGCCTATCCAACGCTGCTAATGCCCCATCCAGTCGGAAGGGTGCGGGCGTCGTGGGCACGATGGAATCGAACTCCTTCAAGTAAATTCCGGCCGCATCTCCAGGGAAGACTCCCCGACCGAATGTTTCAAAGAAACTCTGATGATGTGAAGCATGCCCGAGGGTTTCCACAACTCTCAATTCCACACTATTCCCCAAGTCAAACGTCATTCCGTCTTGAGCCGCAATGATTCTTTCAAGCGGAACAGGTTCTGGGGCACCGTACAATTCTGTTATTCTCCCAAGAACCTCCCGTGACTGCTGCCAGAGCTTTTCAGGGTTCGCCAAGTGGGGCACGCCTCTCTGATGCACGATAACCTTCGCGTTTGGCAGACTCTTCAGCAAAGTTCCAGCGCCCCCTCCATGGTCAAGATGAATATGCGAAACCGCAACGTAAGCCACGTTTTCTCTCTTAACGCCCACTTTTTCAAGACCAAAAAGGACGTTTGGAACCGAAGACGTTGGACCAGTCTCGATTATTGCGGCTTTCTTCCCTCTTAAAACATAGCTTGCAATGAAACTTTCAAATCCAGCGGTCTCCACGTCTATCAAGTCTAGGTTTTCTGTGAGCTTGAAAGTGTGCATATGTTCGGTCACTGCTTTATGGAAACCTAGCGTTCGCTGAGTGCCTTAAACGTTTTCGTGAAAACACTAAGAGAGTAGCCCCGTTTTGTCTACCTGCGGAGCTTCTTTTTCTGCTGCGGATCTTCTTCAGCTGGAGGGTCATCTTCCTCGGCACCAAGGAGCAGCCGCAGCGATCTCACTTCTTCTCTTAACATGCTTACTTCGCTTTCAAGAGCCGTAGCCTTTGAGTTAGCCATCTTCTTTAGTTCCTCAACTTCCAACATGAGGTTTTTGCGTTCATTCTCTAGATTTCTGAGCCTTTCTACCACGCTCTTGATGTCGCTCAACAACTCACTTATCTCCCTGCTTCCCGTCTCAGAATAAAATCCGATACGTCGCATTTTAAGGTTATGTAGAAAAGTTCTATGCACGCTCTAAACGTCTAAGATGAATTTCAGCGTCACTTTTCCAGGGTGCTCAAGAATTTCCATCCGATGATAAGTGATAGCTTTGACCCCCACTTTTTGCAGATGCTTCTCTGCATTAAAATTTTCACCCCAAATTCTGGCGTCAAGCTTGAATTTCTTCCCAGAACCTTCGATTTGCGAAATCTCAAATTTCGAGTAAAGCATCCCATGAGTCTCAGATTCTATAAGCAACGCCTCAAGCCAATTGTACAGCAGACCGTACTTGTCTTCGCTTTCAACACTAACTGCATCTTCGATTCTTGGAGTGATTTTCTCGACCTCGGTCATCACATCAAACATCGCAACGGCCGCATTTTCAAAAGCCTCAGCCAAGTTCCTACCGTAGGCTGCAACGTAAGCGTCTGCAGTGTGCTCCAGAAACTCATAGCCTTTACCTTCATCCAATCGTGAGGCCTCGAACCAAGTGAAGTCTTCGATTTTAATTTGCCTTTGGATCCTTTTCCCAGTTAGATGCTAAGCCAGCCTTGTCTGCTACGCATCATTGACGACGAGGACTGCGTTGGCCATTTACATGTTGGAGCTAGAAGTATTTTGGTATGTTCCTGATTGCGGCGACTGTGAGTTTCACTGCGTTTTCGAAGTCGGTCAGGCTCAGGAGCGATGTTGGGCTGTGAATGTATCGCGTTGGTATGCAGATGCTGCAGGCTGGCACTCCCTCTCTTGCCAGAGAGATTCGGCCCGCGTCTGTTCCTCCCGCCAAACCTGTCTCAAGTTGATAGGGAATTTTGTTTTCTTCCGCTGCTTCAACCAGCAGCCTCAGCACTTTGGGGTGCGAAATGTGCAAAGCATCGGAAATCAGCACCGTCGGACCGTTCTTTAGCTTCGAAGGTGCCTCAACTTCCTTGACTCCTGGGATGTCTCCTGCCACGGTTACGTCGAGGGCAAGACCTACATCAGGGTAGATTCCGAAGCCAGAGGTTGTTGCTCCTCTGCACCCGACTTCTTCTTGCACAGTACCCACAGCGTAGACTGTGCACTCAGTCTTCTTCAAGCGCTTCATGACTTCAACCATTACGGCGCATCCGGCTCTATCGTCGAGAGCTTTGCCGATAACTATATCCTTGCTCATAGAAGCAAACTTCACATCGAATTCCACGCAGTCTCCTATCTTCACACCAAGCTTCTTTGCTTCCGCTTGACTTTCAGCCCCAACGTCGATGAATAATTCATCGTAGGGAATAACTCTCTTGCGCTCATCCTCTTTTTGAATATGTGGAGGCTTCGAACCTATGATTCCGTGAATAGGTCCCTTCTCCGTATGAACCATCACTTTCTGGGCCAATAGAATGCGGTCGTCGATTCCACCCATCTTGGCGAACTGGAGAAAACCTTCTTTCGTAACCATCTTTACAAGCAAGCCTATTTCGTCCATGTGTCCGGCAAGCATCACTTTGGGAGCTTTCTTCGCGCCTTCTTTCACACCGATTACGTTGCCAAGTTTGTCTTCTTTCACTTCATCGACATAGGGTTTCAAGAATTTGCTCATTAGATTTCGGATTTCTTCCTCTCTGCCAACAACTCCACACGCATTGGAGAGCTCTTCCAACACCTCAACAGACACCATAATGAAACCTCATAATATGACTACTTAGAATTCATGCGTTTCATATTAAACAATTGTGGTATATTTTTCTCTTTCATAACGACTACTGGTATGCATAAATGAGTATGGTTAGCCACAAACTGACATCGCATCTCTACCCAAAACTTTTGTTCAGGCACCGTTTACTTCGATTCGTGGTCAAATGCGCAGGACCTTAGCTGTGAGTCTGGCAGCCACGTTTGCCGCCTTGCATGCCGTTCTAGGCTTCCTATCGTTAGGGATAGGACCGTGGCGCAATTGGGCAGTTTACCTGGAACCCTTTGAAGGAATAGTCCTAGGTCCAAGGATCGGCTTCTTAGCTGCCCTTCTGGGCAGTTCAATCGCTAGAATGGCGGGGCAGAGCAGCGACTGGATGTTCGGTGTGGTCGCTGAACCACTAGGAGTTCTGTCAGCCGCATTGCTCGCAAGAGCCAGATGGAAACCGGTCCTGGCAATCTACGGAGTCATGCTTTCAGCCTACTTCATTGACCCTAATGGTAGAGCGTTACCTTTGTGGAGCATCTTGGACATTATGTGTGTGCTATTTCTTATCTATCCTGCAGCGAGACTCAGCAGAAATCTTTTTGGACAAGATATGAAGCGACTATCTGTTTCCCTTGCCTTGATATCTTTCACAGTCATCGTTACCGACTCTCTTGTCAGAGTATTCCTCCTCGTACCCTGCAACCTCTACCTGCTTTTCTTTCCAAATTTTGGAACCCTCTACACCGTTTTCGTCCAAGATGCCGTACTCTCATACTTCGAAGACCTCATCGCAATAGTCGTGTCATTTCTTGTAGGCGTACCGCTGCTCGTCAGCGTCCTCAAACTGCAAAAAACCACAAATCACGACTGAACGAACACTTTGATTCCCGAAGGCAAGTGGAAAAATCATCATGGCAATTCTTAAATCTTCATGGTTTGAACATTAGCGCGGGTACAACCTTTGCCTAAGCCCCAGTTCAAGAAAGTTTTCGTTTTTGTAGACACAGACAAACATGCTAGCCTCTTCGACATCTTGACTACGATAGATGCTTTTCCAGAAGCTTCGATAATCAAATATGAAAACGTCACACCGGAGGATGCTGAAAGAATCCTCTACGACGCCATTTTCCCCCGAGGACCCGAAGGCGCAAAACACACGAAAATCTTCATCAACGGACACGACCTTGAACTCACAAATGAGATCCTAGAAAAAGCCAAGAAATGCACGGTTCCGCCATTTGAATTCTCAATCATCATCGATCCTAGAGGAGCTTACACAACAGCCTCCGCAGCAGTCACCAAAACCCTGAAAACCTCACTCGACCACAATTTAGGAATCATGGAAAACAAGCAGGTCACAGTTCTTGCGGGTACTGGACCCGTGGGCCAAACCGCAACATGGCTGTACGCGTCTGAAAAAGCAAAAGTCATCGTGACTTCACGAACAATGCAAAAAGCCTCATACGTAGCAACGAAGATAAATGAGGAATTGAAGACGGAGAGAGTACAAGGTTTCCAAGCTCAGACCTTTCAAGACGTCGAAGGAGCAATCGCAAATGCAGATATCGTGCTTGCAACAGGAGCAGCCGGAACCGAGCTTCTGCCACTGGCAGCCCTCAGAAAGAGAAAGAAGAAATGTGTAATCGTTGCGGATATCAATGCAATTCCGCCTCTCGGAGTAGTCGGTTTGGACTCTTATGCAGACGGCGATGAGGTCTTGCCCGGCGTTTTCGGCATCGGTGCGCTTGCTATCGGAGAACTGAAGAGCAAAATCGAAGTGGCCCTCATAAGGAAGGCCGCGGAAGAGCCCAAAGGCATCTTTGACTACGTAACAGCCTATGAATTGGCCAAAAAATCAATCATCCCAAAAGATGGTGGCCAGAAACCTGTTAAGGTCGAACCTCAAAAGAGCTGGTTGCCGTAGACATATTCGATCTTAGGCGCAAAGCAACATCGTCCAATTCTTTTCTGCTTGGCTTAAAACCCGAGCGACAACCGAACTTGACGCCATCCCTTTTGAAACGAGGAATTACGTGTAAATGAACGTGTGCGACATCCTGTCCTGCGACTTCGCCATCTGCTAGATGAAAATTGACGCCCTCACACTTCAAACCCGAACGCTTAATACTCCCAACGACTCGCATGGCGACTTTGAACAGGTGCCCTCCAGTTTCTTCATCAAGCTCCGCCAAGTTTGAGGCATGACGCTTTGGAATCACGAGCACGTGACCCTGATTGACAGGGTGAATATCCATGAAGGCCAAAACTATCTTATCGGAATATACTGTGCTCGCCTCAGCTGAGCCTTCAACTATACGACAGAAAACACAGACCGCCAATTCCACCACCAAGAACGATGAGTTTTCCCCAAATTTATATTGTTTTTCAGCAAAAACCTTGAGCAAAAACAATAAAGAACGCTGAATAACTCGAAAGCGAAAGAAGTTTAAAGCTCAGCGGGCAAGGATTGACCGTCTGCTCATGATTCGTTTATGGTTTGACAAAGGCACTATCCTGTTGCGCGGCGAAGTTGGCACGCCATACGGCAAATGGGATCCCAGAGTGGATTGTTACAGGATAAAGGCGCTGCACTATCGAGACGTGTTATCCTACCTGAAGGAAAGCAAGCTTGTCTTTCAAGACGATGTGCCGAATCTTCCGCCGATTCAGCAGCTAAGCCCAACTGTCGAGCTGCGCAGGTATCAACAGGAAGCACTAGAAAAGTGGCGTGAAGCCAACATGCGCGGAGTCTTGGTTCTGCCGACAGCTGCAGGGAAAACTTACGTTGCATTGAAAGCCATAAGCCAGTTGAAAACACAGACACTAGTAATCGTTCCAACCTTGGATCTGATCGATCAATGGCAGAAAAGAGTCCTGGACCATTTGGGCATGGAAGCAGGAGCCGTGGGCGGAGGACGAAACACGGTGAAGATGATAACCGTCTCGACTTATGATTCAGCGTATATCCAAGCCGAAAACCTCGGGAACAGGTTCATGTTCATAGTTTTCGACGAAGTCCACCACTTGGCCTCACCTAGCTACATGCAAATCGCCGAAATGTACATCGCACCATACCGCATGGGCTTGACTGCTACGTACGAGAGAAGCGACGAAAGACACTCGCTCTTGCCAGTCCTAGTGGGAGACCCTGTCTACACCGTTAGCGTTGAAGACCTAGCTGGAAAGCACCTGTCACCTTACAGTTATGAGAAAATGTACGTCGAACTGACAACCGAGGAACAGAAAGACTACGAGACGGAAATTGAGGTCTTCAGGTCTTATTTGAAGGAGAAACGAATTGTTCTCAGAAGCCCTGAAGACTTTCAGAAGTTCATAATGTCTACGGGAAGAGATCGCCGCGCCCGAGAGGCGCTTCTCTCCAGGAACCGCGCGGTGAAAATCGCCCTCAACTCAGAAGCCAAACTCTGTCTGCTGGCAGAACAACTCGAAACCTACAAGAACAAGAAAACACTAATTTTCACATTGCACAACGACCTCGTATACACAATCAGCCGCAGGTTTCTGATACCAGCCATAACCTACCAAACGCCCAAGGAAGAGAGAAAAGAAATTCTAGAGTCCTTCAGAAAAGGTGAATATCGGGCCATAGTGACCTCCCAAGTCCTAGATGAAGGCGTGGATGTTCCAGACGCTTCGGCAGGTTACATACTCAGCGGAACAGGAAGCACCAGAGAGTATATCCAACGGCTCGGAAGAATTCTGAGAAAAGTGGAAGGGAAAAATGCCAGACTCGTAGAAATCGTCTCAAACGAAACCGTCGAGGTCGGAATAAGCCGCAGAAGGCGACACAAGAAGCCAGAGGAGGGCTAAGGAGTGCTTCCCAGCGAGTTGCTCGCGGTGTGGAAGGGGAAAGGCAACATTATGCCTAGATACGCCAGAGCCACTGAAGACAGCCTGGAAGTAGCAAGAAGCCTAATTAACGCCTACCAGAAACACGTTGGCGAGAAGAAGAGCGTTCTGAAAATGCTCGCTGGAAATCTGGAAGACGAAGGATACGAATATCGCTTCGTCAGGGGCCTTGCATGTCTTCTGGACAGAAAAGGCACATTCAAACAGAACAGCAAAATCAGCCCTGTGGAACTCAGGCGAAGAATCTTCCAGACAACAGGAAAATTCGGGATCGCAACAAATCCTGAAAAAAGAAAAAGAACCGTTGAAACTGTTGCTTCCGAAATGAAAGTGACACCTGAGACTGTTGAGGAATACCTCTACGCTGATCTTGACAGTGAACTAATCCTCCAAGAATTCGACCCGCCGTCCCCGGAAGAACTGCTCAAAGAATACAACCTCAGCTTGACGCAAACGCTTCTGTTCGACTCCACTGAACTAAGCTTCACAGCTTCAGGCAACTGGCAAAAAATATTCTACACAATGAAGAGGTTGGGGTTGATCTACGAAGTCTTCAAAAACGGAAAAAT
>Ga0209039_10001919_pt1 | contig 18485 bp, 20 predicted proteins | sample BogFormECP12_OM1_FD_188238 | JGI IMG/M metagenome (GOLD analysis project Ga0209039, IMG submission 188238) | Bog forest soil microbial communities from Calvert Island, British Columbia, Canada - ECP12_OM1 (SPAdes) (version 2) | ecosystem: Environmental > Aquatic > Freshwater > Wetlands > Bog ...
AGGTCGGCGGGACGATCCGGTCCCGGCGAACCGTCCCATCAACATGAACGACGCTGGTATATCGAGCGTCGATGACTCAGGTGTCTTGAGACAGGACATCACGGAGCAAGAACACGGCACGTTCGGCCGGGGCCAGGCTCTCCAACAGGACCAGGAATGCCATCGACAGGGAGTCGGAGGTCTCGGCGAGGTCGGCCGGATCAGGCTCGCCGTTCCCGATGAGCGGCTCGGGGAGCCAGGTCCCGACGTAGGACTCGCGGCGGACGCGCGCCGAGCGCAGGTGATCGATGGCCAGCCGGGTGGTGATGGTGGCCAGGTACGCCTTGGGGGATTCGACGTCGGCGTCCTTGCTGGCGCGCAGGAAGGCCTCTTGCACGATGTCCTCGGCGTCGCTCACGCTGCCGGTCATCCGGTAGGCGATCGAGAACATCAGCGGGCGGTACTCGGTGAAACGGCTCGTGTCCACGGTTCTCCCCTCGGGATCGTCTGATCCCTAAAGACGAGGGGCCTCCCACGGCTGTGACATCCTGGGCCTGCACGGCCCCCGCCCTGAACCGGGCGGGCAGGCATTCCTCCAGGCCGTCCGCGAACAGCGGGATCCGCCACAGCGGCGGCACGGGGCCGGCGTCCCCGCCTATCTGCATCATCGTGGCGATGGTGACCCGGACCAGCCGCCTGGCGCTGTTGAACAGCAGGAACGCCAGCGGGAGCTCAACCGCCAGGGCGGAGACCAGGCTCATCGTGAAGTCGGGCGAGCCGTAGTCAAGCGCCATGTCGAACCACGCGTCGCAGACCAGCAGCGTGCCGGTGATGATCATGAAGAAGATGACGACCTGGCGCTGGTGCCAGGCCGCCCAGGCGGTCGCGGCGAACCCGGCCAGCTCGGCGATGTCCAGCCCGACCCATGCGGCCTGCCAGCCGCTCGAGGTGTAGCGGCCGGGCAGGGTCAGGATCAAGATCGCGATCCAGCAGGCCAGCGCGACACAGCAGGCCGTCACGAACATCAGGCCGAATCGCCTGCGCCGGCGGAGCCGGGGATCCATCAGCGGGTGCGGCCGGTCAATGGCGGCCAGGATGCGGGCCAGGTGACGGCGCTCGTCTGCGGTTAGCCGGCGTAGTTCGGCTTCATCGATCACATTGTCAATTCTGCGCCGGCCGCCGGTCAGGGCCGGATCGTCGAGTTCGGCGAGCAGGCTAGCCAGTTCCCGGCGCTCGGCCGGACTCATCCGGCGCAATTCGGCCTTGTCTATCACGGCCTTATTGTCCTCCTTCATGCTGCGCGAGGGATGGGCGGCGCCTGCGCAGGAGGTTGGCCGCCCTGTGCGCGGGACCGGCCTGGCTGTGGTCCGGCCGGGCGTAAGCTGGGGAAAGTGAGTGAGCTTGTCTGCCTTGGCTTCGGCGCCGCTCTCGTGGAGTACTGCACGGCCTGGGATTTGCAGCGGCGCGTGCACGCTCGGCGCGTGGCCGACGAGGTTCCCGACAGCTGCCTTCTACTCGAGCACGAGCCCGTCTACACGGCCGGGAAGCGGACCGCGGTATCCGACCGGCCGTTCGGCGATCCGGGGGCGCCGGTCATCGACGTGGACCGCGGCGGCAAGATCACCTGGCACGGCCCCGGGCAGCTGACCGGGTACCCGATCATCAAGCTCCGCGAGCCACTGGACGTCGTCGCCTATGTGCGCGCGCTCGAAGAGGCGATGATCCGGACGTGCGCGGAATTCGGCGTCACCACCGGACGCGTGCCGGGTCGCAGCGGCGCCTGGGTGCGGGGGGACGAGGACGCCGGGTGGCCGGACCGCAAGGTGGGCGCGATCGGCGCGCGGGTGGCCAGGGGCGTCACCATGCACGGGTTCGCGCTGAACGCCGACTGCGACCTGTCCTGGTACGACCGGATCGTCCCGTGCGGAATCCGCGACGCGGGGGTGACCACGCTGTCCGCCGAGACAGGCCGCGACATCACGGTGGCCGAGGTGACCCCGGTGATGGAACGCCACCTAGCTGACGTCCTCGGGTACCGCACCTGGCGGTACGCCTACGACCCCGAGGTGCTGGGCGGCCCCCGCCCGGCGGCGCCCGCCGCGGTCCCGCTGGCGAGCCGCTGAATCATCTCGCCCAACCTGGTCGCCAGGCAGCCGTTCGTGGTACTCATGATCATGTCTTTCCCCCTGACGATCATGGGCCGGCAGCGGCATACCCTGGAGGGGTGGTACTTGCACCCGAGGGTCGGCGGATGCTCCGCCTCGAGGCCCGGAACAGCCAGGTCCCGATCGAGCGGAAGCCGCCGTGGATCAAGACCAGGCTCCGGACCAGTCCGTCGTATACCCAGCTCAAGACCTTGGTCCACAGCGAAGGCCTGCATACGGTCTGCGAGGAAGCCGGCTGCCCGAACATCTTCGAGTGCTGGGAGGATCGCGAGGCGACCTTCCTCATCGGCGGCGACCAGTGCACCCGGCGGTGCGATTTCTGCCAGATCGACACCGGCAAGCCGCTGCCGCTCGACGAGGGCGAGCCGCGCCGGGTGGCGGAGTCCGTTGTCGCCATGGGCCTGAAGTACGCGACCGTGACCGGCGTGGCGCGCGACGACCTGGCCGACGGCGGCGCGTGGCTGTACGCGCAAGTCTGCCGCGAGATCCATGCCGCCATCCCCGGCTGCGGCGTGGAACTGCTCATTCCCGACTTCAACGCCGAGCCGGCCCGGCTGGCGCAGGTCTTCGACGCCCAGCCGGAAGTCCTCGCCCACAACATCGAGACCGTGCCGCGGATCTTCCGGCGGATCAGGCCCGGCTTCCGGTACGCGCGCTCGCTGGACGTGCTGCGCGCGGCCCGCGGAGCGCGGCTGGTCACGAAGTCCAACCTGATCCTCGGGCTGGGCGAGGAGCGGCACGAGGTCACCGAGGCCATGAAGGACCTGCGGGCCGCCGGGTGCGACCTGTTGACGATCACCCAGTACCTGCGGCCGACGCCGAGGCACCACCCGGTGGAGCGCTGGGTCAGGCCCGAGGAGTTCGTGGAACTGCGCGAGGAGGCGCTGGAACTCGGGTTCGCGGGCGTGATGTCCGGGCCGCTGGTGCGGTCTTCCTACCGGGCGGGACGGCTGTACGCGCAGGCCATCGAGCAGCGGGCGGCCTCAGCCCCGGCATGGTGAGTGGCGCCCGGGGCGCTCCGGGCCGCCAACAGGGCCGGGATTCTGGTCAGCCGGGTTTGCGGGTAACTGCGCTGGTGCCGGGTAGTGCGGATTTCAGGTAGCCCGGCGGTTTCTGTCCGGGGCGGCTTAACCGTATGCTGCGGAGCATGGCACGCATGTCGAGGAAGTCTGGGGCCGCTGACCCGGCCATCACGAGGGATACCGCCGAGGACCTGGCCAAGGCCGGCCGGCTGAAGCAGATCCGCATGGTCGCCGGCCTCGTGCACAAGTCCAACCCGAGGGCGATGCCGATCATCATCGGCAGCGGCCTCGGCACGCTGGTGATCCTGGTGGTCATCGGATTGCTCACCGGCCTGCCCGCGTTGCTCATCCCCCTGGGCGTGCTGCTTGGCGTGCTGGTCGCGACGATCTTGTTCGGCAGGTTCGCGCAGTCCGCGCAGTACTCGGCCATCGAAGGGCAGCCAGGCGCGGCCGCCGCGGTGCTGGAGAACATGCGTGGCAACTGGACGGTGACCCCGGCGATCGCCGCCAACAGGAACATGGACGTGGTGCACCGGGCCGTGGGCCGAGCCGGCGTCATCCTGGTCGGCGAAGGCTCCCCCAACCGGCTGGCCAGCCTGCTCGCCGCGGAGAAGAAGCGGGTCGCCCGGGTGGCCTACGAGGTGCCCATCACCGAGTTCCAGGTCGGGAACGGTGAGGGACAGGTCCCCCTCAACAAGCTGCAGCGCAAGATCATGCGGTTGCCGCGCCAGCTCAAGCCGGACGCGGTCAGTGACATCAACCACCGTCTCAAGGCGCTGCAGCCATCCTTGCAGGCGCCCAAGGGACCGATCCCGAGGAACGCCAGGCAGCCCAAGATGCCCAGGCCGAAGGCCCGCTAAGGCGCGGCCTTGCTCGTGGGCGGGCTGGAAGTCCCGTCGTGGGCGTGTATCAGCGAGGTCAGCGTCTGCTCCAGCCAGCGGGTTGGCCGGCTCGTTCGTGTTCGTGCCACGCGGCGTTCGGCACGCCTTCTCCAACCCCGGCCCCGGCCGGGCGCGCATCCTGGTGATCGGCAGCTCCCCCGTGCAGGCGCTCGTGGAGGAGATCGGCCGGGCCGCTACGGAAGGCTCCCCCGAGCCCAAAGCCGCCGCCGAGGCGTACGAGCGTTTCAACTCGGAGCTCCGGCCGCTCCGGCCGTCGGCTTCGTCCTGACCGGAGTCTTCGGCTAGAGCCGGACGACGATGGTGTCCGAGGCGCGGTCGTGCAGGCCGCGCAGGTCGCGGTCGGTCAGCAGCGGCGGGACCACGGTGAGCAGGATGGCCGTACGAACCAGGGACCAGCGGAACCCGACCGGGCCGCCGTTGGTTCGTATCGTCGTGATGCCGAGCAGCCGCTTTCCGACGGTGAATCCGGTCGTCGCGGTGAGCACGTAGACCTCCACCGCGAAGACGGCGATGGTCCAGAACTGCGACCGGGTGAGCCAGTACGCGATGAGCATGCTGAGCAACCAGTCGATGAACAGCGCCAGCACCCGGCGGGGCATGCTGGCCACCGACCCCGAGCCGTGCTCCGGCAGGCCGAATCGCTGGCCCGGATAAGCTTCCGCCTGGCCGGCAGTTGGCGGGGCGGTCAGCTGCGTGGTGCTCGCCGAGGCCGGGCCGGCCGCCGCGGGGGCGGGCTGACCGGCGCCGCCAGCCCGCGCCGGGGCCGGGCCGCGGCGGTTACGGGATTTCTTGGCCACGACACCACGGTATCCGTTCCGCGCCGCGGGGCCAGCGGCGGGCCATAATAGGAGCCCTGACCTCGGCCGCCGGCCGTAACATTCGTGAAACACACCAGACACGGCGCAGAAATTGCCGGCGTCTAACGTCCTAATCGCGTGCCCTGAGAACCGAAAGCGTGCCCTGTACCCGGGAGGGTTGATGTTCAGCAGTGCCGAAGAGGTCCTCCGCTTCATCGCGGAGGAAAACGTGGAGTTCATCGACGTCAGGTTCTGTGACCTGCCTGGTACGATGCAGCACTTCACCGTGCCCGCCGTGTCGTTCAGTGAAGACGTCTTCACCGACGGCCTCATGTTCGACGGCTCGTCGATCCGCGGGTTCCAGCAGATCCACGAGTCCGACATGCAGCTGCTGCCGGACCCGAGCACTGCGGTGGTCGACCCGTTCCGCACACGCAAGACGCTGAACCTCACATTTTTCGTGCACGACCCGCTGACCGGTGCGCCCTACAGCAGGGACCCGCGCAACGTCGCCCGCAAGGCGGAGGACTACCTGCGCGGCACTGGCATCGGCGACACGGCGTACTTCGGCCCTGAGGCTGAGTTCTACATCTTCGACTCGGCACGCTTCTCCACCTCCGCGAACGAGGGCTACTACCACATCGACTCGGTCGAAGGCGCGTGGAACAGCGGCAAGGACGAGGCCGGCGGCAACCTCGCCTATAAGCCCAGGTACAAGGGCGGCTATTTCCCGGTGCCGCCGATGGACCACTTCGTGGACCTCCGCTCGGAAATGACCAGCAACCTGCTCGCCTCAGGCATCCAGGTCGAGATGCAGCACCACGAGGTCGGCACCGCGGGCCAGGCGGAAATCAACATGCGGTTCAGCTCTCTGCTGGCGCAAGCCGACAAGCTGATGCTCTACAAGTACATCATCAAGTGCACCGCCCAGGCGGCGGGCAAGACCGTGACGTTCATGCCCAAGCCGCTGTTCGGCGACAACGGCAACGGGATGCACTGCCACCAGTCGATCTGGAAGGAAGGCTCGCCGCTGTTCTACGACGAGGTCGGCTACGCCGGGCTGTCCGACCTGGGCCGGTACTACATCGGTGGCCTGCTCAAGCACGCGCCCTCGCTGCTCGCGTTCACCAACCCGACGGCGAACTCCTACCACCGGCTCGTGCCCGGCTTCGAGGCCCCGGTCAACCTGGTCTACTCCCAGCGCAACCGCTCGGCCTGCGCGCGGATCCCGATCACGGGCACGAACCCGAAGGCCAAGCGCGTCGAGTTCCGCGTCCCCGACCCGTCCTGCAACCCGTACCTGGCGTTCGCGGCCATGCTGATGGCGGGCCTGGACGGGATCAAGAACAAGATCGAGCCGCCGGAGCCGGTGGACAAGGACCTGTACGAGCTTCCGCCCGACGAGGCGGCCGCCATTCCGCAGGTGCCCGGCTCCCTCGAGGCGGTGCTCGCGAACCTGGAGTCCGACCACGCCTTCCTCACCGAGGGCGGCGTGTTCACCGACGACCTGATCGAGACCTGGCTGGACTACAAGCGGACCGTCGAACTCGACGAGCTTCGGCTGCGCCCGCACCCGCACGAGTTCGAGCTCTACTACGATTGCTGACCTGCGGTAGGTCGCTGAGGGGGCACGCCATGGCGTGCCCCCTCAGTCTGCGCAAAGTCCGCATGATCTTGGAACTTCGCCTTGACGGGCACAGGGCAGCAGCATTGAGATAAAGGGTCGTGGTCCAGCTTCCCGGCGGGTGCCCGGTCAGAACCGGACTCGCGGACAGAGATGCCGGCGCCGCCGTCGGGCTCGGACTCGCGCTGGGGCGGACCGGTCAACCTCCGAAGGAGGGGTGGAGAGTTCGTCGCGGCGACACCGCAAGTAGCAGAACTTTGGTTCTAGTGCCATGTCAGATCGCGTTTGCCCGACTGGCCCCGGTCGTGCCAGTCGGCGCGGCTGGCCTCAGATCCAACCGCACCGATGTCACATCGGTGCGGTCGGCCGGGAGGCGCTGCGGCCAGTGGCGATACTGAGGGGGTTGGTGAGGCGTCGGCCGCAGGCCAACGTAATCTGCTACGGCACTAGCACCACTGCGCTGACAGGTCCCACCGAAATGGCCGGGATCGACCTTTAGCGCGCCTCGGCCTCCGCCTGGCCTCAGGTAACGGCGGTTGCCTGTATCTGTTGGGGCGGTGGGCCGCCGGAGGAGTCTCGATTGGCAGCGCCGTGCAGGGAGCGGCGGCGGCGTCTGGGCTCAGCGCGGTCATCGTGCGGGCCCAGCCGGTATTTCAGGGGATCAAGTGGGCGGGCGTGGCCTACCTGGCGCTCCTCGGTACGCAGGCCGTCGTTTCGGCGATACGAGGGCGCTATCCGGATGGGGAACCACCGGCTGGCGTGCGGGACGCGGCGAGCACGCCCCGCAGGGCCGCCGCGTGGTGGCAGGGCTGCTGTCCAATCTCACCAACCCGGAGCGGGGATACCCCACCTACAGGAATTGACCGGGCGTGGTGTCCGAATCGTCGTTCCAGACCACGGCCACGACATCATTCGGGTCGATCACGGCCCAGCCGGTCTGGCGCTTAAGTTGGATCAAGCCGTCTGGGCGAACCTCCACGCCGATCAGCTTCTTGTTCTCGGCCACCGGGAAGGCGACCGGCCCGATCCTACTCACGAGCATGGAAATCGACCCCGACTTACCGATGAGGGGCTCGAGCAGGGCGCGCATCGTCTCGCCGGTCATCAGGATTGCGGCGTGGCTGGCCCGGCCTTCAGGCCAGGAAGGAAACGCCGCTCCACCTCCCTTCGAATGTCGGTGTCGCTACAGACATAATGCCCTGTGGCGGGATCAAGGGTGTGCGTGCCCCCCGGCGATCAGACCCGGGGCCAGGGGGCGAACCGGTATCGCAGCGTGGTGATGTCCCGCGGGCTGAGCCCGAAGCGGACGAACGCCCCGTCGTCCATTCGGTCCAGCCGCCGGCCCGCATCGGAGAAATCCCGATCCTCCAGGCCCGGGTCCAGGCGCCGCGCGAAGCCGATCACCTGCTCCACGCTGTACCGTTCGAGGGCGGCCGCCGTGTCCACGTAATCGCGGTCATAGGCCCGGCTGGCCAGCGCGCACACCTTACCGCCGATCACATCCTCGAGATCCAGGACGGGGCCGACGTCCATGGTAACCGGCCCGCGGCTCCGGTCGAAGTAGGCCATCTGGAGCATCATCTGCTCCCCGGCGGGCGCGGTGATGATCCACTCGGCGAGCCCTTCGCCCATCCCCTCGAAGATGTCCGCCAGACCGCCGGTCTTGTCCTGCCGGTCGGCCTGGAAGCCCGCGTCGCGCAGCGCAGCCTCCACCGCATCAGCCGCCGCCATCACGCCAGCCTCCCGGTCGGTGAACAGATCGACATCGGCAGTGAACCGGTCAATGACTCCGTGGGCCATCAGGGCGTTGCCCCCGCCGAGCGCGAACCCATGCCGGGCAGCGGCGCGCAAGGCGATAACGGCCACCTCGCGGTGGAGTTCGATCACCGGTATCAGGCCGCCGTGACGGCCGCAGCCCGCAGGACCGGGTGCCTGTCCTCCCATGCCTGCCGAACGCCCTTGGGCAGGAACAGGTCTGGCCAGAGGGCGATCAGCGTGTCACCATCCAGGTAGGTGGTGAGGTCCTCCGGGCGGCTCGCTTCCCCCAAGACGGCTTCGTACATCGACCGCAGCATGAATGGCTGGCTCAGATCGAAGGCGCGGTCGGGGCTGCTCCAGAACAGCCACAGCGGAAGCTCGACGGTGCCCTCGGTAGGCCCCTTCAGGTCCGCGAGGCTGGCGGCGACCACGGCGAGGCGGCCGGGACGGGACTGATACCGGACCCGGGACGTCTCGGCTGGCGTGGTGACCATAGACACAGGATACACCCCCGGTCAGTCGATGTCGAATATACGATCGACTTTGCCGGCCCGGCGGAGATCCACTTCTCGCTGTTACCGCGCGGCGTGAAACCCTTGAGTGACCCGAACGGAGGTATCGCGTTGCCCGCAGCACTGCCCGACGTCCGCGCGGCGGTCCCGGCGGATGCCGAACCCGTCGCCGAGATCTTCGCGCATTACGTCGCGACCAGCGTGGCGACGTTCGAGGAGGTGGCGCCGACCGCCGCGGACTGGCGGCGGCGGCTCGGCGGCCTGGCCGCGCAGAACCTGCCCTTCCTGGTGGCCGCCGACGGGGACGGGTCCGTCTGCGGGTTCGCCTACGCCAGCCCGTGGCGGCCCAAGCCCGCCTACCGGCACACCGTCGAGGACACGGTGTACCTCTCCCCCGGCCACATCGGCCGCGGGATCGGCAGCGTCCTGCTCGGCGGGCTGCTGGCCGGGTGCGCCGACGCCGGCGCGCGGCAGGTCATCGCGGTCATCGCCGACACCGGCAGCGACGCGTCGGCGGCGCTGCACCGCCGGTTCGGCTTCACGCAGGCGGGCCGCCTGTCCGGCGTCGGCCGCAAGCATGGCCGCTGGATCGACACCGTGCTGATGCAAAAAGACCTGGGACCGGCCCGTTGAGCACCGCGTTCACCGCCGGGGAACAGCACTGGCACGCACGCCTGAGGAAGCTGAGGGACGTGGTGCGTCAGGAGGTCATGACGCGACAGCTGGACCGGGAGCTGCCACCGGCACCCGTTCGGATCATCGATCTAGAGAACCTCCTCCATCAGGGTAGGGCTACGCTGCGAGCTGGGTGAAGCGGGCCGTCTGGGAGAATGAGCCGGATGGCGGAACAGCTGTGGCCGGGCTTGCTGGCCGAGGCGTGGGCGGCCCTGGTGGCGGCCGCCGATGGCGCGGCCCCAGATAGCCCGGATGGCCCGCTCCCACCCGGCACTGATACCCGGCTCCCGGCCGGGCTCGAGGTGCTCTGGGTCAGCGGCGCTCCTGGTCACCTGCCGTCCCGCCTGCCGGTTGAGGATGTGGCCACCGCCTGCACCGGGGCCGCCCTGCTGGCCGCCGCGGCGCTCCACGCCCAGCGTGGCGGGGACTGCGGGTCGCGCGGGTCGCCGACGGCGCGACTGGACCTGGGACATGTCGCGGCGGCCTTCCGGAGCGAGGCCTACTTGCGGATCAACGGCGAGCACGCCGGGCCGGGCTTCGCGCCGTTGTCGCGATTCTGGCGCGCCGCCGACGGCTGGGTGCGCACGCACGGGAACTATCCCTGGCATCGCGCGGTACTGCTGCGGGCGCTCGCCTGCTCCGATAATCCGGAGTCGGTCGCGGCGGCCATCGGGGCTCTGGGCGCGCGGCAGGCGGAGGACCTCGTGGTCGGCGCGGGCGGGGTCGCCGCCGCCGTCCGCGGCGAGGACAGCTGGCGGGCCGAGCCGCCGGGCCAGGCGGTCGCCGCGACCAGGCTGGTCGAAGGGATGTCGATCGGCGGCGCGCCGCCGCGCTGGCGCCTCGCGGGAGCGCTGCCCGCCTCGGGAATCCGGGTGCTCGACCTCACCCGTGTCATCGCCGGCCCGGTGGCCACCAGGTACCTGGGCGCGCTCGGCGCGGACGTGCTCCGGCTCGACGCGCCGGACCGGCCGGAACTGACGCTGCACGCCTACGACGGGTTGCTCGGCAAGCGCAGCGCGCTGCTCGACTTCGGCATCGCGGGCGGCAATGCGCGGCTGCACGAACTGCTCTCCGGAGCCGACGTCCTGGTGCACGGATACCGTCCAGGTGCCCTGGACCGGTTCGGGCTGAGCCCGGAGCTACTGGCGGAACGGCATCCCGGATTGGTGGTGGTGAGCTTGTCGGCGTGGGGCAGCCGCGGGCCGTGGGGCGGCCGGCGGGGCTTCGACAGCATCGTCCAGGCGGCCAGCGGGATCGCGATGGCGGAATCCTCGGACGGCGAGCGGCCTGGCGCGATGCCGTGCCAGCTCCTCGATCACGGAACTGGGTACCTGTGCGCGGCCGCCGCGCTGCAGGCGCTGGCCCGGCAGTCCGCTCACGGCGGCACCGAGTTCCGCGAGCTGTGCCTGGCCCGGACCGCGCACTGGCTGCTCGGCCTGCCACGGGACGCGGCGGCGCCCTCCCCCATGGCCGATGGCGAGGATCCGGCGTGGCTCACCACGCTGGACGGCGCCGACGGGCCGGTGACCACCGTGCGGCCGCCCGGCCGGCTCGACGACGAGGCCCTGACCTGGCCGCGGTCGCTCAGCCGGTACGGCGGCGATCAGCCGGCCTGGCGTCCGGCCCGGTTAGCCAGCCTAGTTAGCCGGCATTAGCCGGTCGGGACCAGGGTGAGATACGCCATGCCGGCCAGCTCGGCCTCAGTGGGCGTCCGGTGCCAGAACCCCTCGGCGAGCAGCACCCGCCCTCCCGGCGTGACCAGCCTATGAAAGGTCAGCTGAGTCAGCCTCGGCGGGAGTTCGGCGCCAGTCATAGGGCGGCACGCTAGTCCCGGCGGTCCGGTCTGTACACCAATTTTTAATGTCGGGCTCGCGACCCTGGCCGCGTCGGGTTTTCCGGGTCGCCAGCACCCGACCGCAGGGTAAACACGGTTGGTCTCGCGCAGCTGGCACTTTAAGGTAAGTACTGCTGTGAGAGCTTACGGATTCATTGAGCGGATTGACGCGTTCTGCGACGCCGTCCCTCGTCGCCGGGCCAGAGCCGACGAGCACGGCCCGCTCGTGCTGTTCGTTCCCACCGGTCCGGGCTGGCCTTACTACGCCAGGCCAAGGCGCGGCTCGAGGCCGTCGGTCACCGCCGCGGATGTCCGCGCGGTCCGCGCCCGGCAGCGCGAGCTGATCATCCCCGAGTCCTTCGAATGGATCGAGCAGGTCGCGCCCGAAATGGCGGCGGCCGCGACCGCGGCGGGTCTGGAGGTCCAGACGCATCCGCTCATGGTGCTGTCCGCGCCTGCGGAGGCGCCTGTGCTCCCGCCGGGTATCACCGTGCGCGTCGTCGTCCCCGAGGATACCGAACTCGACCGGATCTGGGCGGTGCCCGCCGTCGCGTTCGGGCATCCGGGCACGGCGGCCGGGGAAGCCGGGCTCGCCGAACGCGACAAGATCGCCGCGGACTACGACGGCGGCACGATTGCGATGCTGCGCGAACGGCTCCGGTCGGGGCATTCGGCGCTGGTGGCTTCGTTCGGTCCGGAGGGGCCACTTGCGGCCGGAAGCTGCCAGGCGGTAGATGGCGTAGCGGAGATCACCGGAGTGGGCGTGCTGCCGTCCTCCCGGCGCCAGGGCCTCGGCGCGGCCGTCACGGCGCTGCTGGCCAGGGACGCGCTGGACCGTGGCGTGGAGACCGTCTTCCTGTCCGCCAGCGACGACGCGGTGGCCCGGGTGTACGCCAGGATCGGCTTCCGCGAGATCGGCACCGCCATGATCGCCGAGCCCGCCCCCGATTGATACCTGGCGGCTCGGTGTTGGGTGCGGCGGTTCGAGATCAAGGACAGTGGTCACTTCGCAGGTCCTCCGGTTTACGGTACGGACGGAGCCGCGTCCACGCGGCACCCATACCGACGAATCACCCGCCGCGAACTCATCGGTGATCGCTCAGCCCTTTCCCCGCGGCCGCCAATTTCCCACCGCCACCAGCCGCTTCACGCGGTCATGCCGTCGTTACTCAGCCGCTCGACTTGCCGGGCTTGAGCTTGCGCAGTTCGTTTGCGGTCCGCCGCTTGTCCCAGGCGGCCAGGCGCGCGAACGACTTAGTCCGGGTAGCTTTCCCGATGCCTCTCGCCGCGGCGACCGCGATCACGACCAGGATCGCGGTCTCATGGGTGCGCTTATCGCGTAGAACACGCGCCACCACGGCCAGCCCGATCACCACCAGGGACATGTGGTGCCCGCTGCTCGCCCCCCGCGGTTGACGCGCCGCCTCCGCGGCCCGTGGGGTCTCGGCGATCCGTTCGGTGATCGACATTTGTCACTCCCCAAGATTGGCGGCATGCGCAGCCTGCCGGATTCTTGCGGCGGATCCAGCCCAGTCCACTTAGTGTCGGTGGCCGCACAGTGCTGGGCCTCACCCCGCCAGGGTGAATCGAGCCGTCGCGCCCGGAAGCGACTTGACCGCGCCGTGGATCTGCGGTTGCCGTGTAGAGTAGGCGTCTGCGGAACCAACCTGTGGAGGGTGCTAGCGTGGCCGCAGCGGGCCTCCTGAGCCTCATGGCGACCCGGTGCCCGCTATCGTCGTGGGGTGCTTTCACGCTGGCAGGGCGGGGTCGCCGCGCTGGTCGTCACGCTGGTGACCGGCGCGCTGGTGATGCTGGAGGTGACCGACGTCGGGCTGCGGCGCTGGTGGGCTTTTCACGCGCTGACTACCGACACGGTGGCGGGCTGCTCGTGCTGCTGATCACGGTCCTGGTGGCGGACCGGGTGGTCCGGCTCCGCCAGATCAACAGCCGGGCCCGCGCCGTCGCCGCCCAGGCGGCTATCTTGGTCAAACAGGCGATCCGCTCTACGCGGGCGGTGTCACAGGCGCTGGCGGGCTCCGGTGACCGGGACGCCGCGGGTGACGAGTTCCGGACCTACATGATGATGCTGCTGGTCGGCGCCCCAGTGCTGATCGACGCCACGGTGTCACGGAACTTCCTTGAGCAGGCCCAGTCCCTGGGCGGCGAGATGGCCCGCGCGCTCGCGGCGACCGCCAGGACACCCGGTCAGGCCGACTACCCGGCCGCCCGGCTCGACGACGCGGTGCGGCGGCTCAGGACCGCGTCGACGCCGCTGCTCCAGGTCCTAAACCCCGAGACGCGATTGGTCGTTCTCGGCGACCAATCCGGCTAGCCCCGCTGAGCCGCCCCGCTGACCGGATGGCGGTATACAAAGAATTTCCTGGCCAGACCGGCGCATAGCAGTCACACCTGCTAAAAGCACCGCCCGGGAGCATGGCGCCTGCTAGGCTGCCGCCCGTCTTGGGGTGTTACGCGTGTGTAGGGGGAGCCTGGTGGGTGACTTTGATGAGGTTGAGCGCCTCCAGGCGGGTATCCGCACGTGGCTGCCAGCCTGATCCTCTACGGTCAGCTCGCGGAGGACACCGCGCGGTGGCGGCAGAACGGGAAGGAGTCCTCGCTGCTGTACCGGGGAGTCCAGTGCCTGGCAGGCTCGGCACTGACGGACCAATCCCTCACCCGCCAGCAGCGGGTTGACTACTCTGGGAATTAGCCTGTGTGAGCCCAGGATGTGACGGATCGGCGGAGAGGCAGCACCGGCCAGGCTGGCGATCGGAAGGAGAACGTTGTCATCGGGGGTGAGAGGCAGGCACTCCAGCAAACCACTTGGTGGGCACGGCCGGGCTACGCTCGCCGTCGTTGGTGTCTGCCTGGCCGCCGGTATCCTCCTCGCCAGCCTGGCCGTCCACGGGTCAGGGTCCCGCCCGCCTGCACAGGGCGCCGTCGCCACTAAGACGTGGGCTCCGGCGGCCGGGAATCCGAAGGCAGCCTCCGTAGCGTCGGCATCGGCGCCCGTACGAGCAGCGGGATCGCCGCGGGCCGCCAGGCCACAGCAGGATCCGTTCGGCCTGGCAGCGGCCTCTTATCTCTCGACCCGGACGGGCACCGTCCTGGCCGCCATCTACGACGTCAGCACAGGCCAGACCTGGCGCCTGGGGAAAGGACCGCCGCAGGACGAGGCGAGCGTGGTCAAGCTGGACGTGCTTGAGACGCTCCTGGCGGAGAGAAATAGCAACCACACGGGGCTGTCGGCCAGTGACCGGTCGCTCACACAGCAGATGATCGAGGACAGCGACAACGACGCCGCGACCAGCTTGTGGTACGAAGTCGGCGGCCCGACGAGGATCCGCTCGTTCAACACTGCGGCCGGCCTGGCGGACACCTCGCCTTCGTCCTGCGTGAATTGCCCCGGTTTTCCGTGGCCGGGATGGGGGCTGACCACGACCACCGCCGCCGACCAGCTTGTCTTGCTCAGGAAGCTAATCGAGCCAAGCTCACTGCTCACTAGCGCCGAACGCAGCTACGCCCTGTCGCTCATGGAGAACGTGACGCCATCGCAGCGCTGGGGCGTTTCGGGCGGCATCCCGCCGCAGGTAACAGTGGCCGTAAAGAACGGCTGGCTCCCCCTGAACGGCTCAGGGACCGACTGGCAGATCAACAGCGTGGGATGGATCTCCGGACAGGGCAGGAACTACCTGATGGCCGTGCTCACCACGGGAAATCCCACCGAGCAGTACGGCATCGACACGATCGACCAGGTGGCCAGCATCGTTTGGGGCCACATGAAATAAGCGGCCCGGCCAGGGATTCGTCAGAGCTGATTCCACTGATAGGCGGGCAGCCCGTATTTCGCGGCGATCGGATTCCACATGCTGACGAAGTTCTGCTTGTCGGTAGTTGCCTGATTATCGGGCTCGACGGCGGCCTGCGCGCCAGGGTCAGACTGATCATTTTGAGTGCAGCCGTGAGAAACCTCGTCCTGGCTCCACTGAGCGAAATCCTGATCGGCTTTGACCGAGTTCTGCCACGCGCCGGTCAGCGCGGCCAGCATGTTCGACGGCAAGGCGGAGCTCCCGGAGAGGTTCGCAAGCTGGGTAAGCAGGTTCTGGCGCGACGTAGCGGCGGTCTGGAATGTCTGCGAGTCCTGATTCAAATTCGGCCCGCACTTTTCGACGTCGCTGACCGCCTGCACGATGGAACTGCGGGCCTTGACACTTTGGGCGAGCAGACCGGCCAGGCCTTCTGCCGCCTGCCGCTGGGCGGATATAGAGGACGGCGTCTCGGTGACAGCCGGAGCCGACGTCCGTACGGCGGAGGGCGACGATGTTTTCACGGCGGCCGCACTGGTGTGGCGGTCATGAAAATGCCGCACGACGAGGAAACCCGCGGAGATCGTCCCGGCCGCCAGGACCGCGATGACGGCGAGCAGCAGGGGGCGGCGGGACCGGCGCCGACCGGGCCCCGGCGCCACGTGCGAAGCTTGCCACCTGCCTGGTGCCGCGGGCGGGGGCTGGTAGGACGATCCTGCCGGGAAACCCTCGTACGGTCCCGGCGGTACAGGCGGGGCCTGATACGGCCCCGGTTCCGTGCCCGGCACCTGATAGGCCGGGGAGTCACCGGTAGGAGCGTAAGGATCGGACTGCGCCCGCGCAGGAGGCCCTCCAGCCGTCATGGCGGGCGGCGCGACCCGTTGCGGGTCAGATACCGGGTTGCCGTCATCAGCCACGGGGCGTCCGCAAACCGTGCAGAACCGTAGTCCCGGCCGCAATTCGTGGCCACATGCTGCTAGGGCCATTGCGTTCTCCCCCACGCCATTTCTATAGGTATAGCACAGGACGACGGCCGACTAGCCGGCTCGATCGCAGAAGCTAGTACGGCCTGGTCGCAGCGGGCTGGACCCGGTGCCCACACCACCACCCGCACCCAGAATCCCGCTGCCGCTCTTCCTCGCCGCCCGTTTCCTCCCCACTGATCCTTCTCCTTCGCGTGAGCGCGGGACACGCGCTCTGGCGCGTCGTCAGGTATTGCCGCCGGGTCCGCAATGCGCGTTGGCGAGGTTGCCTGGTCGTGATCTAGATTTTCTCGAACGGACTTGCTGGCCTCTTCACGAAAGCACCGCCGTAGCTACGACCCTCATCACATTCGGTCTGTCGTAGGCATCGAATTCGATAATGTCGGAACTAGGCGTATCGCTTAGCACCGGGGCGTAGGCATGGAAGGCCATCGCGGGACTTAGGCATGGAAGAGATGCTCAGCCATAGAAGAGGGGCTCCATGACCGTGCGGGCGCGGCGGGCGGCGCGGCGGTAGTCCTGCTCGAGCGCCTGCGCGGCGTCGCCCGGCGGGTAGCCGAGCAGCCGGGCCACCGCGGTCAGCTCGGCGTGCTTGGCCGGCAGGGTGTCCCCCGGCCGACCGCGGACCAACATGATCGCGTTCCTGATCCGCGCGGCTAGCTCCCACGCCGCGGTCAGTTCGGCGGCGTCGCCCGCGGCCAGCAGGCCGGCCTGCACCGCGGCCGCCATGGCGGCGCCGGTGCGGGTGGTGCGCAGCGCAGGCAGCGCGTGGGCGTGCCGCAGCTGCAGCAGCTGCACCGTCCACTCCACGTCGGACAGGCCGCCCGGTCCCAGCTTGACGTGCAGCGCCCGGTCGGCGCCCCGGGGTATCCGTTCGGCTTCCATCCGCGCCTTGATGCGGCGGATCTCGCGGACGGCCGCCTCGTTGACCCCGTCCAGGGGGTACCGGAATTCGGCGATCATCCGGATGAACTTCGCGCCGAGGTCCTCGTCGCCCGCGGTCGGCTCGGCGCGCAGCAGCGCCTGCGCCTCCCACGGCGCGGACCAGCGCCGGTAGTAGGCGCGGTACGCCGCCAGCGTGCGGACCAGCGGTCCCTGGCGGCCCTCTGGCCGCAGGTCGGCGTCCACGATCAGGGCCGGATCGGGCACCGGTAGCATGAGCAGCCGCCGCACCTCCACCGCCACCGCGTGGGCGGCGTCCGCGGCCTCCCGCTCCGGCCGGCCGGGCAGCGGGTCGTGCACGAACAGCACGTCGGCGTCGCTGCCGTAGCCGACCTCGTGACCGCCGAAGCGGCCCATGGCGATTATCGCGAACCTGGCCGGCAGCGGGTGGCGCAGCTCGGCGGAGACCTTCCGCAGCGCCACCGCCAGCGCGGCCTCGATCGACGCCCGGGTGATGCTGGTCAGCGCTTCCCCCGTGACCGCGAGCCGCGCAGAGGGGTCGGAGGGGCCGAAGGCCCCTCCCAAGGGGGGTCTGGGGGGATGGGTCCCTCCCAAGGGGGGTCCGGGGGGATGGGTCCCCCCGGGAGAAAGAGCAGGGGGGGTCTGGGGGGGATCGTTCCCCCCGGGCCAGCACAGCACGTCGGCAGCGGCCGTGCGCAGCAACTCCCGGCGGCGAACCGAACGCACCGCCGTCACCGCGGCCTCGGCATCGTCCTCGTAGCGCTGGGTGGCCGACATCATCTCGCCACGCAGCCCGGTCAGGCTCCTGGGCTTCAGCTCGGTATCGTTGGCGAAGATGGCGACCGCCTCGGGCGCGCGCAGCAGCAGGCCGGCCGCGTACCGGCTGGACGCGAGCACGTGGGCCATCCGCTCGGCCGCCTTGGTCTCGTCCCGCAGCAGCCGCAGGTACCAGGGCGAGGACCCCAGTTCCTCGCTGACCTGCCGGAACGCCAGCAGGCCCGCGTCTGGTTCCGCGGCGTCGGCGAACCAGCCGAGCAGCACAGGCAGCAGCGTGCGCTGGATCGCCGCGCGCCGGGACACCCCCGAGGTCAGCGCGTCGATGTGGTGCAGCGCCCCGGCCGGGTCGACGTAACCGAGGGCCTCGAGCCGGGCCCGGGCCTCGGCGGGCGTCAGCCGGGCGGCGTCGGTAGGCAGCCGGGCCACCGCGTCGAGCAGCGGCCGGTAGAACAGCTTCTCGTGCAGCCGCCTAACCTGACGGGCGTGGCGGCGCCACTCCTCATCGAAATCGACCGCCGGGTCGGAGCGGATCCCGGTGACCGAGGCCTGGAACCAGGGTTCGTTCGGCCCATCGTTAAAACGCATCGCCCGGCCCAGCCGGCGAAGTACGGCGGGATCCTCGGGCAGGGTGTGCGTGCGGCTGAGCCGGCCGAGCTGCAGCAGGTGCTCGGTGCGGCGCAGGAACCGGTAGGCGGCGCCGAGTTCCTCCGCGTCGGCCCGGCCGACGTAGCCGCCGGCGGCCAGCGCG
>Ga0209039_10001920_pt1 | contig 18469 bp, 14 predicted proteins | sample BogFormECP12_OM1_FD_188238 | JGI IMG/M metagenome (GOLD analysis project Ga0209039, IMG submission 188238) | Bog forest soil microbial communities from Calvert Island, British Columbia, Canada - ECP12_OM1 (SPAdes) (version 2) | ecosystem: Environmental > Aquatic > Freshwater > Wetlands > Bog ...
GATCTCTGCGATCTCTACTCCGGCCCTCGCGACCCCGCCCTCGAAGCGGATCTTGAACGCTCCCTCGAGGCGGCACGAGCCTTCGAACGCAGACACCGGGGCCAGGTGGGCGCCCTTCCTGCAGAGGACCTCGCGCAGGCGGTCGACGCTCTCGAGCTCTTGAACGAGCCTCTGGCGCGCGCCCTTTCCTACGCAGGCCTTTTGTTCGCGGCCGATACGAGCGACCCGCAGCGGGGGGCTCTGCTCCAGCGCGTGCAAGAGCGCGCGAGCGAGATCCGCAACACAGTCGTCTTCTTCGAGCTCGAGTGGGTGGCGCTCGAGGACGATGTGGCGGAGAAACGGCTTTCCGATCCGGCGCTCGCGCGTCGCAGGCATTTTCTGGCGGCACTTCGGCGCTACCGACCCCACGTGCTTTCCGAGCCCGAAGAGAAACTGCTTGAAGAGACTGCCAATACCGGCCGCCGCGCCTTTGGCCGCCTGTTTGACGAGGTGATGGGCTCGCTCCGGTTTCACTTCGAACATGCGGGGAAGGTGGAAGAGCTCTCCGAGGAGGAGGTGCTTGCAAAGCTCCACGAGCCCGAGCGCGAGCTGCGGCGCGCCGCTGCAGCCGCGCTCACGAAAGGGCTGCGTCTTAACGCGCGCCTGCTCGGCTTCATCTTCAATACGCTCGTACAAGACAAGGCAGTGCAGGATCGTCTGCGACGCTTCCCGAGTGCGATGCAGGACCGCCACCTCGCGAACGAGATTGACCCGGCGAGCGTGGAGGCCCTGCTGGCGTCGTGCGAGCGGCGCTACGCGCTCGTCGCACGCTACTACCGGCTGAAGGCGAGGTTGCTCGACCTGCCCATTCTCGAGGACTATGACCGTTACGCGCCCCTCCCGGGCGAGCGCGGCTCACGCTCCTTCGCCGATGCCCAGCGGATCGTGCTGGGCGCATACCGCGAGTTCACGCCGGAGCTTGCGAACATCGCCAGCGACTTCTTCGATCGACGTTGGATCGACGCCGAGCTCCGCCCCGGAAAGCGCGGCGGGGCGTTCTGCGCGTCGACGCTTCCAAGCCTCCACCCCTACGTGCTGCTCAACTACACGGGCAACCTGCGTGACGTGATGACTCTTGCCCACGAGCTCGGCCACGGAGTACACCAGTGGCTGGCGCGCGGGCAGGGCCTCTTCGAGCAGGACACGCCGCTCACGATGGCGGAGACCGCGAGCGTGTTTGGGGAGATGCTGGTGTTTCGCCGACTGATGCGGGAAGAGAGCGACCCGCGCGTGCGGCTCGCTCTCTTGTGCGGGAAGCTCGAGGATGCGTTCGCCACGGTCTTCCGCCAGGTCGTGATGACGCGCTTCGAGGAGAGCCTACACAGCGCCCGGCGAAGCGAGGGCGAGCTCGAGATCGCGCACATCAACGAGCTCTGGCTGGCCACCAATCGTCCGATGTTCGGCGATTCCGTTCACCTCTCGGAGGACTACGGCTACTGGTGGCTGTACATCCCCCACTTCGTGCACTCTCCCTTCTACTGCTACGCCTACGCCTTTGGCGAGCTCCTCGTGCTTGCGCTGCTGCGCCGCTATGACGAGGAGGGACCCGGCTTCGCGCCGCGCTATCTCGCGCTGCTCTCGGCGGGTGGTTCCGATACGCCCCCGCGCCTGCTCGGAAAGCTCGGCCTCGACATCACCGATCCGGCGTTCTGGGATGGGGGGCTCGCGCTGCTCGAGGGGCTCGTGGTAGAGGCGGAGGCCCTGGCCTCGTCCCTCCGCAGCTGAGCGCTGGCGCGTGTCGCCCTGGCAAGTCCTGTGGTTCCTGACGCTCCCGATCGGGGCGTTCGCCGCCCTGGTTCTCTCCGGCTACACCCGTGGTGTACGGGCAGGACTCGCCTTTGGTGCTCTCCTCGTCGCCTTCGGCCTCGTGGGCGATCTCCTTCTCTTGCGCGAGCAGTTCGCCCTCGCCTCGTGGCGACCGACCGCCGCGCGCGTCGTGCGGTCTGAAAAAGGCGAGGGCAGGAGCGAGTGGCGGTTCGAGTACGAGTACGAGAGCGGCGGTGCCGTGCACCGCAGCGGCGCGTACACGAAGAGCCCGCGCTTTCGTACCCGGGAGGACACCGAGGCGCTCATCGCGGAGTATCCGGTCGGGCGCGCAATTGTCGTGCAGGTCGATCCCCGGGATCCGAAGCAGGCCGTGGTGTACGCAGAGCCTCGCTATGGACTTCCGATCGCTGGGTTCTTGCTGCATGGTTGGTTGGCCGCGGCGCTCGTGCGCGCCTTCCGGCACCGGTAGGCATGAGGCTCAGCGCTTGTCGAGGGCCCGCGCGATTTCGGTCGCCGCCCGCATCCCGCTCGTGAGCGCCGCCTCCGTGTACGGGCCGACGAGGTAGTCGCCGGCAAACGCGAGACGCGGGGAGCGGTCCGTGCGAGAGAGGAAGGCAGCGAGGCGGGCGGTGTAGCCCACGCGGAACTGTGGAAGCATCACGTCCCAGCGGTGCACCACCGCCTCCCGCGGCGCGAGACGGCCGACGGGCGTGCGCGCAAGTTCGTCCACGACATGTTGTACCACGGCGGCGTCCGGAGCGTCCCACAGGCGAGCGGCGGCGCGTTCGGTGAGCGCAGCGTTCACGAGTCCAGCTCCAGGGGGCGCCGCACCTTCCTTGTAATGGTCCGAGGCGAGGCCATACAGCTCAATCCCTTCCCGGCGCGGAAATGCCACCCCGTAGTAGGGCAGCGTGGCCGGTGCGCGATCGAGGAGGAGGAAGGCAATCGCACCGCGCACATAGTGCACCTCGTCGAAAAACGCCCGCTCGGCGGGCGTGAGCTTTGGACACACCTGGGTGACGAGGCTCCCGGGAATGGCCACCACCACGGCGTCGGCAAGCACGCTCCGCTCTCCGCTCGCACTCCGATATCGCACCTTCGCACCGTCCGTTTCGGTCTCGACCGACAACACGTTCGCGCCCGTTCTCACCGGCACACGCTGGGCCAGCGTGCGTGTCATGAGCCCGTTCCCGCCCTCAAACCACTGGAGCTGAAACCCACTGGACAGAAGGCGCAGCGCCAACAGCACAAACACTCCCGAGAGGTCCTCGGGCTCGCTGTCGAAAGTCGACGAGAAGGAGGGTGCAAACAGGTACTCGAGGGCGTCCTCCCCGACGGTGCGACGCAGATAGGTCGGCATGTCCTCGCGGTCGATCTGCGCGGCGAGCTCGGGACGGTAGGGATCGAGCAGGCGCCGGTTCGCCCGCAGCTCGAACAGGATGCGCGGCAATCGGGCCTTGGCCGAGAATGAGAGAAGCCGCGAGCCCAGCAGACGGAGCGGAGCCCCGAAGTCGCCGGGCTCGAGCCGGCCGGCGCGCAGCACGGCGTTGTCCGCCCGGGCGAGGGACCGGATGTGGTGGTCGATGCCGAGGGCGGAGGCCACATGGCGGAGGTTCCGGTAGCCGCTCGCGATCAACTGGGCCCCGCGCTCGACAATGAACTCGCCATGGCGCTCGCTGCGCATGCGGCCGCCTGCGCTGGGCTCGCGCTCGAGGACCTCGACGTCATGACCCGCTTGCTGCAAGCGGAAGGCGCAGGTAAGCCCCGCGATGCCTCCGCCGATCACAACGATCGCCCCCATCTACTCCCCCGATCTTGGACCCGAAGCGCTCGGGCTCTTGTGTCGCCGCGCTGCGCTCGCCTCCAGAGCGTCGTCGACTGCCTGCACGAGCTCCTCGGGCGCGAAGGGCTTGGCAAGGAAAACGCCGCCGCACGTCGTCAGCAACTCGCGCAGGGCCGGATCGGGCGAAACGCCGCTGATCACGATCACCCCGAGATCTGGGCGCCGGGCGAGCATCGCCCTCAGCGCAAAGGCGCCGCCATGGGGTGGCATGCCGACGTCCACCACCGCCACCGCGAGATTCTCGCCGCCCGGTGCCGCGATGCGCTCGACCGCCGCATCGCCGTCTCCGACCGCCGTGATCTCAAAGCCACGGTCACGGAGCACGCGATCGATCAGCCGGCGCACAAGAGGCTCGTCGTCGGCGACGAGAACACCCCTGCCGCCTGATTCCTCTCCCACCCATGCAGCATACCGCGGGCCAGGACCGACCATGGGGACAAGTTGACGGAAGGCGAAAATAAGACGAAATTGCTGTTGTGCCCTCCGATTACGTCGAGCTGCGCTGCCGCAGCGCCTTCTCCTTTCTCGAAGGTGCATCGAACCCCGAGGACCTCATCGATCGCGCGGCAGAGCTCGGCTACCCCGCCCTCGCCCTCGGTGACCGTGACGGAGTCTGTGGGGCGCCGCGCTTTTACCAAGCCGCACGCCGCGCCGGATTGCGCGGCCTGGTCGCTGCCGATCTCACGGTGCAGGCCGGACCCAGCGCCGGGACGAGCGCGCTGCTGCTGCTCGTGGAATCCCGCCAGGGCTACCGGAACCTTTGCCGTCTTCTCACCGAGGGTCGCGTGGGCTCACCGCGTGGCGCGCCGTGCGTTGAGCTCACGCGGGTGGAGGAGTACGCCCAGGGTCTCATCGCCCTCGCGCGAGGCGACGGTGCACTCGACGCCGGCTTCTTGGCGCGTGTACACGCCATCTTTGGACGGGGTCACCTGTGGGTGGACGTATCGCGCCCGCGCGAACGAGCCGCCGAGGCTGCGCTGCGTCGTGCCGTGGCGATCGCAGAGGTGGAGGGTGTGCCGATTGTAGCGACGAACGATGTGCGTGCGGCGACGGCTGACGGCCGTCGCCTTCTCGACGCATTCACGTGTCTGCGCGAGAGAACCATGCTCGATCTGGCAGGCAGGCGTCTTCTCGCGAACGCAGAGCGATGTTTGCGCTCACCGGAAGAGATGGCCGCGCGCTTCTCCGACCAGCCGGCATGGGTTCGCGCTTCGCGCCAGATCGCCGAGCGCTGCGTGTTCACGCTCGAAGATCTGGGCTATCGCTTTCCTAGCTTTCCCGTGCCCTCTGGAGAGACGCAGGATTCATGGCTACGGCGCGAGACTTTTGAGGGTGCGCGACGCCGCTACGGCGATCCGTTGGGCCGCCGCGCCCGCGCCCAGCTCGAACATGAGCTCGCGGTAATCTCGAAGCTCGATCTCGCCGGATACTTCCTGATCGTGCACGATATCGCGCGCTTTGCACGAGAAGGAGGAATTCTCGCGCAAGGGCGTGGCTCGGCTGCAAACAGCGCCGTGTGTTACGCCCTTGGCATCACTGCCGTCGACCCCGTGGGCATGGAGCTGCTCTTCGAGCGCTTTCTCTCGGAGGAGCGTGGCGAGTGGCCGGACATCGATCTCGACCTGCCTTCCGGTGACCAGCGCGAGCGCGTCATCCAGTATGTGTTCCAGCGCTACGGCCAGCGGGGTGCGGCCATGACGGCGAACGTCATCAGCTATCGAACGCGCCTGGCCGTGCGCGAGATGGGCAAGGTGCTGGGCTTCGGCGGGGAGGAGATCGACCGCCTCTCGAAGCTGCTCTCTTCGTGGGAGCACGACGAGTCCCCACAGCCGCTGCCGAAGCTCCTGCGCCAGGTGGGCGTGGCGCCGGAGGAACCGCGCGTGGCTCTCCTGCTGCAGCTCGTGGCCAAGGTGCGCGGACTGCCCCGCCATCTGGGCCAGCACTCCGGCGGAATCGTGATCGCGGCGGGCCGACTCGATGAGGTGGTGCCGATCGAGCCCGCGGCCATGCCCGGCCGCCACGTCGTCCAGTGGGACAAGGAGGACTGTGCAGACCTCGGGATCATTAAGATCGATCTGCTGGGCCTTGGTATGTTGGCCGCACTGGAGCGAGCGATCCCCCTGATCCGGAGACACGAGGGCGTGGAGGTGAACCTCGCACACCTGCCTCCGGATGACCCCGCTACCTACGCCATGATCCGTCGCGCCGACACGGTGGGTGTGTTCCAGATCGAGAGTCGCGCCCAGATGGCGACCTTGCCGCGCATGAAGCCTGAACGTTTCTATGACCTCGTGGTGGAGGTGGCCATCATCCGGCCTGGACCGATCGTCGGGCGTATGGTGCACCCTTATCTGCAACGTCGTGCCGGGAAGGAGCCCGTCGTCTACCCGCATGCCTCCCTTGAGCCCGTGTTGGCACGAACGCTTGGCGTGCCTCTGTTCCAGGAGCAGCTGTTGCGCATCGCCATGACCGCGGCCGGCTTTAGCGGCGGTGAGGCCGAGGAGTTGCGCCGCGCCATGGGGTTCAAACGTTCGACGGAACGCATGGCTCGGCTCGAGGCACGTCTGCGTTCGGGGATGGAGGCGCGGGGTATCGTCGGCCTCGCGCAAGACGAGATTCTGCGAGGGATCACATCCTTCGCCCTCTATGGATTCCCCGAGTCGCACGCGGCGTCCTTCGCGCTGCTCGCCTACGCTTCTGCGTTCCTTAAGGCCCATCATCCTGCAGCCTTCCTGGCGGCGCTACTCGACGTACAGCCCATGGGCTTTTATGCGCCAGCGACACTGGTGAAGGACGCACAGCGCCATGACGTCGAAGTGCGTCCCATCGACGTTGCGCGTTCGATGTGGGAGTGCACGCTCGAGAACGACTGGCCGCGGTCCGCAGGCGCGGCGCACGAACGAAGAGCTCGGCCTGCGCATGCCGTCCGTGAGCCCGCAGTGAGACTCGGCCTCCGCTACGTGGTCGGAATGCGGGAGGAGGCGGCGCGCAGGATCGAGGCCGAACGGGCGCGCGAGTCGTTTTCGAGCATGGCGGATCTCGCGAAGCGCACAGATTTGCGAAGGACTGAGCTCGACGCGCTGGCCGAGCTTGGAGCGCTTTCGAGCATCGACTCCACAGCCCGCACGCGGCGGTCGGCGCTCTGGCAGGTAGCGGCACTCGAGCGGATGCCCGGCTCCCTGTTCGCCGGAATGCAACCTCCTGAGGAGCCATCGCCGCTCCCAGAGACCTCGGCTTTCGAGGATACGCTTTCTGACTACCGCACAAGCGGCCTCACCACGGGGCCGCAGATCCTCTCTCACCTGCGGCCCGCGCTGCGGGCGCGCGGCGTACTTTCCGCGGAACAGCTGCGCCGCATGCGGGATGGAAGCATGGTCCGCACGGCAGGCCATGTGATCGTGCGGCAACGGCCCATGTCGGCGAAGGGCTTCTGCTTCCTTACGCTGGAGGATGAGACCGGCACCGCCAATGCCATCCTGACCCCTGCCGCCTTCCAACGCTTCCGGGCGCCCCTCCATGCTTCCTCGATCGTTGAAATCCGGGGCCCTCTCCAGAGCGTCGAAGGGGTGATCCACGTGCGTGTGCGCGAGCTGCGCGCTCTGGCCGTGCGCGAGGTGCTACCCCGATCCCACGACTATCGCTGAGCGCACCGAGCGGTGGGCTCAGTGCGTGGCATCCGTGCCTGCGTCCTTTTTCCCGAGGATCTCCCGCACCAGAAGGGCGCCGGTCACGACGAAGCCCGAACCGAACAGGAAGCAAAGGAACGCGAAGCTCCCGACGAGTAGCCATTTGCCGGCGCCGAGAAAGCGCTGGAGCTGGGACGCCATGAGGGCGAAGAGCAGCAGATACATCGCCAGCGCGGACGCCCATTCCAGGATCGAGCGCGTGCGTCCCGGCGTTTGGAAGGAAACCAGGAGCCAGCCGACGGCCAGGGCGGCTGCTGCGCAGATCGCGATCGTGGAATAGATGCTCAGTTCTCCCCCTCGCCGCGCGCCGCTCCGGCGAGGTAGCACGAGGTGGCCCGCTCGTTCAATACGCGCTCCCCTGACCAGCGAGCGGCCGATCCTTTATGCTGAACCCCTTCGCCCTTCCCCCCGAAAAGAGGAGCGCATGGCTGATCCGCTGCTTCGTACCCTTCGCTGCCGCAACGACCATCGGCCCGGAGTCCTCGGTCGCCTTGCCACGGCCCTCGGCGCAGCGGGCGCCAACATTGGGGACATCCGGACCATTCGCGTCGGCCGCGACCAGATCGTGAGAGACCTCGACATCCTGGTCGACGACGAGGCGGGCCTGCTCAAAACGCTCGATGTCGTGAACCAGCTCGAGGGAGTGGATCTGCTCGAGGTCATCGACGAGGTCCACGAGCTCCATATCGATGGCAAGCTCGAAGTGCGGGCGACCCACCCCGTGCGGACGCTCCACGACTTGCGTCGCGTCTACACCCCCGGAGTTGCGGAGGTGGTGGAGACGATCCGGCGCCGTCCCGAGGAGGCCTACGTCTACACGATTCGCGGAAAGACGGTCGCCATCGTCACCAACGGAACTCGGGTGCTGGGACTGGGCAACGTCGGTCCTGTGGCCGCGCTGCCGGTGATGGAGGGCAAAGCGGCCCTCTTGCATCAGTTTGTCGGCCTCTCGGCGTTCCCACTCGTCATCGCAGCCCGCGACGCCGACACGATCGTGAACACGGTCTTACAGGTGGCCCAGGGCTTCGGGGCGATCCAGCTCGAGGACATCGAATCCCCGGTCTGCTTCGAGGTCGAGAAGCGGCTCGTCGAGGGCCTCGAGATGCCGGTCCTTCACGACGACCAGCACGGTACCGCGGTGGCCGTGCTGGCCGCCGCGGTCAATGCGACAACGCGTGCCGGGCTCGACCTTTCGCGCTCCCAGGTGGGCGTCATCGGGCTCGGCGCGGCTGGCACGGCGATCGCCCGCATGCTCGGCGAGGTGAGCCTGCACCCCATCCTCGGCTTCGATCCCAACCCGCAGGCGCAGGCGCGGCTCCGCGCGGTCGGCGGTCAGCCCGTCCCCGACATGACGGAGCTCATGGCGCGCTCCGACCTGGTCGTCGCGGTGACGGGACGGGCGAACCTGATTACGCCGCCCATGGTCCGAAGGGGCCAGGGCATCTTTGCGCTCACCAATCCGCACCCTGAAATCACGGTGGAGGATGCGCTCGCCGCGGGCGCCGCGTTTGCCGGCGATGGGCGCTCGGTCAACAATCTGCTCGGCTTCCCGGGGATCTTGCGTGCGGCGGTCGACTGCCGCGCACGGCGAATCGCGCCCTCGATGTACGTCGCCGCGGCGCGCGCAATCGCGTCCTTTGCTGGCGAGGACGAGCTCGTCCCGAGCCCGCTGCGGCCCGAGGTACACCGCGGCGTGGCACGTGCCGTAGCGGCTGCGGCCGAAAAGGCGGGGGTCGGGCGTGTGCAGGTGCCCACGGACTATCAGCTCGACGCGCCGTTCCAAGCCTTGCGCGGAGGCGACGAGCCGTACCGCTGAAGAGCAGCCTAGCCTGCGACCTCCTTCAGGTGCTCCTTCACGCGCGAAGCGAGGCGATCCGGCGTGAACCCATATTCCGCAGCCAGTGCGGCCAGGGGCGCCGACGCACCGAAGCGGTCGATTCCGTAGATGAGGCCATGCACGCCGAGCAGGGGGAGATAGCTCTCTGCGAGCGCCGCCTCGACCGCCACGACGGGCGTCCCATCGTCGGGGATCAGCGCCCGCCGATACTCGAGAGGCTGCGCCAGAAGGAGCTCGAGGCAGGGAACGGAAACCACCCGCACGAGCACCCCGTCGGCCTGGAGCTTCCCCGCCGCGTCGCACGCGAGCGAGACCTCGGACCCCGATGCCAGCAGGACAACCCTTGGCTTGGTACCCGCGTCAAGGACGATGTAACCGCCGCGCCATACGTCTGCGAGCTGAAACTCCGCCGGGCGCTTCAGCGCGGGTAGCTTCTGCCGGGTGAGGGCCAGGAGTACCGGCCCCTGCGCCCGCTCCACGGCCCACGCCCAGGCGAGGGCCGTCTCCGTGCCATCGGCGGGCCGGAATACCGTCATGTGGGGAATCGCTCGCAGCGCGTCGAGGTGCTCGATTGGCTGATGGGTCGGACCGTCTTCACCGAGAAAGATCGAATCGTGGGTGAGCGCGAAAATCGACTGCAGGCGCATCAGCGCGGCGAGCCGGAGCGATGGCCGCATGTAGTCGCTGAAGATCAAAAACGTGCTGCCGAACGCCAGGAAGGTTCCATCGAGGTTGATTCCGTTGGTGATCGCTGTCATGGCGTGCTCGCGAATCCCGAAGTGGAGGTTGCGGCCCACGAACGGATCGACGCCTTCGCCCGCGCTCGGACCGATGTCGCCGCCGTTCTCGATGCGGGTCAGATTCGACTCCGCGAGATCCGCTGAGCCCCCGACCACAAACGGCACCGCCGCCGCGAGCTTCTGGATTACCGCCTGGGAGTGCTGGCGAGTGGCCGCGTCCTTGCCCTGGATGTCGGCGGCAAGAGAAGCGCCGAGATTGGCAGGCAGCCTCTTTTCCCGATGGGCGTCCCACGCTGTCGCAAGGTTGGGATAGGCCGTCCGCCAGCGCGCGAGCTCCGCATCAAGGCTCCGGCGCTCCGCTCGCTTGAGCGGAATGCGCTCTGCAAAGTACGCCCGCACATCGTCGGGCACGAAGAACTCGGGCTCGAGGGGCCAGCCAAGCGCCTGCTTGGTGAGGCGCGTCTCTTCCGGACCGAGCGGTGCGCCGTGGGCCTTCGCAGTTCCGGCCTTGTGGGGCGAGCCGTAGCCAATCGTGGTGCGAAGGATCACGAGCGAGGGCCGCTCGCTCTCCGCTCGCGCCTCGCCAAGCGCGCGCCGCAGGCCTTCGATGTCGAGCCCATCGCAGCGCTGCACGTGCCAGTCCTGCGCTTCGAAGCGTTTCTGCACGTCCTCGCTGAACGAGAGTTTGGTCGAGCCATCGATCGTGATGTGGTTGTCGTCGTAGACGTAGATCAGGTTTCCAAGATGCAGATGCCCCGCCAGAGAGGCCGCCTCTGCGGAGATGCCTTCCATGAGATCACCGTCGCTCGCGATTCCGTACACAAAATGGTGACCTGGCCCTTGTCCGTCGCGTGAGAATCGCGACCGCACCATGCGCGCCGCCAGCGCCATGCCCACGCTGTGGGCAAAGCCCTGGCCCAGCGGCCCCGTCGTGACCTCGACCCCGGCCGTGTGTCCGTACTCGGGATGGCCGGGAGTACGCGAGCCGAGCTGGCGGAAGCGCATCAGCTGGTCGAGGGGAAGGTCGAAGCCGTAGAGATGAAGCAGGGAATAGAGGAGCATCGAGGCGTGGCCTGCCGACAACACGAAGCGGTCCCGCAGCGGCCAGTGCGGGTCGGAGGGATCGAAGCGCAGATGCTGGTCCCAGATCTCGAAAGCCGGTCCGGCGAGCGCCATCGGCGTCCCCGGATGTCCTGACTTCGCGCGCTCGACCGCATCCACTGCGAGGAAGCGGATCGTGTTCTCGATGCGCGCACGGAGTGCGCCTGCGGGGGCTGCGTTCATGCGTCCTCCGTCGGGATGGTGCGGTTAGACGCAGAGCACGATACCAAGCACGGGAGAAGACGGGAACCAGCGCGGGGGCATACCCCTCCGGAGGGGCGGCGGGTTCACCCCGTACCGATGGAAGGCACGGCATGCCTGAGAGGAAGCGAGTCTAGCTCGTTACCTCGATCCGCCGGGGCCGGTGCTGCTCCGCCTTCGGAAGATGAAGCTCGAGCACGCCGTCGCGCATCTTCGCGCTGATCCGGCTCACGTCGATCTGATCGGACAGCCTGAACTCCCGATAGAAGCTTCCGCTCGCATACTCGCTGTACACCGGCGTCCAGCCGGGCTCGGGAGCAAATCCGCGCGTCGTCTCGATCGACAGGACGCCGCCCTCGAGCCGGACCTGAACGTCAGCGCTCTCGACGCCGGGCAGATCTGCGGTCACCAGGTATTCGTCCGCGCGCTCTACGATATCGACATCCGCCCGGAATACCGGCCCGCCGCGCGTGGTCTCCCGTTCGATCGCCTGCTTTTCGCGGCTCCTCAGCTCCGGAGTTGCGCTGCCCTCGTGCGTAGTCATGGACTGATTCGACATGAGTTTCTCCTTCGAGATTCGCCAGCGCTCACTGTGCCTGGACTTCGATGCGACGAGCCCGATGCGCGGCCGACTTCGGCAGCTTCACGAGCAGTACACCGTTGCGGTAGCTTGCTTCGACCTTCTCCGAGTCGATCGCCACTGGCAACTCCACCGCCCGGCGGAATTGCCCCACCTGCCGTTCGCGGCGATGCAGGTTCGTGCGACCATCGTCGGGGTAGGAGATCTTGCGCTCTCCCCGAATGGAGAGGCGATTGGCTTGCACTGCGAGCTCGATATCCTCGAGCTTCATGCCCGGCAGTTCCGCCGTCAGCACAAAGCCATCGGCGCTCTCGTACAAATTGACAAACGGATGCACGCCCTGAGAGCCACGCACGTCATACCCCGCGAAGAGTTGGTCGACCCCCCGCCGCAGGCTTTCAAACGCATCCCACGCCTCCCCGGACCGAGGATGCGTAAGTCCGGTCCACCTGAGCTGTGCCATCGAATTTCCTCCCCTATTCAGCAACGCCACCGCGAGGTGGCAGCAAGACTGAGTTAAGCACCGAGAGGAACCCGTCAACTTCGCGGGATCGCGACCCGTGGGAAATGGGAAAAGGGGTCGGGGTGGTGGGATTCGAACCCACGACGCGGAACCCCCAAAGTTCCGGCTCTAGCCACTGAGCTACACCCCGGACGAGCGTCGCCATGCCGAGGCTATCAGAGGCCCCGAAGGGCGGGAAGTCGCGCGTGGTACCCTGCCTCGGTGAGCTCGCCCAGGCCGAGTGCGGCCGACCGTCCTCGCAGCCGCCTGCGCGCGATTACCGATGCTGCAGGCGAAGCGCACTCCATGGCCGCGGCATGCGTGGTGGGCGTGCTCACCGGGGCCGCCGCGATTGGCCTGGCCGAGTTGATCCGCGGCGTGCAGTTCCTGGCGATCGGCGCTCCGGACCTCGCCTCCTACATCGTGCCGTGGGTGCCCTGGTGGCGCGTGCTGCTGGCGGGTGCCACAGGCGGATTTCTTGTCGCTCTCATCACGCGGTATTTCGCGAGTGAGGTCCGGGGGCATGGCGTCCCCGACGTGATGGAGGCCTTCGCGCTGCGCGGCGGGCGCATCCGCAAGCGCGTTGCCCTCACGCGCTCGATTGCCTCCGCGCTCACGATCGGCACCGGCGGGTCGGTGGGCCGCGAGGGTCCGATCGTGCAGGTGGGCGCCGCGGTCGGCTCCGCCGTGGGACAGCTTCTGCGCCTGCCGACCGACCGTCTGCGCATGCTCACGGCCGCGGGTGCGGCGGGCGGAATTGCCGCCGCTTTCAATGCACCGATCGCAGGGGCCTTCTTTGCTCTGGAGGTGATCGCACGCAACTTTTCCGCGTCGACCTTCGTTCCCGTGGTGCTATGTGCAGTGTTCTCGACCGAGGTTGCGCGGCTCTACTTCGGCGCTGCGCCCGCTTTCGGGGTGCCTCCGCTGCAAGTGGGCCACCTCTGGGAAATCTCGCTCGCCGCAGTTCTTGGCTTGGCCTGCGGCCTTCTCTCCGTGTTCTTCATCGTCGTCCTCCATAAACTCGAGAAGTTTTTCGTCCGTCTCCCGATTCCCGCCTTGCTCAAGCCCGCGCTCGGCGGGCTCGCCGTCGGCGCGCTGATTCTCGGTTCGCCGAACCTCTACGGAATCGGGCACGAGACCATGGACGCGACTCTCGCAGGCGCGCTTCCCGTCGGGAAACTCGGCCTGCTGCTCTTGCTCAAGCCCCTGGCCACCTCGCTCACTCTCGCCTCCGGCGGTTCCGGAGGCGTCTTCCAGCCGTCGCTCTACATCGGAGGAATCGCCGGGGGCCTCTTTTCCACCGCCGTAAGCGCGCTGATCCCCGCAGCCACGACCTCTTCCGGCGCATGGGCGCTGACCGGCATGGCGGGCGTTCTCGCCGGCGCCTCCCGGGCACCGGTCACAGCGATCTTGCTCGCGTTTGAGCTCACACACGACTACGAGGTCACCCTGCCGGTGATGCTCGCGTGTGCGGTCTCCACACTCGTCGCTCGCGCCCTTCATCGTGATTCGATCTACACCGCAAAGCTGACCGAGCGCGGCATCGACCTCGACCGACCCGAGGATCTCGCCCTTCGCCGCGTCACCGTGAGCGAGGTGATGCAGCCGAACCCTCCCGCCGTCCGGCTCGATGCCCCGCTCGATGTTGTGCTCGGCCGCTTCTTGGACAGCGATCTTGGGGCGGTGTTTGTGATTGACGCCGATGGCCGGCTTGCCGGCCTGGTCTCGATCCACGACGTGAAGTCGAGCGTCGCGGACTCCACGTCTCTCGGCGGAATCGCCGTTGCGGGCGATGTGTCTGAGGCGGCCGCTTCCATCGGAGTCGATGGCAACCTGGCTGATGCACTCGACATGCTGACGCGCGAGGGTCGCGACGTGCTCGGCGTAATCGACGCAGAAAGGCGCCTCGTCGGGGCGCTATCCCTGCGGACGATCACCGATGTGATCGCCCGGGAGGCGCTGCGAGGCGAGTACGTCGGTGTCTCGGGGCTCGCTGGCGGACCCCGGGGTCATGAGTCGCTGCGGCTTACGGGCGGCGTGCAAGTGCGCGCCCTCGCCGTCCCTTCGGCGCTCGTGGGGGCCACCGTGCGCAAGCTCGACGTGCGAAGCCGCTGGCATGTCTCCGTGCTCGCCCTTCGGAGCAACGGAGTCGATGCCGAAGTCGACCCCGACCGCCCCCTTGGCCCGGGCGACATCCTAGTCGTGATGGGAGGTGAGCGTGACCTCGAGCGCTTCGCCGATTCCCTGCGGCGCGGGGCGGTACGCGCGGTCTAGGCCAGTCGGCCGACCGCTAGTACACGAGCCGGATCGGGCTCAGGACTTTCTCCTCGAGCCAGCCCACAAGATCGCGTAGCGCCTCCGGTCGGATTTCATGACCCATCTCGTACTCGCGGTAGGTGAGGGCGACGCCGCGCGCCGCCAAGAGGTCGCGGCTCTCCCTTGCACGGGCCAGCTCGATCATTTCGTCCGCCGTGCCATGCTGCACGAGCACGGGCATACCGGTGTGTTCGGGGAGCGTGGGAATTGAATCGGAGAGAGGTTTCGGCAACCACGCAGAAAGCGCCGCAAGCCCCGCGAATCGGCCTGGTTCGCGAAGCACCAAGTCATAGGCCATGACACCGCCTTGGCTGAAGCCAACAACCGCAACCTTGCGGCGCTCGACGGGATAGCGTTCGAGGGCTTCGTCGACGAATGCCCGCAGCGCTCCCGCGCCCTTACGGAACTCGTCGGGATCGAGCCCTCGGTCGCCCAGCGGGAACCAGCCATAGCCGCGCAAGCCGGGGCCGATCTCGAAGCTAAACGGTCCCTGAGGACACAGCACGAGCGCTTGGCCGCCGTGAAGGTAGGGCGCGAGCCCAAGCAGATCGTGCGCGCTCGCTCCCCAGCCGTGGAGCGCGAGAATGGTCGGAAAGGGCCCTTCGCCCGCGGGAAAGTGTACGGTGTGGAGCAGCTCCATGGCTCGAGAATAGGTCGCGATGCGGAGCGCCGCCTGCCCGTGCTACATCGTTCTACCTCGAACCTCCTGAAGTGAGCCCGCATGGCCCCGGCTGCCAGCACCCCCTTGGGTCGGACCCTTTTCGACAAGGTCTGGGACGCGCACAGCGTGCGCGAACTCCCGAACGGTCAGACCCAACTCTTCATCGGGTTGCATCTGATCCACGAGGTCACGAGTCCCCAGGCCTTCGCGATGCTGCACGACATGGGGCTCCCCGTGCGCTTCCCAGGCCGCACGTTCGCGACGGTGGACCACATCATTCCCACCGATTCCCAGCTGCGCCCGCTTTCCGACTCGGTCGCCGAGGCCATGATGAGCGAGCTCGAGCGCAACTGCCGAAAGCACGGCATTCGATTCTTCGACCCGGCTAGCGGTCATCAGGGCATCGTCCATGTCATCGGCCCGGAGCTCGGCCTTACCCAGCCCGGCATGACGATCGCCTGCGGCGATAGCCACACTTCCACGCACGGCGCCTTCGGTGGGGTGGCTTTTGGCGTCGGCACGAGCCAGGTTCGCGATGTGCTTGCCACGCAGTGCCTCACGCTGAGCCGCCCGCGGGTCCGCCGCATCGAAGTCACCGGAAAACTTGCATCGGGGGTCTATGCGAAAGACGTCATCCTCACGATCATCCGCCATCTCGGCGTCAATGGCGGCGTCGGGTTCGCGTACGAGTACGCGGGCCCCGTCTTCGAGGCGATGACCCTCGAGGAGCGGATGACGGTTTGCAACATGTCGATCGAGGGGGGCGCGCGCTGCGGCTACGTAAATCCCGACGAGAGCACCTTCGCGTATCTGCGCGGGCGCGAGTTCGCGCCCAAGGGCGAGGCTTGGAATCGCGCGCTCACGTGGTGGCGCGCGATCGCATCTGAAGCGGGTGCGCACTACGCCGACCACGTCCAGCTGGACGGAGCCGCGATCGGACCGACGGTCACGTGGGGGATCAATCCTGGCCAAAGCGTGGGGGTCGACGAACGCCTTCCCATCCTGCGGGAGCTTCCCGACAAAGAGCGCGCAGCCGTAGAAGAAGCGCTCCTGTACATGGACCTGCGTCCGGGCCAGCCGATCCTTGGCACCAAGATCGACGTCGCATTCATCGGCTCGTGCACCAATGGCCGCATTTCGGATTTGCGGGAGGCGGCACGTGTCGCGCGCCGTGGTCGCGTGAACCAAGGCGTGCGCGCCCTGGTCGTTCCCGGATCGCACGCCGTAGCGCGCCAGGCCGAGGCTGAAGGCCTCGACGAGGTCTTCCGGAGCGCGGGCTTCCAGTGGCGGGAGCCGGGCTGTTCGATGTGTCTCGCCATGAACCCGGACAAGCTGATCGGGCGTGAGATGTGCGCGTCGTCGAGCAACCGGAACTTCAAGGGTCGACAGGGTTCACCGACCGGCCGGACCCTCCTCATGTCACCCGCCATGGTCGCCGCGGCCGCACTCCACGGACGCGTCGTCGATGCAAGGGAGCTTCTGTAGATGTCGAATGCGGCTGCGGTGCGGCGCGTTGTCGGGCGGGGCTGCGTGTTGCGCGGCGATGACATCGACACCGATCGCATCATCCCCGCGCGCTACCTGCGTGCCATCACTTTCGAAGGTCTCGGGGAGCACGCCTTCGAGGACGATCGCAAGCAGGCGAAGGGCGATCATCCCCTCGACCAGGAGCGCTACACCGGCTCTTCCATCTTTATCGTGGGGCACAACTTCGGCTGCGGCTCCTCGCGCGAGCACGCCCCCCAGGCGCTACGGCGCTTTGGCTTCCGGGCATTCGTCGGCGGCTCCTTCGCCGAGATCTTCTTTGGCAATTGCGTCGCCCTGGGCCTGCCGTGCGCCGTGCTCTGCCAAGAGGATCTCGCGCGGCTCATGGATTCAGTCGAGCTCGATCCCGAGCAGGAGATTGTGCTCGACCTCGAAGCGGGCACCTTAATCTCGCGGGCCGGCGGCATGCGAGTGGAGATCCCCGATGGCGCGCGCCACCAGCTCCTCGAGGGCACGTGGAATGCCACCGCGGTGCTCCTCGACGCAGGTCCCGCGATCGAAGCCACGGCGGCACGGCTGCCCTATGTGGCCGGCTTCGTCGCCCCACCCGCGCAGCCGTCGCGGTCGTGAGCGGCGGGGAGTCTGCGGCTCGTCGGGAGGGGGCTACTCCCCCTTGAACTTGGGCGCACGCTTCTCGAGAAAAGCGTCCATTCCCTCAGCGCGGTCGGCCGTGCTGAACACAAAGCCGAACGCCGACTGTTCAAGCGCGTGGGCAACGCGGATATCGGCATCCTGGCCGCCCTCCAGGATGCGCTTGGCGAGCGCAATGGCGCGCGGTCCTTTGCGCGCGATTCCCTCCCCCACGCGCAGCGCGGCATTCAGCAGCTCGTCTGGAGGGAAGACTCGATTCACGAGGCCAATGCGCTGGGCGGTCTCCGCATCGATCGGCTCACCCGTCGTGACGAGCTCCTTCGCCCAGGCGACTCCAACGCGACGAGGCAGCCGGCTCGTCCCACCGAAGCCCGGCACAAGACCGAGACCCACCTCGGGCTGACCAAAGCGCGCCCGCGCCGAGGCGTAGATCCAATCACAAGCGCACGCGAGCTCGCAGCCACCCCCCAAGGCGAACCCGTTCACCGCCGCGATCGTCGGAAAGGGCAGCGCCTCGAGGGCAGCGAGGGCACGATGGCCGAGCTCGCTGAAGGCCAGCCCAGCCTCCGGGTCCATGCCCCGCATCTCTGCGATGTCCGCCCCGGCCGCGAACGCCCGCCCGTCGCCCGTGAGCACCACGGCGCGCACGTCGTGGGCCGCCGCCATGCTGCGGGCGTGGCCCAGCAGACACTCGAGCGTGGCGCGATCCAAGGCGTTCAGCACCTCGGGCCGGGCGAGAGTAAGCAGTGCGACCGGCCCTCGCCGCTCGAGACGCACCGGCTCGCTCATGACTGCCACCTCACGGCAAGGGGTTCATGATCTTCGGCACCCCGCTGAGTGCGCTCTGAAGAAACGCAACACGCAGCTGGATCGACTCCGCAGCCGACTGGGCACAGTAGTGACCCTCGCCCTGACTCATCGCGGAGAGAACCGTACAACCCGGCGTCGCTGGGATTCCGGGCACGCCGGTGGGAACGTACTGAACCAAGCCCGAGGTCGTCTGAGCGTCGATGTTGCCCTGGATCGGACCGACTGCGGGCGAAAGGATCACCACAGGCTG
>Ga0209039_10001921_pt1 | contig 18465 bp, 21 predicted proteins | sample BogFormECP12_OM1_FD_188238 | JGI IMG/M metagenome (GOLD analysis project Ga0209039, IMG submission 188238) | Bog forest soil microbial communities from Calvert Island, British Columbia, Canada - ECP12_OM1 (SPAdes) (version 2) | ecosystem: Environmental > Aquatic > Freshwater > Wetlands > Bog ...
TACATCTGGACGGATTCCGCCATGTGACCGGAATCCTTGATATCCGAAGCATAAATATCGTTCTCCAGATACTGCTTTGTGGTATACAGCCATATCCCGCCAAGGACCAGAACGACCAGAACGCAAGCTAGAATGAGGACCAACATTTCACGAGTCCGGATGGAATTCCAGCGCACGGATTTAAAATGCACTATCGTAATTATATATTTTCTTACCATTCGGGAGTGCCGGCAATGCCACTCGCATGATGAGCTTGACAAAACTTAAAATAAAAATAGTATATACAAAGAGTTTAATCTTTGTATCATTGGTAAAATCGTGTTTAGTAAACTTGTTGAAAAACTTCGTTAAAAGTTTTAGAACCTGGGCTTCCGGTGCTTGGGAAGACAGTCCTGGCAATAAACCGGCCTGCCCTCGGTGGGCTGGAAGGGTACTTCACATTCTTTCTGGCAGTCGGCGCAAACGGCCTTGTGCATCTCTCTTGGGCCGGAGTTTCTCCGGTCATTAAATCCACTGTAACTCATTTTAATTACTCTTGCAGATATTGCTCTGCGACGTGGACTATGGATACATATTATAAATAGCTATGCTATTTCATCGCGTCTTTGAATTCCCGGTATATTGTGGCCATCGTAAATTGCCATTCAAAGGAGTGCAGCATGCGCTGATATACCCGGTCTTTGGAATATTTTTCTTCGACGAACTCGACGCCCTTGTAATCGACTTTCATCAGATAGAGCCCCGCCGCAAGAGCCGGCGGTATGCCTTCCCGGTATTCGTCGGGCTTCAGCATCTGCTCTATCCACTGGGCCGGCCGCTTGTTGGAGCCGACCAGCCTGAGGCCCGTGACGATCTTGCGCACCATGTTCCATAAAAAAGAATCCGCCTCTATGTCTATAAAATATACTTCGCCATGCTTAGCTACGCTAATGTTCCGCACAGTACGAACGGGGTTCTTATTCGGCTCCACGCTGGAGAAGTTCGTAAAATCATAAGTCCCCAAAAAGAGCTTTGAGTGCTCGACGATCCTGCGCTCGATGACGTCCGGGGCGTACAGTACATACCGGTAGGTCCTGCCGGTGGCATCTCTCCTTGGATCGAAGCCATCGGGTACTTCAGTTTTGGCATAAGCCCAGATATCGTCCGGCAACTTCGAGTTAATGATGCGGGGCTCCGCCAGCTTTTCATTTAAAGGCTTGAACGCGACCACCTGGCCGAGCGCGTGCACGCCCGAGTCCGTCCTTCCCGAGAACTCGACCTTAGTTTTTTCACCAATAACGCCCTGCTCTACCAACCCTTTTTTAAGCTCACCCTCCACGGTCCTCCGGCCTGGCTGGGACTGGGAACCGGAAAATTCAGTGCCGATGTAAGCTATTTTAAGGGCCGTCTTCATGGTCATCACTTCGCTAAGAAATGTACCTTATGTCTATTTTACGCTCGCCTACCATGTAGATGGCGATGATCAGCACGAGCATCAAGACCCCGGTTATGGCCATATCAGCGGGAGATAGCTTCTCCACGCCGGAGACCAGGATCCGTCGGATCGTTGCGGTCAGGCCCGCGGCCAGTATGAGCTTGATGTCGAGCTGGTGGCTTTTCAGGTATACGACCACGGTCTGGATCAGTTCCGCCAGGATAAGAGTGGTCAACAGGTCCTGTATGGCGGGCAGGATTTCGTTCGTCGTGGCCGTGGTAAAGTTAAAGCCCGAGAGGTCCGTGGCCACCTGAAATAGCGTCAGCAGCGTCATGGCCACCAGAAAAACCGATACGAGCAGATAGACGGCGGACTCCATGATGCCGAGCGTTTCGGCGATATCAAAGATCTTTTCAGGTCCTGAAGAACGTTCGGGTGACATAGATGCTCATGCGCTAAGGCTTTTTCTCTTTTTCGAAGTCCTTATCCTCGCGCCTGACCTTCGTCTCGCCGATCATGTATATCCCGATGATGATGACCAGTATCAATAAGGCCGTGACAGCCATATCCTCCCAGCCGAGGGACTCGGCGCCCGAGACCAGGACGCGCCGGATCATGGCAGTCAGGCCCACGCCCAGGATGAGGCGCAGGTCGATCGTATGGATCTTTATGTAGACGATGACCGTCTGGATGAGGCCGGCGATGATGAGCGTCACCAGGACGTCGTTCAACGCGTTGTTAATTAATGAAAGGTTAGGGTTAGACGTCCCGAAGCTTACCTGCCCGAAATTGAACTGGGTCAGGTCCCGGGCGATAATAAAGAATGTCATGAGCGCCATGATGCCTAAAAATACCGCCACCAACAGGTATATGGCCGATTCGGCCTTGTCTAGCATATCGGCGATACCCTTGTTATATCCGCTTTTCATTTTATCGTCCATTTAAGTCAACGTCTCCAGAGTCTCATCAGTATTAAAGCATGCCACCCATAAAAAACTAATCGGCCGTCTTTTTCAGGTCGAACATGCCGGCGCAGGCTTCCAGCTGCTTGAACGTGCCCACGGTCAGGATGACCGACTCCGAATTGAGGACTTGCGACGGGACCGGGTTGGGGCTGAACTTCCCGTCATCGATGACGCCGACGATGGTGCAGCCCGTCTTGCTCCTCATGCCGGTATCCTTGATCGTCTTCCCCTCGATATTCGAGCCTTTGACCTTGAACTTCTCGAGGAGCACGCTCTCGGACAGCATGATCGCGTCCTCGAACACGCCCTTTTCGACGATGCGCGCAAGGATCTGGCCCCCGGTGGTCGAGAGCGAGGTCACGTAATCGGCGCCCGCCCGGTATATCTTGCTAACGCTCCTGTCGAGGTTGGCACGAGCAATGATGTTCACGTGCGCGTTCAGGTTCCGGGCCAGCAGGACGGTTAACATGTTCTTATTGTCGTCGTTCAGGGTAACGACGAGCGTGGACGCTTCGCCGACGCCCGCCTTGATCAGCGTGTCCTTATCGGTGGAATCGCCGAGCACCTGGTCCTTTCCAGGATACGGTTTCAGGTCGATGATCGTATAGGAGATGCCCTGTTTATCAAACTGGCGGGCCACTTCCTTACCCACGTCCCCGAAACCCGCGATGATGCGTTTGCCGCCGCAGGCCTGGCTTTGCACCCTCGCCATCGAGCTCATCTCGTGCAGCTGATGGTCGTTGCCGACGGCCATGAGCACGGTGGCCTCGTCCACCTTCATCGTGGGAGGGGGGTTGATGATGAATTTGCCGTCCTTGAACGCCGCTATCACGACGGCGCCCGATTTTTCCCGGATCTTCAGGTCCTTTAAATTTTTGCCGACCATGGGGTTATCCGGGTACACGGGGAGCTTGCATATCTTCATGTCATCCCCCAGGTCGACCACGTTGGTCACCTCAAAATTAATGGAGGATATGGCGGTCATCCCCATGTTGATGCCCAGTATCTGCTTGGGCGAGACGACGATGTCGGCGCCCGCAAATTTCAAATGGTCCGACGTCTCGAGCTTTTCGACGAGCGCGATTATCCTGCAATCGGACAACTGCGAAGCCGTTAAAACGATCGCCGCGTTCTTGTCGTCCCCCTCGTTGACGATCAAAGTCGAAGCCTGCTCGATCTGCGCCGATTGCAAGACGTCCTCGACGGTAGAGTCGCCATGGAGGGCATAATAGCCGTGTAATTGTAGCTCCCGGATACGTTCCATGGACTCGTCGATGACCACGAACTGCTTTTCCGCCGCGGCCAGCTCCCCTATGAGCGAATCGACCAGCGCGTTATAGCCGCAAATGATGATATGGCCCTTGAGCCGCTCTGGCGGCTTGCCCTTAGGCGATTTTAACCATCGCTCGATGCTCGGCGTGATCATCAGTGGCATGACCACGGCAAAGAAGGTGAGAACGCCCGAGAGGATGACGACCATGGTATAGAGCTTACCCAGCATCGTCACCGGGTAAATGTCGCCGTAGCCCGTCGTCGTCATCGTGACCACCACCCAGTATAACGCCGTGAAAAAGTCCACGTTCTTAATGTTAAACTGGCCCTGGAGCAGCATGAACAGGTCCGTGTAAAATAAAATAAGCGCGATTACGCCCACCGGATAGACCAGATATGGCGATTTCAGGATGCTGCGAAGCTTGATACGGGATATTTTCAAGGGGATCATGAAATTACAATGGTATATAGTCGGGAATAATAAAAAAGGGTTATGCGTGAGTTTCCTCACGCATTGAATGAAAAAATTTACTCAGGCTTGGAGACGAGCAACGTCTTGCCGAGAACCTTACCATCCGCTGCGTGCGGGGTCCTCTTGATCGAGTCGCCGGCCTTCTCCATTTCCCTTGCCTGGTCGCATAATAGAGCAGCTGTCCTTAAGAGCTCGTGGGCGCTGGCAACGGTGATGACGTACTGCTCCATTTCCTTCTGCATGAAGCAGCCCAGCAGGTCGAGGTCGCCAACTTTCTCGGCGGCGGCGAACGCTGCGAAGGCCTTTGCCTGTGCGTACGGGTTTTTGTAGCCCGCCATCGGGACTGCCTTGGCGGCGTCGATGACGATCTGCGGTACGGTGACTGCTCCGCCTGCGGCGATCTCGCCGATGCATCTGTCCAGCTCCATCTGTATGAGCCTGACGACGCCAGTATCTGCGAGAACCTTGGTCATGTCCGAGTTGAACAGGACCATTTCAGTGGGGTCCAGGAACTGCCGGCGGGCGCCGATCATCGAGTCGCACTTGACGATGAAGTAGCCGATGCCCTTTGCCTTGAGGTCGTCCTTGACCTTCATCATGGGGACGTCCGATATTGCGATAGTCGGGACGCCTGCGTTCTTGATGGCTTCCCTGGCCTTTGTCGGGCCGGGTAATGCGCCGTTCGGGCTGATGACGATACATAATTGGGGCTTGAACTCGAGGATCTTTGCGACTGCCTCGTCCGCCTCAGTCTCGCCGAGCTTTGCGCCCGTGCCGATGGTCCTGACATAAACGTCTCTGTCTGCTCTCTCATCGAGTATAAGGTCGATGTACCTGGATGTTCCCAGGTTTCCTAGCTTTACAATTCCAACTCTAACGGTCATAATAATCTCTATTCAAATATGCAGGAAGGCGATATATATCTTTCTCCCTGTGGCGGAAAACGTATAGCGTGAAGCCTTTGCATGGCTTAAGGTTTGCCTTATGAAAGCCAATCGGTTGAGAATAAACCAAATAAAATCTAAGCAGAGCGTTAATTTAATATACTAACGATCGCTAAGTCGCCAGGACCTTTGCCAGCTCTAAGATCGACAGGTCCAGAGACTTCGTTGAGCCGCAGGATTCTTCCAGGCTTATGTCCGTTACTTTACTATTTTGTATCCCGACCACCCGGTTTCCCCTGCCATCTAATAGTAGCTGTACGGCCTTATTCCCGAAGACGCTGGCTAAAAACCGGCTTCTCGCCGTGGGGCTGCCGCCCCTCTGGGCATAGCCGATGATGCTCAGCCTGGCCTCCAGGCCTGTGTTTTTCTGGATATCGGCGGAGAGCTTGCGGGTATCGCCGATCCCTTCCGCTGCAACAATGATCGCCGATCGTTTTCCCCGTGCCGCATTTTCCATTATTATCCCGAAAAGCGCTTCCTCATCGTATTTTATCTCCGGCACGAGTATGATCTCGGCGCCCACGGTCAGGCCCACCATCGACGCCAGAAAACCTCTCTGGCGGCCCATGACCTCGACGATGAAGATCCTTTCGTGGGAGACCGCAGTATCCCGTATCTTGTCAATTTCCTCCCTGGCAGTGTTCACCGCAGTATCAAAGCCGATGGTCTCGTCCGTCCCGAAAACATCGTTGTCTATCGTAGCCGGGATCCCGACGATACGGGCTTCGGACACTTTACTAAGCGCCAGGGCCCCCTTCAAAGAACCGTCCCCGCCGATGACAACGAGCCCGTCGACGTTGTTTGCGGCAAGGTTTTTAGATGATTTTTTAATGCCATCACTGGTCTGGCATTCCATGCACCGGGAGGTATGAAGAATGGTGCCGCCGAGCTCAATGATACCGCTGACCGAACGCGGGGTAAGCGGTATAAAATTATTCATAATAATGCCTTCCCAGCCCCGCTGGAAGCCTAAGACCTGAAGACCATTATAGTTGGCAACGCGGACAACGGCCCTGATGGCCGCATTCATGCCCGGCGCATCCCCGCCGCTGGTAACGATGCCAATAGTTTTCAATCGCTATCCCTCATAAAATTCAATGACTCAAGTATCCGATGATACTATTTACCATTAACGGCTACCGCATCCATGGAAATATCAATTTCCACCTCTTTCCCCGATGATAGGGGCGTTACGAGTTTTTAGCACACTGTGGCTTGTTTCAATTAAAAATGTCATTAAACAATGTTAAAGGAGGCAAATATGGCCCCCACATTATATTATCCTGAATACCAAGCAAATCATGTATGGAGGATTTGGGTATGCAGATGCTAAAACAAGAAAAGTACCAGACATGCATCGATACATGCATGAATTGTGCAGAAACGTGCGAGGCCTGTGCTACGGATTGTACGAAGGACTCGAACATCAAAATGCTGGCAAAGTGCCTATTCGTGCTCCGGGACTGTGCCGATATATGCACGATGTCGAGCCGATTCATGTCCAGGACAAGCATGTACTCGAAAAATATGTGCCGGGTATGCGCGGACATATGCGACGCCTGTGCCGCGGAGTGCGATAAACACAAGAGCATGGAGTCCTGCAAGGTTTGTGCCGATGCCTGCAGGATGTGCGCCTCTGAATGCCGCAAGATGATGGCCTGAATCTGGTGGGACGTCGAGGCCGGTAAGCTCAACAATCATCGGCCGCCGGTAGCATGACCACGAAACAACATCCCTTTGTGTAATCGCAGGGCACGCGGTCTTCGATCCGGAACTTACCTTTGAACTGTTTAATAAAGGTCCTGACAAGGTAGAGGCCGATCCCCGGCTTTTTATGGGAGCATAAGCACTGGCCTTGTTCGATAAGGCCCAGGGCCATTTCCAGGTAGCCCACGGCTATATGGTTCAAGTTGTTTATGTCGTGGCCCATGAGGTCCAGATATAGCTCTGTCTGCTCTTTCGCGCCGCGCAGTGCCGCCTCGGTCTCCTTGAGGCAGGTTATGTCGATGGCGCTGGCCACTGCAGAGCAAGGGCGTTATCGTGGGCTCAGGAAAATAAAACCACGGACAGCATCTTAAACTGGTCCTTTATCTCGTCCAGCATGCCGGCGAGAAGTTTTTATGCAGCGGGCACGCAATAATATATTAATGAAATTTAAAGGCTGGCTTTTAGACGTAGATTATATAGTCGAAAATAACAGGCCCATCGTCAGGATGTGGTGCGTCGACGACTCGGGAAGAAGCGCTGTTATCTTCGATGATTCCTTCGAGCCGTACTTTTATGTCGTGCCCTATGGCGATGTTCCCTCCAGCCAGCTTGAAAATATGTCAATCGAAGCGGGTGGAGAGATCGTGAGACCGGTCCGCGTCGATATGGTGGACCGCAGGAATTTTGGCGTCCGGATCAATTGCTACCGGATCTTTACCCGGCTGCCCAAAGACGTGCCTCACCTGAGGGAAGTTGCCTTGAAGTTCGGCGACGTCCGGGAAGCGGACATTCTCTTCAGCGTCCGGTACATTATCGATAAGAGGCTTACCCCCATGAGCGGCATAGAGGCGGAAGGCGATGCCGTGGCAGTGGACTATGCGGACATGGGCATCTTATGCCATACTCCAAAAGCCTTTGCCCGTGAGGACGTGCTGCCGCCCGTAAAAGTCCTGGCCTTCGACTGCGAAATGCTCAACCCACATGGCATGCCCGACCCGAAGAAAGACCCGATCGTCATCATTTCCATCCGGACGGAAAAAGAAGTAAAAATACTTGAGGCGTCAGACGAAAACGATAAGGACATCATCAAGGAATTTGTCAGGATCATCAAAGAATATGACCCCGACATCGTCGTAGGCTACAACCAGGACGGCTTTGACTGGCCCTATATGAACGAGCGGGCGAAGAAGCACAAAATAAGGCTGGGCGTATGCAGGGACGGCAGCTCGCCGATGTTCAGCCGGGGCGGGCTCCTGAAAAAAGTCAAGCTCATCGGCCGCCTGGATATCGACCTCTACCAGGTCGCCCAGAGGGACGTCGAGGGGGTCAAGATCAAGACGCTCGATAACGTCGCCGACTTTTTAGGCGTCATGAAAAAAGAGGAACGCATGAACCTCTTCGGGGCGGACATCTACAAGTACTGGGCTGGCCCCGAACAAAAAGACAAATTAGTCCAATATTCCAGGGACGACGTTGAGAGCACCTTCGGCCTGGCCAAAGAGCTTTTACCCCTGCAGTACGAGTTCGCCCGGATGGTCCATGAGCCCGCCGATAACGTTTCCCGCATGGGCCGGGGGCGGCAGGTGGAGGCATATCTGGCTTACGTCGCCTATGAGTATGGCGAACTGATCCCGACCAGGAATGGCGAATCGGAGACGTACCTTGGCGGCTTCGTATTCCCACCGGTCAATGGTATCCATAAGAACGTGGCCTCGCTGGACTTTTCCGCCATGTATCCCTCCATCATGATCAACTATAACATTTCGCCGGATACCGTTTGTAAAGATTGTAGCGAGGAATGTTATCCTCCGGCGCCCGAAGTGGGCCATTGCTTCAGGAAAACGCCTGAAGGGTTCTTCACCAGGATACTCCGGACCCTCGTGCAGCACCGCAGCGCCCTGAAAAAGAAGCTGGCACTGATGGACAAAAAGGACGCCAGCTATAAGATGCTGGACATCCGGCAGAAGACCATAAAAATACTGACCAACGCGTTCTACGGGTATACGGGCTGGGCGCAGGCCAAATGGTACCGCAGGGAATGTGCCGAGGCGACCTCGGCCTGGGGCCGTTTCTTCATTAAAAAGGCGAATGATATAGCCCGGGACATGGGTTTAGAGGTCTTATATGGTGACACGGACTCGCTTTTCGTCACTTTGAAGGAGGGCGGCGACTTACAGAAGGCTACCGGGGAGTTCATTAAACGCGTCAAGGAGGAACTGCCGCTCGACATGGACGTGGATAATATTTACCGGTCCATATTCTTCACCGAGTCCAAGAAACGTTACGCAGGGCTGACCAGTAAAGGAGAGATCGTGGTCAGGGGGCTGGAAGTCCGGCGCGGCGACTGGTGTGGGCTCGCCAAAGAGCTCCAGTCAGAGGTCATACGGATCATCCTGGAAGAGGAAGACCCGGAAAAAGCCGCAAAGTTCGTCAAGGAGACGATCAACGATGTAAAAGAAGGCAGGATACCGCTCGATAAGCTCGTCATCCATAAAACGTTGACCAAAGGCGTGAGCAGCTACGATAGCGCCCAGGCACACGTAAAAGCCGCCGAGCGTGCCCGGGAGCTGGACCTGTCGGCGTCGGTGGGCAGTAAGATCAGCTACGTCATTGTGAAAGGGCCGGAAAGCACATTGAGCGACCGAGCCTATCCCCTGGACATGTTCGACCGGTCGAAGGACGGCAAGCTGTATGCAAAGGACAAGACCTACGAGCTGGACACCGAATACTACATCGATAAGCAGCTAATACCGACCGCTTTACGCATACTGGGATATTTCGGCTACACCGAAGACCTGCTTAAAGGCCGGAGTGTTCAGGGCACGCTGGCACAATTTTTCTAAGATGCAAAAGGATAAATCCCTGGCACAGCATATACAATGCAAGGGATAGAATGGATCTAATATTACTTATAGCAGTCATCGCCCTGGTGGCTATAATTGTCATCGTCGGCTACTATCTATTAAAATTGACACTGAAGCTCGCCGTATGGCTAATTTTGAACGCGCTCGGCGGATTATTCATACTGTTTATATCGAACTATATGTTCAACATGAATATTCCGTATGACCTGCCCACGCTGCTGGTCAGCGCCATCGGCGGTGTACCAGGGGCCGTCTGCATCGACATACTGAAGATCATCGGCACGACATTATAAAACCTCTGAGGGGTTACTTTCACGATACTCTTTCTTTTTCCTTAAATAGGCGTATTACCTAGTCTCCATCGATGGGAGAAAAATACTTCTCGCTCACTGACCGCATACGCATCCTTTCCGAAGGCACGAAGTACGATAGCTGCAACCAGACCACGACGTGCCATACCTTTACTCCCGATGGCCGCTGCATACAGCTCTATAAGACGCTGATGACGAACCGGTGCTCCGGCGAATGCCTTTACTGCCCGAACCGGTGCGGCCGGGAGGTCACCCGCACGTCTTTGACCCCTGAGGAGATCGCACGAATTACGTGGGACCTCTACCGGAGAAATGCGATCGAAGGATTATTCTTATCATCGGGCATCGTGGGCGACCCGGAAAAGACCACGCAAAAGCAGCTCGACGTGCTCCGGTTGCTGCGAAGCCAGGGCTTCAAAGGCTATATCCATACCCGGCTCATGCCCGGCGTGCCGAGGGACCTGCTCCGGGAAGTATCGTTGTACGCCAACAAGTTCGGCGTCAACGCCGAGACCACCTGCGAGTCCCGCTATGATGAGATATGCCCCAACTTCAGCTACCGGAGCGACATTCTCGACAGGATGAAATGGACGCACGAGTTCGTCCTGAAGCGCCGAAAAGAAGTAAACTACGGCGAAGGCATTGTTGGAGCCAATGATACCCAGTTCGTCGTCGGGGCGTCGGGAGAATCCGACGGCGAGATCATCCATACGATCGATAAATTTAAGGCGGACTATGGGCTGAGACGGCCGTATTTCATGAGCTTCGACCCGGTACCGGATACGCCGCTTTCATCGAACGGGCCATCGCCGGTCTGGAGAGAAGTAAGGCTTTACCAGATATCGTATTTACTGAAGGACTACGGCCTTAAGGCGAACGACCTGGACCCGGTGCTGGACGATAAGGGTTTCCTGTCCGATGAAGACCCGAAGGTCCTGCTCGCTCAGCGCAACAAGGACCTGTTCCCTGTCGACGTGAACGAGGCGAGCTTTGAAGAGCTGTTAATGGTCCCCGGCATCGGGCCTACGACCGCCCACAGGATATTAAAAGGCCGCCCCATCGAGGACTACGTCCAGCTGGCGAACATCGGCGTCGTCTTGAAGCGGGCCCGGCCTTTCATTAAAGTTAAAAATAAGATGCAATCGAGGCTGGAGGCATTCGCCCCATGATCATCGGCTACAAAAGGGACGTCGATGGCGTCCTCCGTGCGGCCATCGCCCTCAAGCAAAACCCCGGCGCCACCATGGTCTGTGGCGCGGACGCCAGAGAACTGAAACAAAAATTAGCCATGTACCATGGTGAAATCGTGTTGAACGTCAGCGAGATCGTCAAGGACGTGCCGTTCCATATAAAAGCCGAGCTGTGGGTAAAATTCCCGGACTGCGGCCGGATGGGGCCCTCCGTATCGCTTGGCTCGTACCTGACATATTCCCTGCTCAACTGCAAATGCGCCCCCGATGAGCTCGTACGGATGCTGGCACGCTACTATCCGAAATTAACGGCCGTGCTCGCCCATAAGGATGCGACGGCTAAAAAATATTTCTCGTATTTCCGGGAGACCATGTGCGAGCTTCAGCGCATAAAAGCACATGTCCGGTTCCGGCCTTCGGGGGATATGCTCTACGTGGAGATATCCCCGGATAACGACATCAAAGACGTGTTCATGGAATGGGCAGCGCGCAGGAATAGCGACCGGCGGGTGATCGTCAAATGCCGTAAAGAATATTATTTGCTGAACGCCCGAAGCATCGGATATAACAAGGATACCGTCGGTATTTCGGAAGAAGAGGCGAAACGGATGCTGGGCAGCATTCCGGAAGCCGATAGCGAGATATGGGATACGTTCTACGACAGCCAGTCCATAGACAGCCGCCGCAATAAAAAGTATGCGAAATCCCGGCTGCCGGCGAAATATTCGCACATCAGCCCCGAGATCCGGAAGGAGAGAAAAAAGGTGGAACACGGTATCCAGAAGGATAAGCTGGATCTTTTTTAGGCTATATAGTCCGGGCAGTCAGCGCAGGCCGGGTAACCTTAAGCATGCCTTTAGTTTCCCAGTCCGGAAGCTTCTGCGTATGGCCACAATCCGGGCAGACCACGTGCTCCGTGATGTTGTCCCCATGCCCAAACTGGCGTACGTTGACCAGCTCATTAATAAATTTGTGTCCGCAGTCCTTGCATATCATCTTTGTCATGATACTTACCCTTTTGTATAGATATATTTAAGTATTACACAAGGAAGTTATCTTCCCATATATAAATAGTTAACGTATAACTTAATTTAAAATAAAATTAAAAATAGAAAAAGAGTTCTGTTATTTCTTTTTAGGCGCGGCCGCTTTCTTAACCTTCTCGTCCTTCTTCGGCGGCTTATGACTATCACCGCATCCGCATCCGCTTCCTGCCATATGTATCACCTCGTTGAAAATTGACAGGGCTAAAATGATTTATGATAAAATAAAAAACCTGGCAACGATTATATCGTAAATCCTGGTATTATACGCAGGAATTTTTAACGAAAGGCTTTTAGTTTGTAGTCTTCGCCCTTTTTAAAGGCTTATCCTTTAGTTGTGCAGCTTGCCCTTCCCGCTGTATCTTCTCGAGCAGCGCCTGCTTGACGAAGTCCTCATTGTCCTTCCGGTATGTTATTTTGATGCCATTGTCGTCCGCCAAATAAACATAGCCTCTAATGACCGCAATAGGGGTCCCTTCGTTGGACTCGCCCATGAGCATGTTTGCACAGGCTGCGACTTCGTCCACGATGCCCTGGATCGTGATCTTCAGCTCATGGCCGAACAGGTCTACGTCGCCTCTTTTATCGTGTAATGCCGCGATGCCCGCGCACCCGACCGTGACGCCTATCTGCCCTTCGCGGAATGACCTGCCGTTGGTATCGGTGATCACGACGGAGACAGTCTTGCCGGTCAGCTCGAATATCCGGTCCCTGAGCTTACGCGCCGATGCATCCGGGTCTTTCGGCAGTAAAAGTATGTAGCCCGATTCCGTATTGGACCGGTCTATGCCCGCGTTTATGCAGACGTTGCCCAATACGGTCTGGACCAGCAGCGGGTGTTTCCTGAGTATCCGGGTACTGTTATCGAGCACGTACTGTATAAAGTGGGGATCCTCGGCATTGAGCACCGCCAACTCTTCCGCCTCGGGCATGGGCATGATATTATTGAGCAGGTACCGGCGCCCCTCCGCTTTCGAGACGATGGTCGAAGCGAATACTACGATGTCCCCCTCCTCCAGCCCCGTCCTCTCGGCCGTTATGGCCGCCAGGTCATCCCCTTTTTGGATCATCGGGATGTTGTCTACAGTGAATGCAGTGATCTTCAACGACGTGCCTCCATGAGATTAGAATATACTAAAGCGTCAAAAACCCATAAACCTTATGTGAATAATAAAAAAAATTTCCACGTAGTTATGGATTAAACGCGGAAGGTTTTTTCGCCTTCGGGCCCGCGGACGGGGTCTTCTCCCTGGTCTATATGGCCTTTGTCGGGGCTTTTGCGTTTTTTCATCTCGATCTCTTCACGCTTCGTTTTCGAGCCAGTATGGCCTCGATTATGTCCTCTCTCCGCCATGATATGCCACCCCTTAGATCTCAAACCCTTTTTTACCGGTGGGGCCCTTTACCGGCTCTTCCGCGGGCTCTAAGTTATAGCCCGGCTTTTTCTTTTTCTTAGCTTTCTGTTCTTCATCTTCCTTCTTTTTATATGGCTTATCGACCATTACCAAGCACCTGCGTAAATCTTAAAGTTCATACTCCGGGAGCTTTTTCTTATGTTCCCGCTCCTTCAGGATCTGGTCCAGCCTGCGGTCAAGCTCTTCGTTAATCGTCTTATCCGAGCTGGCGGCGTCGATATAGGTCACGACGCCGTGCTCCAGGTCCCTCATGTCCTCAGGCGTAGCCAAATATTGTCGACCGTAACCCGTCTCCCACGTCGACCGTTCCTTTGCGTAATATACCCGGCCGCTCATCACGATCTCATCGGACGTGCCCGGCTCATCCCTCGGAGGGGTAATATCCGGCATGGCCTTCTTTTTTTCAGGCGCTCCGGCCCTGTGTCCCGGCTTCTTTGCCATGATCATTCCCGGAATTATTCTAATTCCATGTAATCATCGGCATATTCATTATTCTATGCTGGTCGCATAAAATACGGAATTTAATCATAGGATTAAAAGTTATAGCATCAAGGTCATTTTATTTATACAGGTCAAGATAGAGCATGCCAAATTTCAATGACAGCGACTTGTTGATCTGGGATGCACTGTTCAGCGGGCCTTCATAGAGCATTTTCTCAACGGAGAACGCCGACGTACTCGTATCCAGCGTACGATTCTTTAAAAAGGACCCCGCGCCGGCCCTGGCCTTAACCCATTCGCCCGGCTCGTCAGCACCGAGAGAGACTGATGCTATTTTTACGTTCCCAAATGGTATTGCGATGGTGAGCCGGAGGATTTCCGGGAGGTTTTTTACCTCCAGCGTGGCCTCTACGTGATACCAGCCGTTGGCTGCCACGTCCCACCCGAGGACATGGCCGGCGCCGTGAGTGTAAACGTATTGCTTGCAGGAAGGCATGGGCTGAGGGCCGCAGCGGTGGTAGGAGCCGGGCCCATAGATGATCCCGTCGAATGACGATGCGGCCGAGCCGACGACCGTCTCTTCCTCGTCCGTGACCACGGACCGTTTTAGTTTGCTTTCCACGCCTTTGGGGAACAGCAGCGCAATACATGGAAATGGCTGTGAGTCTGAACGCTCGATCCCGACGAGATCTTTCATCTGGTAGGGGAAGCCGATATCTACTTCCACCTCGATCTCGCCCGGCCGTAAGATCCCGATCGATACGTTCGAGATCCGTGCTGTAATATCGGCAGCCTCCGGGGGCATATATAGCTCATCAAAATCGACATCGGATGTGTTGCCGTCCGGCATATCACAGCGTGTACGTTCCAGCGTATCCATGCTGGCCATGAGCGTCTGCGCCAGGCTATTAGCCTTAAGCGCAAGCGCTATGTCCAGCGCATCCTCTAGCGCCGATGCGGACTCATCGAACTGGCAGAGCCCCTTATAGGCGTCGGCCAGGCCCACGAGCGTTGCCGCGAGCGAGCGCTGGTCGCCGAGGCGACCCTTGATGGCCAGTGCGGACTTGAATGTATCCTCGGAGTTCTGGTATTTGCCTAGAAATAAGTAAACGAAGCCGGCATTATTCAATACGCCGGCGATGGCATCATCCCAGGCGCCTTCCCTGTTCTCGCTCTCAAAAGCTCTTAGCGCTATATTTAGCTCTTTAAGCGCCTCCTCGTAAAAGCCATTATACGAAAGCTTTTTCGCCTTTTCGCTGTGCGAAAGCCCTATCTGGACCTGGCGGGTCATTCGTCTGGTAGCGGCCATCCACTAATTGTAAGCCTGACTGGTATAAAACCGTTATTGTAAATCTATTAAGAAAGCATATGAAGTTGAAGAAGCCCACCAATCACCAGGAACTTTAAGGCCATGAAACGGTTATCCTGGTGGGCTTTCTATTGGCGTTTGATCTTTACGCCCTCTTTTGTATCTTCGATAGTGATGCCCATCTCCTTGAGCCGTGTCCGGATCAGGTCGGAGGTCTCGAAATCCTTCTTTTTCCTGACCGAGTTCCGGATGTCCACGATGAGTTGGAGTAGCTCGGAGGCAAAAAGGTCCTCCATGGAGCCGGTCCACTTGATGCCCAGGACATCGGAAAAAACACCGTACAGGTCGAGGACCTCTTTCCATTCGGCCGCGGGCATGTCGCCCTCCGCAAGCCACCGGTTCACGTCCCGGGTCAGCTCGAAGATCTCGGCGATGGCTTCACGGGTATCGAAGTTATCGTCCATGCGCTCCTCGAAGCGTTTACGGCTTCCGTCAAGCCTTTCAGGGACGCCAGAAATCGACTTAGCACCGGCGATGGGATTCTTGATACGATTTTCAATCCCCGAGATAGCGTTCCTGATCCGCTCCATGCCCCTGTTTGCGTCCTCGAGCGCCGCATCGCTAAAGTCCAGCGGGCTCTGGAAGTGCGTGTTAAGGATGAAGAAACGAACGGTGTCGGGCGAATATTTTTTTAGCACGTCCCGGACGAGGAAAAAGTTACCCAGGGACTTGGACATCTTCTCTTTATTAATCAATAAAAATCCATTATGGATCCAGTACTTTGCGAACGGTGGTTTACCCGTGTACGCTTCCGTTTGCATGATCTCGGACTCGTGGTGGGGGAAGATCAGGTCCATACCGCCGCCGTGGATATCGATGTTCGGGCCCAGCGTCATGAGCGACATCGCCGAGCATTCGATATGCCAGCCGGGGCGGCCCGCCCCCCAGGGGCTTTCCCAGGAAATGGCCTCGCCCGGCTTAGAGGCCTTCCACAGAACGAAGTCCATGGGGTTCCGCTTGCGCTCATCCACTTCAACGCGGGCGCCGATTTTTAATGCGTCGTAGGACTGGTGCGACAGCGAGCCGACGCGGTCCTTCATCCTATCGACGCTAAAATAGACGCTGCCATCGGACACATAGGCATAGCCGTTATCCACCAGCGTCTTGATCATATTTATTATAGAAGAAATATTCTCACTGACCCGTGGGTAAGAGTCTGCCCTGAGCACGTTCAGCCGGTCCATGTCCTCGAAATAAGCCTTAATGAAACGGTCGGCCAGCTCCAGCGGCGGTACGCCCTGCTCCGCCGCTCTTTTTAGGATCTTATCATCAACATCTGTAAAGTTCTGTACGTAGATGACCGAGTATCCCTTAAAGACCAGGAAACGCCGAATGGTGTCGAAAACCACATATGCGCGGGCGTGGCCCATGTGGCAATAATCATAGACCGTAGGACCGCAGACGTATATTTTGACCTCGTTATCGTGGAGAGGCACAAAATCCTCCACCTTCGAGGTAAGCGTGTTATAAAACCGCAGGGCCATTTCATTCACCGAATAGCTAATAGAGATTATCCGAAGTAGGATTTATATTCACTTATTTGAGCAATACCGGACATATGCATATTAAATATATTATAATAATGGTCTAATGTATTAGTTTTTTTGCTCTCGCTTTTTCACCATTCGCCGGTATATCTCCGGGATCAGGACGAGTATCGCCGCCAGCACCAGGCTGATAATGAAAACCGGCGACCACATATTTTTAAGGTTGCTTCCCAGCAAGGTGAGCACGAAGGCCCCGGGCAATTCGCCCAGGATGGTGCCGATGAGATAGTCCAGGAAGCCGATGCTCGAGACGCCGGCTAAATAACTGACCGCGTCGAACGGGATGACAGGCACGACACGCATGGCGGCGATGACGAAAATGCCGCTTTTATCGAACCGTTCTCCGATGCCCGCATAGCGCCCGCTCAGCTTTTTCTTAATATAGTCCCGGAACAGGTACCTGGACATGGAAAAAGAGATGACGGCAGCCAGGGTCGTACCGATGGTCGAGAGCAGGAGCCCGTAGGCATGGCCGAAGATATAGCCGCCGGCAATGGTAAAGGGCGTCGCCGGCAGGAACGTGAAAGGTCTAAAAGCCTGCATCAACACATAGATAGCCTCGGAATATGCGCCGTAGGAGAGCACGAATTCCCGGATCCCGTGGGGCGTAACGTGCCGATAATCGTTGATGATCGTCGTGGGGCCGATATACCATACGATGGCGATGAAAGCGATCGCCCATGCGCAGATGATCGCGACCCTAAGATTCAACATCGACCGGAGAGCCATCAATACCAAATGCCATGCCCTGAATATAACGGTTATTGTCGCCATAACTAAAAAGTATATGTGATGGCAGGCAGAGTAGGTATGAAAGCCGTATGTCTCACCCACTCGAAGCCTATTTATGTGAAAACAAGAACGGCGTCGTTACCGACGAGCAGGCGAAGGACAGCATCTCGGGCCTGGTCAACGACCCCGGCCTGCTGCAGGACGTTTGCATCATGTTCTCGGGCGAGCTGAACTCGGATGCCAGGTGCTATGCGGTCGGCAAGGTCTACGATGTGGAGGACGAGCGATATGGGTGCATTGCCATTCTCTCCGAGGACGTGGTGAACGTCATCGGCGAGGATTTCCTGCAGAAGACCCACGAGGAGATCAACTACATTTTACTTTGCGCTTACCTTGAATACAGCAGGTTCTGCCGGGAAGTCGAAACGGCCTATGAGACCTGGGACGGTTATCTTGATTTCGTCGTGGAAAAGAACTTTTTGCCCCTGTTCAAGAACGGCATAAGGGCCAGGCTTATACATCCGGATCCCGTTGAAAAGGCGGCACTATCGACTATTGTCTTTATCGTGTACCAGAATTATAACGCGGTATATGGATAGCGACGTATGCCATTAATTCAATATGGCGAACCTTTTATATAATTACATATTAAGTTTTATGACTGTTCAAATTTGATCTCGCCCATGATAGGTAAGGGGATATACCTAGGGCATGAGATTTTGCACTTTTTACATATATATGAAAATAAGTTGTTCAGTTCAAATGATATTCGAGGGGAC
>Ga0209039_10001922_pt1 | contig 18456 bp, 17 predicted proteins | sample BogFormECP12_OM1_FD_188238 | JGI IMG/M metagenome (GOLD analysis project Ga0209039, IMG submission 188238) | Bog forest soil microbial communities from Calvert Island, British Columbia, Canada - ECP12_OM1 (SPAdes) (version 2) | ecosystem: Environmental > Aquatic > Freshwater > Wetlands > Bog ...
GTACCCCACGTGGGTAATACAGCCGTCTCATGGCAACTCAATGAGAAATCAACCACATCCCGCTCTTTTTGGCGTGTTCGCAGTAAACTACCGCTAGCTTCTAACTTCTCCTCTTTCCCGGCTGGCCATACCACGTGTGGTACCGATCCCACCACTTCTTTACCTCCTCGGGCGGAAGTGGGGTAGGTTTGCCGAGGAGCAACGCCAGGTGAACGGTCTTGCAAACGTCTTCAAGCATCACCGCCGCTTTCAACGCCGCGCGCGGCGTGGGTCCCCAGGCAAACACGCCGTGATGGCCCATGAGGATCGCCGGGGCTTTGTTCCTATATTTGACGATTGCCTGGCCGATATGGTCGGCCTGATTATCCACGTACGGCGCGCAAGGAATTTCGTCGCCGAATTCATCGGCAATGGCGGTGAGGTACGCGGGAATGGGCTTTCCCAGCAACCCCAGGCTCGTAGCGTAATTCGAATGGGTGTGGATGACCCCGCCCACCTCCGGGCAGTGCTTGTAAATGTAAAGGTGATCGGGCAGGTCCACGGACGGGTTCCACTTGCCGCGGAGCTTGCGGCGCTCGAGGTCGGTCACCACCATGTCGGCGGGCTTCATGCGGTCGTAGTCCATGCCACTCGGTTTGATCATCACGATGCCGCGCTGGCGGTCGATGCCACTGGCATTGCCACTGTGCATGGTCACCAAGCCGCCGCGCCAGATCCCCAGGTTGGCTTCGTAGACTTCGCGCCGCAGGTATTCGAGGGTGGGCATGGTTAGTAATCAGTTCTCAGTTCTCAGTCATCAGTTAAAATCAAAAAAACAAGTGCCCTTGATGACCCGCTTTGTCGTCAATTCTCAATCTTCAGTCATCAGTCAAAGTCAAAAACTCAGATGCCCTTACTGACAACTGAGAACTGATGACTGAAAACTTACTTCACCGCCATCTCCCGTTTCAAAGTCTTCAACCGCTTCATCACATCGTTTCCGCCGCGGCCGAAGTAATCGTGCAACGTATGGTATTCCGCGTAAAGCTGGTCGTAGACGGCGTGGCGCTCGGCGTGCGGCTTGAAGCGCAGCTTCTGCACCCGCGCCATCTGCTGGGCCGCTTCCACAATGGAATCGTAACCGCCCGCGGCGCGCCCTGCCGCCACGGCGCCGTGCATGGCGGATCCCAGCGCCGAGCAGGTTTGCAGGGGGTCTGCCAATTTGATTTCGCGCCCCGTGACGTCAGCATAAATCTGCATGAGGAGGTGGTTCTTCTCCGGCAAGCCGCCGCACGCCACCAGTTCGTTCACAGCGATGCCTTTCGACTCGAACGCTTCGATGATGGTGCGCGTGCCGAATGCCGTAGCCTCGATCAGAGCGCGATAGATTTCCTCCGCCCGCGTCGCGAGTGTCATGCCCAGAAGCACGCCGGTCAAATCCACATCCACCAGAACCGAGCGGTTGCCGTTCCACCAGTCGAGAGCTAAAAGGCCCGACTGCCCCGGCTGGAGCGCGGCCGCGCGTTTTTCCAGCGCCACCTGGAACGGCGCTTTCATCTTGCGCGCTTCCTGATGGATGTAATCCGGCACCCCATGCTCGAAGAACCAGGCAAAGATATCACCGACGGCGGATTGCCCCGCCTCGTAACCCCACAGGCCCGGGACAATGCCGTCCTCGACGGTGCCGCACATGCCCTCCACCATCTGCTTCTCTTTGCCGAGCAGCATGTGGCAAACGGACGTGCCCATGATCATGACCAGCGAACCGGGTTCGGTCACCGTGCAAGCCGGCACCGCCACATGGGCGTCAACATTGCCGATGGCGACCGGCGTACCTTCCTTGAGGCCGGTCTTCTTCGCCCAGAAGGCGGTGAGACCGCCGGCCTTCGAGCCCAACGGAAAGTATTCTTCCCCGATCTTTTCCGCGATGACGTTCTCCATGCGCGGATCGAGCGCGCGGAAGAAATCGCGCGAGGGAAAGCCCTGGCCTTTCACCCACATGCCTTTGTATCCGACCGTGCAGGAGTTGCGCTTCTCCTGGCCGGTCAGTTGCCAAACCAGCCAGTCGCCCGCCTCAATGAAGCGGTCCATGGCGTCGTAAACGCCGGGCGCTTCGTCCACCACCTGCAAGAGTTTTGAGAAAAACCACTCCGAGGAATACTTTCCGCCGTAAATGCGAATGAATTCCTCGTTGCGCTCGCGGCCAATTTCGTTTATGCGATTCGCTTCCGGTTGCGCGGCGTGGTGTTTCCACAACTTGACGTACGCATGCGGATTCTTGCGATACTTGGGAATAGTGGAAAGCGGGGTGCCGTCAGCCTTGGCAGGCATGGGGCTGGAGGCGGTGAAGTCCGTGCCGATGCCAATCACTTCCTCGGGTTTAACCTTGGCATCCTTCAGGGCCTTGGGCACGGCCTTCTCCAGCACGTGCAGGTAGTCCAGGGGATTCTGAAGGGCCCAGTCGGGTTCAAGCTTGGGGCCGCCCGGCAGCCGCTCGTCAATGACCCCATCCGGGTAAGGGACCACTGACGACGACAAGAGCTTTCCATCGCGCACGCGCACCACCACGGCGCGACCTGACTCCGTTCCGTAGTCAATTCCCAATGCAAATTTGTCTTTGGACATAGGGGCCTCCCCAACAGAAGGGTGTAGCGGCGGGTTTACCCCGCCATTGATCATCAGGAATCATGGGCGATATGGCGGGTAAACCCGCCGCTACGTCGCCTCGAACCACTTTTTCATCACCCACCCGATGGCGATTGCTGCCTCCGTAGAGCAGAAGGCTGCAAGGCCGTCTCGGGCCTGCGCGGCGTCGCTATAGTGATCCGAGCGGCGGGTCAAACATCATCTCCGAGAGCGGGGCGCAGCGCAAGAGGGAAAAAGATTGGATGTAGGGCCGAGCGGCGCTCGGCCAACCCCAGCGGGATTGACCTTACGAAGGTTCGGCCCTGGCAGGGGCCAACCGTGCGTAGCCTGATGTAGTCTCGGCACCTTCATCATAGTGCTGACCCCCTCACCCACCGCCTTGCGGTCCCCCCTCTCCCCCAAGGGGGAGAGGGAAGAAGAATTCTTGGTTTCAGTTTAGAATTCGAGTCTCTCTCGACCAAAAGGAGAGTGTGGTGACAACTGAAAACTGGGACCAGAAGACTTACAACCCTCTCCCCCTTGGGGGAGAGGGGACCGCAAGGCGGTGGGTAAGGGGGTCAAACGCCTGTGCCCAGCTCACGACTGGTGTTACTATTCCCCCCATTCTCTTTTTGGAGTCGCGAATGGAACTCTATCCGCACGTTTATCAAATCCAATCCCTGTTTGGTGGCCGGAACCTTTTTCAGTATCTCTTGGTGGGCGATAACACCGTGCTGGTCGACACGGGCATCGCGGAAACCCCGGAAAAGGTCATCTTCCCTTACCTCGATTCGCTCCGGCTCCCCCCGGAGCGCCTGACGCTCGCCGTCACCACGCACGCGGACATGGACCATCAGGCCGGCAATGACGCCATCAAGCGCACCTCGCCCCGCACGTGGCTCAGTTGCGGCGCCGCCGACCGCGCCCTCGTGGAGGATCCGCGCGCGCTCTACGATCTTCGCTATAACTTTCTTCGCGCCGACCATGACATGGGGTTCGAGCCTGCCCCCCCGCCCGGCGCCGGCAAGGCCCGCCGGATGGACCTCTGCTTCAGCGGGGGAGAGATCATTCGCTTAAGTGACGGCTGGCATCTGGAAGTTCTTCAGGTGCCGGGACACTCGCACGGCCACTTGGCGCTTTACGATCCGCTGCACAAGACCGCCTTTGTGGGTGACGCCATCCACGGCCGCGGCTGCCCATATGCCACGGGAGGCATGGCGATCCCCGTGACTTACTACTACATCGACATCTATCTTTCCACGCTCCGTTACTTTGAGCACTTGCCCATCGACACGCTCTACTCGGGCCACTGGCCAACGATGCGTGGGGAAGAGATTCGCGACTTCATCGCCGAATCGCGACAGACGGTGGAGTTTCTGGACCGCGTCATCCTGGCGAGCCTCGAGAAAAACCGCGCCGGGCTCACCATGAAGGAGTTGGTAGACGCCGTCGCGATCGCGGTGGGCGATTGGCCGCCCGACTCCTGGCTGCTTGCCATGTTCCCGGTGAAAGGGCACATGGACCGCCTGGAAGAACAAGGGAAGGTGCGCGCAGTGCGTGGGGCGCGGCCGGTGAAATGGGAGTTGGCGTAAGGACGATTAGGGGTTCGGGACTCCGGAATGCCGGCTGCCGTTAAAGCTCCAAAACTATGCGGAGCGCCTCTTCCACGGAAGCGAGGTCACTAGGGGAGAGTTCTCCCATATGACGCGTGAGTCGTTCTTTGGCCACGGCGCGAATCTGGTCCACGACGGCGACGACGCGACGCCCCGAGCAAACCACGGGAACCAACAGCGGAGGGGCGGCTTGTGGGGCGCTTGACAGGGGGACGACTACGACCGTACGCCGACGCTCATTGAGCACGTTGGTCCCCACCACCAGGCAGGGCCTGGTCTTCTTGATCTCCGATCCCAGAGTCGGATCGAGTCGGACCCACCAGACTTCACCGCGACGGGGCGTCATCCCAGGGCTCCGCAGGCTCGCTCTCCAGCCTTTCAAATTCCTGTTCAATGGCCCGCACCTGACGGCTGCGATTGGCCACTTCCGCCGCGCGAGCCAACACGCGGTCACGTTCCCGCAGACGAGCGGCGAGGGCTTCGGCGACGTATCGCGAGCGTTCGCGGGCAGAGACACGCTTGATAAACTGAGCCGCCAGGGCAGTGGGCAGACTGAAGGTCATTTTTCTTGTCGCCATAACTCCATAATACCATAAGAAAGGTGACCGCCCACTCAGCGCGGACCCCCGCTTTTGCGGTCCGCGGCTCTTCCATGCTGCTCAAATATGCGGCCAGGTTCTTGTGCGCTTCTGATTTCGAATATTGCCATGCAGTTACTCAGTCCCGGCTATAGCCCAACCAACGCGGCAGGTTTTCTTGGCACCAGCGCCGATACTCTTCCATCGAGTCGAACGAGCGGTATCCAGCATCGTCCAAAACGGGTCTATACGTATGCACGAAGCAGTTGCGAATGTGTTGCTCGATCGGTCGCTTTGCCGCCGCCTCGAAGTCCTCCCATTCGGAGGGTTTATTTTCGGCGTTCGCCATCGAGTTTCCTTAATAATGATTATAAATTATGAACAGGTGCTGCGATGGTTTTTTCATAATTCATAATTCGTCATTCACCGATTGTATTTCGGTGTAATGCCACGCAGGCGCTTCCACACCGCGTCGCAACGCTCCAGCACGGATGTATCCAGCCTTGGGCCTTCGGCGGCCTTCAGATTTTCTTCGAGCTGCTCCACCCGCGAAGCTCCCAGGATGATGGAATCGACGAGCGGTTGGGAGAGCAGCCACTGAAGCGCCAATTCCACCGGGGTCTTCCCCGCCACCTGGGCGATGGAGCGCAACTCTCCCACGGCGGCGAAGTCATCGTCAAGCCAGTAGCGATCCTGATACATTTTGTTGCCGTCGAAACGCGTGCCGGGAGTAGGCCCGCTCTGCCGGGAGTGTTTGCCCGTCAACAGCCCCCCGGCGAGCGGATTGTAAGGAACCACCGCCACGCCGAAGCGCCGGCAGAAGGGGAGGTATTCCTCTTCAATACCCCTCGCGATCAGGTTGTACATGGGCTGCGAAATGAAATAGGGGGGGTAACCACGTTTTTCACAAATGCACAGGATTTCCGCAACCTGCCATGCGGCGTAATTCGAGATGGCAGGGAAACGCACTTTACCTGCCCGCACCAACTCCTCCATCGTTTCCAGCGTTTCCTCGATGGGAGTGGCATAATCGGGTTGGTGCAAGTAATAAAGATCAAGGTAATCAGTTCCCAGGCGTTCGAGGCTGCCGTCAATGGCCTTGCGCATGGCCGCGCGTGATAAGCCCTCTTCGTCGGGCGCGCCGCCCATCTTGCCGCGAACCTTGGAAGCCAGGATGACCTTGTCGCGCCGGCCCTTGAGGGTTTTGCCCACGATCATTTCCGCCGCGCCGCGGTTATAGACATTCGCCGTGTCAATGAAGTTGATGCCGGCATCGAGGCAGCAATCCACGATGCGGCGCGCGCTGGTTTGGTCCGTTTGGGCGCCGAAGGTCATCGTTCCGAAGGAGAGGCGTGAGACCTTGAGCCCGGTCTTGGGAAGGGTGCGATATTCCATGGTTTTCCTCCTATACCTTGCAGCTAATTAAATCTCTCATTTCCGCGCCATATATTACAATAGGTGTTTGTGCCGGAACCGCCGCTGTTACAACTTGCGCAGGACCTCGAATGGTTGGGGTGTGAGCTTGAGCACTATGGCCATCAGCATGCCATCCTGGGGTTTCCGCAGTCCGGCCCCAGTTGGGACACGTTCTGCGAAAAGCAGCGTGGGGTCCTGGTGACGGCAGATAAAATCGAGCGTGAGTTAAAGGGCGCGGTACGCTACAATCCTTCGCGACTGGTCGGGGTGGATTATCCGCTGGATGAAACTTTGGATTCGATTGCAGCCTTGCTGGGAGCCGTGGAAGAGATAAAGCATTGCTCCGTCTTTGCCGTACAGGTGATACCATCCAGGGTTCGCGCGTTTACCAAGATGATCGAGGAGTACCTCCAAGCCGTGGGTAAAGTGGCGGGGTAGCCTCAGAGGTTATGGAAATGGGCCATCCACGCTTGCCGCTTGAGGGAGAGGGTTTGCACACCGAGCTTTCCGAGAAAGCTCCAGGAGATTCCGCATAATGGACGAACAACAATTGACGAAGCAATTGCAGGACGAAGGGTTCGATGACGTGTACGTTTGGGAAGACGGTCCGGACATGAACTATCCGCCCCATCAGCATCCCGACGTCTCGGCCCATATTATCCTGACCGGCGAGATGACCGTTACGGTCGGTGGGCAAACCCGCACTTACAAACCGGGCGAGCGCTTCGATATTCCCGGCAAGACACCCCACGCCGCGCGCATGGGCCCGGAGGGTTGCAAATACCTGGTGGGAGAAAAGTGAGAACTGCGAAGTGATGAGTGATGAGCCAGGTTCCCCTGGCCTGCTATTCACTGTTCACTTATCACTGTTCACTGCTTTTCTAACCCTTACGCCATTCCTCCCAATCCTTTCGCACTGCGTCCACCATTTTCTTGGCCGCCTCATGAACCCAGCCGGCCTTGCGCTTTGCGAGGTCGCGGCGCAGATTTTTCACCGCCCGTTTGCTTCCCAGATGGATGTTGGCGGTTTCGAAGCCCATGGAGTGAAGCAGGCGTTCCTCATCACGTTTCTTGGGAATCGACGCCATCTCAATGCGCGAGCAATGGGGAGCCAACCGCCGCACAATCCACCGGCCGCGCAAGTGAACGTAGGGATCAAGGGCTCGGGCGGCGGTGGTGATAATCTCTTCGTAGAGGATCTTCTTCGAGCCTTTGTCATCCTTCGCCCAGACGCAGGCTGAAGGGAGCAGGGCTTTGGCCTCACGCGCCACCCGGCCGCCTTCCCAATCCGCCAGCGCCACGTAACGCTCGCGCCCCAGGCTTCCCAACCCTGCCACGCGGTGCGCGACACGATAGACGAGCCCGGGCGCGGGCAGAAGATCCTCCATGGCCTTGCGAGCACTCTTGGGAACTTCTCCGCGCACGGAGGGAAGCGCGTTCATCTTCCCCCAGAAGTGGACGGGGTCCCGCAACTCACCCGTCGCCGCCTCGCGTAGCCACTTGTTTTCCTCTTCCAGCACAAAAGGCTTGCCGCCGGCTTCCAACCCCTCCCGATACCCTGCCAGGATGGCCGTGCACGCATCCTCATGCGGGAGGGCGAGGTGGTTGGCAGAAATCGCCAGGTGGGCGCTCACCGCCAACCGCACCAGGTCATTCGTGTACGGCATAGGGTAAGCTTCGTCAAAGTCATTCACCCCCCAGATCAGCCGCCCCTCCTTATCGCGCCAGGTGCCGAAATTTTCCACGTGCAGGTCGCCCACGGCCAGCACCCGCGGAGCTCGTGCCAGGTCCGGACACACCGGAGCCCATACCTGCACCCAGCGGTAGAAGGTGGCGCGCAGAAATTGAAACAGATCCTCGGCCATGCGGGTGTGCTTCAGCGCCAGATCGGCCGGAACAATCGTTAGGTTTTTGGCCAGCCACGCTTCATATTTCTTGGTTGCCTTTTTAATGCGCATAGGACTCTACCTTTCTGACGGTGAATGCAACCGATGGAAATACTCCTCAACCCCGCGCAAGTCTTCTTCCGTATCCACCCCAATCGTATCGTGGAGCGTTTCCACCACGGCGATGCCGATGCCGTTCTCAAGGAAGCGTAATTGCTCGAGCTTCTCCAGTTTCTCCAGCGGCGAAGGGGGGAGGTGGTGGAATTGTTTTAGCGCCGCGGCGCTGAATGCATAGAACCCCTGGTGCTTGAAGTATTGCACTTGTCCCGAGCCGTCGCGATCGTAAGGGATGCGGGCGCGAGAGAAATAAAGGGCCCGCCCAGCGAGATCGGTCACCACCTTCACCACGTTCGGGTCCCGCGCAGTCTCCGCAGCAATCGCGACTTTGAGGGTTGAAACCTGAGCTGTGGGCGCCTCATCGAAGGGCCGCAGCAAAAGCTCCAGGTGGCCGGGAGTAATCATGGGCTCATCTCCCTGGATGTTCACATAGATTTCCGCGGGCTCGTTGGCCATAACTTCTGCCATGCGATCCGTCCCCGAGCGGTGCTCGCGCGAGGTCATCATGGCGGGGATACCCTGCTCGCGACAATAGGATTCGATTTCCGAGGAATCCGTTGCCACCAGTAAATGATCGAGGCACGCCGCCTGACGCGCATTCTCATACACCCAGGCGATCATGGGGCGGCCGCAGATTGCCCGCAAGGGTTTGCCCGGCAACCTCGTGGATTCCAGCCGGGCGGGTATCACTCCTAGAACTCTATGCATCGTAGGGAACCAAGGGCAGGATATGCTCAGACATCACCAATTTGCAAGGGGTTGGTATACGCTTGCGAGGAGTCCAGGCCTCCGCAGAAAAGTGGCTTGGCCTCTTGGCAAGCGCTATACTCACAAGACGATGCGCACTCGCTCGACGTTGCCCGTAGGCAAATTGCCGCCCGCCATGCTCCAAAGCCTCCTGCGCGCGTGCCACCCGCCGGCCTCCTCCGGCGTGGTGATAGGCCCGCGCTACGGGGAAGACGCCGCGGTCATTGACCTGGGGGCGAAATACCTTGTCGCCAAGACCGACCCCATCACCTTCACCGCGGAGCGCATCGGCTGGTACGCCGTACATATCAACGCCAACGACATCGCCACGCTCGGCGCAACGCCGCGTTGGTTCCTGGCAACGCTGCTGCTGCCGGAAGGGCGTGCCACTCGGGAGATGGCGCGCCAGATTTTCCTGGATGTCCTCCGCACCTGCCAGGCGCTCGGCATTGCACTATGTGGAGGCCACACGGAAATCACTTTGGGGTTGCCGCGTCCCGTCGTCGTGGGCCAGATGCTGGGGGAGGCGAAAAAATCGGCACTAATTCGAAAAGAGAGCCAGCAACCCGGCGATCTTATCATCCTGACGCGGGGTGTAGCCATAGAAGGCACCTCAATTCTCGCGCGGGCCAAGGGCGCGGAGTTGCAGAAAAAAGTGGGCCGTGCTGCCGTCAGCCGGGCCAGGCGATGGCTCCTGGACCCTGGCATCAGCGTGGTTCATGACGCGCGCCTCGCCGTCCGATCCGGAAATATCCACGCGATGCACGACCCGACCGAAGGTGGGCTCCTTTCCGGCTTGGCGGAGATCGCCCAGGCTGGGGGAGTAGGGCTGCGTGTCTGGAAGGAGAAAATCCCTGTCCTGCCGGAAACCCTTGCCTTTAGTCGTGCGTTGCGATTTGATCCCTTGGCACTTATCGCTTCGGGCGCACTGCTGGTGGTCGCCGCCCCCACCTCGGCTCCCCAATTGCTGCGGGCATACGCTCGGCAGGGGGTTCCCGCTGCCGTGATCGGAGAGATCCTCCCCCGAATGGAAGGCATCATGATCGTCGCGAATCGCCGGGAAAGGCGCTTACGCGTCCCGAAGCGCGACGAAATCGCGCGTTTGCTGAGTTGAGGGCGGGATCGTGGACAAAATGTGGGACTGCTCAGTCAGAAGCGCTATTTTCAAGGCTGCGGAGTGGTTGGCACTGCCCCGAATCCATGTTATATTAAAGAGGTGAATCAAATCATTTCTGACATGTTGCAACGCCCTCTTGGGACTGTCTCAACACGCAAAAAATGGGAGAAACCCATGCATGGTTAGCGAAGATTGAGGCGCCCTTGTGACGCTAGTTCTTTCACGCTCGCAGATGGGGTTAGTCACGGACCGGCTGTGCTCCTACCCGATGGGACCGATAGATTGTTTTCCTTCTGAAACTACCATGAACGCATGGCAAGAAATCCTGGGCTATTTGAAGACAAAGGTGAACACCCAGAGCTACCAAACCTGGCTTCGCCCCACACGCTTCAGCCATGTCAGTCAGGAAGGCTTGGTGGTGCGGGTTCCCAACCGCGAGTTCCAAGATTGGATTCAGGAGCATTACGGCAGCATGATCAATGAAGCTGTTTCTCATCTCCATTTGGACGTTCGCAAGGTTCAGTACGTTGTGGAGGAAGATTCGGAAAAGAAACCCATCGAGGCAGGGGATGGCAAGACTTTTCAAGCCAAGCTGGATTTTGAGTCGGTCGATCACCAGTTGAATCCGCGTTATACTTTCGATACATTCGTCGTGGGCAACTGTAACCAATTCGCCCATGCCGCAGCCCAGGCGGTGGCGGAAACTCCGGCGAAGGCTTATAACCCGTTGTTTCTTTATGGCGGTGTGGGGCTCGGAAAGACGCATCTAATGCAGGCGGTCGGCCATATGATCAAAGGCAAGTGGAAGGAGATGCGGCTGGCTTATGTGTCTTCCGAGAACTTTACGAACGAGGTCATCAATTCTCTCCGCTATGATCGCATGGTCTCGTTCCGCGATAAATATCGCAACGTGGACATTCTCCTGATGGACGACATCCAGTTCATTGCTGGAAAAGAACGGACTCAGGAAGAGTTCTTCCATACCTTCAACACCCTGTATGAAAGCCAGAGGCAGGTGGTGATCTCGAGCGATTGCCCTCCCAAGGAGATTCCGGGTTTGGAGGAGCGCCTGCGCTCGCGTTTCGCTTGGGGATTGACCGCCGACTTGCAGGCTCCGGACCTCGAGACCAAGCGGGCTATCTTGGCGAAGAAGAGTGAAAGCCAAGGCGTAACTTTGCCCGAGGATGTCAGCGATTTTGTCGCACGCAAAATCAAGTCCAGCATCCGGGATCTGGAGGGGGCCCTTACGCGCCTGATTGCTTATTCTTCTCTGACGGGCGCCACGGTCACCCTTTCGATGGCGCAACAGGTGCTTAAGAACCTGGTCGATTTAGAGGAGCGGCGGGTTTCAATCGAAAACATCCAGCGCGCGGTGTGCCGGGAATTCGGCCTGAGCTTGCCACAACTGAAGGCCAAAGATAATAGCCGGGGCATTTCTTACCCGCGCCAGATCGCTATGTTTATGGCAAAAGAGCTAACCACCGCGTCGCTGCCGCAGATTGGTAGGGAGTTTGGCGGAAAGCACCATACCACGGTGCTGCATTCCATCAATAAAATTGCGGAAATGCGCGAGAGTGACAGGGATTTAAACAGACTTCTCAACAAGCTACGTGATAGTCTGAATTGAACTTAGCTGGTAATCTAAATCTGACTTAGGTGGGAGACTTGTGAATTTCCGTAGTGAGGCTAAAATTTCGCGGCTTTCCACAATTTCCGGAAAGCCATCAACAGCCGAAATTCCTCCAAGTCGCTTCCCCTCCGGGGTTTCTCGAATTTTCCACAAATGCACAGGCACTACTACTAAAAACTATTTCCTGAGAGACAATCTTTATGGAAATTACTACCAGTAAAACCGACCTTCTCAAGGAACTCACCCTAACGCAGGGTGTGGTGGAAAGAAAGACCACGATTCCGATTCTTTCCAACCTACTTTTTGAAGTTGATGATTCAACCCTCCGCATTAGCGCCACGGACCTGGACCTCGGTATCCGTTGTGGCTGTCCTGCCCAAGTGAAGGAGGGTGGGTCGGGAACAATCCCCGCGAAACGCTTGTTTGAAATTGTTCGTTCTTTGCCCGATGCTGAGGTGCACTTTAAGCTTTTAGAGAACCATTGGGTGCAAGTTACCTGCGAGAGGTCGTCCTTTAAACTCGTGGGAATGGCGCGAGATAACTTTCCTCTGTTGCCGGACATCCCTAAGCCGTTGGCCTCTGTCCCGGCCAATGTTTGCAGCGCGATGATCCAGAAGACTATCTTTGCGATTTCCAACGAGGAATCACGCTACACCCTGAATGGTGCCCTGCTGCTGCTGAAGCCGGAGAGCGCCAGCATGGTGGCGACGGATGGTCACCGCTTGGCGATTGTGGAGCGCGACGTGCAGGTGCAGGGACTGAAAAATGAATTGCGCCTCCTGGTGCCGAAAAAAGCGATGGGGGAACTCCTCCGGTTGCTTGCTGAGGTGGAAGAAGAAAGCCTTATTGATATTTCAAAGGACGAAAGCCACCTATTCTTCCAGGTTGGTGGCCGGGTTTTGATCTCGCGAATGTTGACGGGACAGTTCCCCAACTATGAGGCCGTCCTGCCGCGGGATAATACCAAGATTGTCGAGATGGACAAGGAAAAGACGGCGGCAGCGATTCGCCGCGTCGCTCTGTTGGCCGACGAGCGCTCCCATGCCATCCGCATGCAGGTAGAGAAGGACCGGATCGAAATTTTTTCATCCAGCGGTGAGTATGGTGAGGCGCATGAAGTGCTCGATGCGACCTACGACAAGGATTCAATGCAGATTGGGTTCAATTACCAATATCTCCTCGATTTCTTGAGCGTCGTCGGGGATGGCGGAAAGATCCGTTTGGAGTTGAAAGACGAACAGAGCGCCGGGCAACTTCGTCCGGCGGAGCAGGATGCGTACCGGTATCGTTACGTGGTCATGCCGATGCGCATCTGAGAGTAGCGACAAGCCAGCAGATGGCCTCCAAACGGCCCGTGAGCTAAGGCAAGAGGGAATCGTTATACTGAAACTACCCTACCACTCTCTTTTAAGTTGCCGCGCCATCGGCCGACAGGGAGGTTTGTTCTCTGTCGGCTTTCTTGTTTAGGTATGAACCAGCCAGGAGGTTGTCCCGTCCCGTGAGCAAGCAGAAGGAACCCGAAGTGAACGGTGCCCAAGCCTACGATGCCGATAGCATCAAGGTTCTGGGCGGTCTGGAAGCGGTCCGGAAGCGGCCGGCGATGTACATTGGGTCGACCGGCCCCGTGGGATTGCACCATCTTGTTTGGGAGGTGGTTGACAATTCGGTGGACGAAGCCTTGGCAGGCTTCTGCGATCTCGTGACCGTGGTTGTGCACGGCGATAACTCGGTCACGGTCACCGACAATGGCCGCGGCATTCCGGTGGACATGCACAAGGAGGAAGGCCGTTCCGCGGCGGAAGTGGTCATGACCGTCCTGCACGCGGGGGGCAAGTTCGATTCGAAAAGCTACAAGGTCTCCGGCGGATTGCACGGCGTCGGCGTCTCCGTGGTAAACGCTCTTTCCGAATCTCTGGAGCTCGAAATCTGGCGCGACGGCTACACGTGGGAGCAGTCGTATGAACGCGGCAAACCGCTGGCTGACATCAAACGCGCGGGCAAGACGGAAAAAAGGGGCACGAAGATTACTTTCCTGCCTGACCGGCAGATCTTTGAGTCCATCGAATTCAACTTCGATACCTTATCCCAGCGCCTGCGCGAGATGTCCTTTCTGAACAAAGGATTGACCGTCCGCCTCAAGGATGAGCGCAGCAACAAACAGAGCGAGTTTCATTACAACGGCGGCATCTCCGAATTCGTTAAGCACCTCAACAAAAACAAGGAAGTGCTGCACGCGACGCCCATCTACGCGGAAAGCGATCGCGACGACGTCCACATGGAGTTCGCGCTTCAATACAACGACGGCTATGCGGAGAATGTTTTCTCCTTCGCCAACAACATCAACACGGTTGACGGCGGCACCCACCTTTCCGGCTTCCGCTCCGCGCTGACGCGGGCCATCAACCAGTTTGGGCAGAACCAGGGCCTGTTCAAAGACGTGAAAGAGAACCTCCAGGGCGAGGATGTGCGCGAGGGTTTGGTGGCCGTGGTCAGTGTGAAGCTGCCGCAGCCGCAGTTCGAGGGGCAGACCAAGGGGAAACTGAACAGCGATATCCAGAGCACCGTGGCCAGCTTCGTCTACGAGAAGCTGATGGAAAGTTTTGAAAAGAACCCCACCGTGGGCCGCAAGATTTGCGCCAAGGCTATTGACGCCTCGCGCGCCCGCGAGGCCGCGCGCAAAGCCCGCGAACTCACGCGGCGCAAGGGCGCGCTGGATTCCGGCGGTCTGCCCGGCAAACTCTCCGATTGCCAGGAGCGGGATCCGGAGCGTTGCGAGTTGTTCCTGGTGGAGGGGGACTCCGCCGGCGGCTCCGCCAAGCAGGGGCGCGACCGCCGCTACCAGGCCATCCTGCCGCTCCGTGGAAAAATTCTGAACGTGGAGAAGGCGCGCTTCGACAAGATGCTGGGCCACGAAGAAATTCGCGCCTTGATCACGGCGCTGGGAACCGGTATCGGCAAAGACGATTTCGACATTACTAAACTCCGCTATTCCAGAGTCATCATCATGACTGACGCGGATGTGGACGGCTCGCACATCCGCACGCTTCTGCTCACCTTTTTTTACCGCCAGATGCCGCAATTGGTGGAGCGCGGCAATATTTACATCGCGCAACCGCCGCTCTACCTGATTAAGAAGGGTAAGAAAACGCAATACATTCACGACGAGAAGGAATTCCGCCGGGAAGTGTTGCGCCGTGCCACCGAGGATCACGCCGTGGAATTCGGCGAAGGCAGCAAAAAGCTGAAGCTGGAAGGCGGTGAACTTACCAATTTCCTGATGGCTTTTGGCGAATACATCGACCTTTACAGCAAGCTGGAAAAGCGCATTGGCGATGGGCGGCCCATTGACGCGCTGTTACGTGCCGAGCTCTCCAAAAAAGCCGAACTCGAGAATCAGGAGAAGCTGGAAAGGGTGGCGAAGGACTTGCGGGCGGAGGGCTTCAAAACCAACATCAAGCTGGACGAGGAGCATAGTATCCATTTCCTGGCATTCCACAGCGAAACGCAGCCGGAACGTACCCTCGATTGGGACCTGCTCTCCAGCCCCGAATACCGCCGCCTCTTCGATCTGCACAAACGCGTGCATGAATACGACCGGCCGCCCTTCACCATCACCTCGAATGGCAACACGCTGACCATTGAGGATCGCAAGGAACTGGTGGAACACGTCATGTCGGTGGGGAAGAAATCTTTCACCGTGCAGCGCTTCAAGGGTCTGGGGGAAATGAATCCCACGCAGTTGTGGGAAACCACCATGGATGCCGATCAGCGCACCATGTTGCAGGTGAGGGTGGAAGACCAGGTCGAGGCCGATTCCATCTTCACCGTGCTCATGGGCGACGTCGTCGAACCCCGCCGCCAGTTCATCGAGGACAACGCGCTGGATGTGAAGAACCTGGATATTTGAGCCCCGATGCATCGAACAGGAACTGTCATGAAGATCGGATTCTATTGCTGGGGATGGAAATACGGAGAGATCAAGACATCCCTCGATGATATACTGCAAGAAGTTTTCACATCCGCATCGCGCTTTGCTGTATCAGCGTTTTGATATCATCGGGAAGTGGTAAATTGCCAAGTTCCCGGGGCTCAATTTTATTGAGGCCCCCGCCGTACACGCGGCCCACGAGTTCAACGCCTGTTGCGCACTGCAAATATTGGAAGACGGTGTCCAATAGGTCGGGCGAGGTTCGCAATGCGGCTTTAAGAGCAGCGTTCGGATATAGCAAAAGCCAAACGTTGGCTGCAGTCGCCTTTGAATGGTTTCGGAAGAATCGAAAGATTGTACCATCACCCTTTTTGCGGGCCATGTACGAGCAGAGGATGGGTGCAGGTGGACGATATTCCTGCCGGTACCATGGCCGACGGGAGCTCGGCAGATATCTTTGTGGCAAGTGCTGCGCCTCCCCGCGTTTCAGGTAGTTATGTAGCTTCGGGTACCCTTGTTCAATCTCCTCTCTTGGGAGAGGGCAATCGAGCAGAACGAATCGTGGAAGACGTGCTGGAAAGCCTTCGGTATCGGATTCGATAATAGTTGACGCAATTTCCCGCTGACTGGGCAGAATTGGTTGCAAAAATTCTTGCGGCAAACCCAAGTCTAGCGCGCGCGTCTGCTCTAGGATGAAAAAGTCATTGGCGCCAGTTGCCAAGCCGCGCTTGATGTCGAAGAAATCACTTAGGACAGACTGCCTCCCGTCGCTGTGATAACTCGCCGCGGTACTATTGTTGAAGATTAGTCCCCACTTTGACTCAGCGTCGAGCTGCTCGGATAGTATCGTCCGTTCGAACGTGGGCTTTAGCAAATCAGTTCCGGAAGTGAATGCGATTCTGTGCGCCTTACACGGAGTCTGTTTTTGGAAGAGCAAAATGACTGAGGTCACCAACGCGTCGTCAAACTGCACATCCTCGGGCGCAAATCTGTGGACCACGTGGGTTGTGACGTTTTCAAGTAAGTACCTTTTTACCTCAGTCCCGTAATTTACGTCCAACACCTCGGCCGGAATGATCCATACGGCGATGCCGTTCGCCGCCAACCAACGATCGGCAAGCAACAAGAAATAAGCATACAGTCCGGCTAAACCGTTGAGCTTGAATCCGACGTCAGTTGCTGCCCGTTTTAGCCGCATTTTTGATTCCTGCTGTAAGTGGTGGTGGCGAACGTAAGGCGGATTACAGACGATCAAGTCGGCCCGGTCCAGCCCTTCTCCCGGCTCCGCTCCGGTGAAGTCGGCGTGCTCGACTTTCAGGCCACATTCGCCCCAAAATCGCGCGGTGATCCCGGCGAGTTCGCCATCAACCTCAAAACCTGCAGCAGAGGCGATTCGTTCCGATCCGTAAATGCTTAGCAGAGCGTGATAGAAGACTCCAGTACCCAAGGCAGGATCGAGGAAACGAATCGGCCTGTCGGGTAAATAGCGCTCAGCGAGACACAGCATCGCCCTTGCCAAATCGGGCGGGGTTGCGAACTGTCCCCGCTCGTTTCGAACCTTCTGCGGAACCCGGCTGTCGAATTCGGCCTGCGCCGCTCGTCGAGCCTCCTCAAAACTGCGTGCTGGAGTCATATGTTCTTTCCTCTGAGCTTACCGGCGGCTAATTCTTCCAAGAGGGCGGCATTGACGGGCTCAACGTGCGACCCGGTCAGCCGCCCGTATACGGTCACGCGGCCGTTCGGTGCCTTGAAAACGCGCCCCTCGACGTCAGGTTCGGGAATATCACCGAGAAGCGAGCCTTCCTTCAGAGGAACGCTGTAAGTGAGCTTCTTTGTGAAGCGATCCTCGACTGCCGAAATGCGCCGCTCTGGTGGGGCCTCGGGACCCGTTACGAATTCGAAGGTTTCGAAGGGAAGCACGTACGCTTGGTCGTAGAATACTTGCGTAATGTACAAGGCAATGCGGTTCGATTTTACCCAACTGCGCAACGGTGGTAAGTCCTCCTCTTTAACAGTAAAGCTCAGGGGAACAGTAGCCCGCTTTACCTGCCAAAGGCTCGTTTCGACTTCTATTGCGGCTGCGGCCGTCTGCACTTATTCCGTGCATAAACTGTTGTCCAAGTGTAAGAGGTCCGGTGTCCATTCGTCGGTTCCACCGCCTCCTCGCAAAACCTCCCGCGGAATAAGCAGTAGATCAGGCCGCTTCCAACGCTGGCCCGCTGACCAAGCCTGTAGCAGGGCTTCATTCACGCGGTAGTTTCGAAACGTCTGCATGTCTGTGAAGGGCTCACTTCGCGACGTGCCGTACGGAATCGGACGAAATACGCGGCTGCGCTCGAGGTATACCCGGATCAGACGCTCGGCCCAAAACCCCTGGTCGTAGCGCGCCAAGAAGTCGCCGCCACGCGGCGCTGAAACGGAAAGCGAGGCCTGCCAGCCGCCGGCGTCAAAATCCCGTAAGATCTTTCGTACCGTTGCTTGCGCAATGCCGGACGCAGAAGATGCCACCTTCAAATCCCTAGCGTCCAAGAAACTAACCACGGCAAGAGCACGCTTCTTTGTTTTATCGTCGGTGCCAGGATCGCTGGCCATCGTCCGAAGCAGTTTATCTTCTTCGGGAGTGACTGCGCGCTTGATGTTGAACATGAGTAGAGAAATCTCGGGCTGAACAAGTACCCATGAAATACTTTAACACCCAAGTCATCCTACAGGAAGACTATCGGGGGTGTGCGACATAGATGTGATAATTCGCGCGCTGGCGTTTAGTGTGGCCCATATCTTGGTGTATATGATACACTAAGATCAGGAGGCCCACCATGT
>Ga0209039_10001923_pt1 | contig 18451 bp, 15 predicted proteins | sample BogFormECP12_OM1_FD_188238 | JGI IMG/M metagenome (GOLD analysis project Ga0209039, IMG submission 188238) | Bog forest soil microbial communities from Calvert Island, British Columbia, Canada - ECP12_OM1 (SPAdes) (version 2) | ecosystem: Environmental > Aquatic > Freshwater > Wetlands > Bog ...
TTCGGTCAACGGTTCTGCTCTCCGGCGCTGGGTTCAGGTCTCAAGATATGGCTCTCAGAGCGCAGACTCGCCAGCCACCCGGAGAGCAGTTCGTTCATTTTTCGCTCGGCCAGTAAATCTTTGATTCGGCCAAAGACTTCGGTCAACGGAGTTGCGCGACTGCCGGCCCGTTTCATATCGGGCAGCAGCTGATCGTTGTAATAGGTCTCTACAGCGTGCTGATCAATCTGGATTGAGGGACGGAGGCGGTCCTCAACGAGCTTCATGAGCTGAATCTCGTCGCTCAGACGTTTCTCCAACGCGCTTTGGGCGAGCCCATATCGTTGCAGCTTGGCATGCCAGCTCTCGTCGGTGGCGCAATCCGGATGGAGCTTGCGGACTTCCGCAACACGGGCAACGACCTTCTCGGCGGGAGCGGGTTGAGACGGCCGAAGCTGTTCCCGCAGCAATTCCCGATCGATCAGGCGATCGAGGGCTGCGTTGCGCTCGGGCGAGGTGAACGAGTCTGGATCGCGGGCATTGGAAAAGGCCTCGAAGGCTATTTCCTGTTCCCAATCGCTCTGCAACACCACGTGGCCGTTCACGTTGGCGACAACACGATCGACGATCTGACCGCCCGCGGATGAGATCGCCAGCGCCATGCTCAGCGCCAGCGCCAGAGCACAATGTTTTCCGAGTTCGATCGTTCCGAGTTTGATCCGGCCGAGTTTCATCAGAAAGACTGCCCGACGCTGAAGGAAAAGTTAAAATGCCCGGCGCGTTGGTATCCAAACTGCCCGACAGATTGCCTAGTTACCGTGTCGGTCGTGATGTTAGTGTAGCTGGGGAACACCGGCGGGTTCAAATTGTAACCGAAGTCAAAGCGCAAGGGTCCGATCGGCGTCTGATAGCGCACGCCGACGCCGACCGCGTGCGAAACATAGTTGTAATTGCACTTCAGGTGCGTGTCGTCATGGAAGCAGAAATCCTGATTGGGCTGGTGAAAGCGCCCCAGGCTGGGGAGCATTTCCTGGGGCCGCGCAAAAACGTTGCCCATGTCTTCAAAAACCGTAAAGCCGATGCTTTCCAGAACATAAGGCAGAGTAACGTTGGGAAAACGCATCTCCAAGTTGTTGAGGAAGACCGCGCTGCCGCCGACGGGAAATCCGGTGAACGGGTCGCGCGGTCCTGCCTGATTTAAGCCAAACCCGCGATGGGAGTTGCCCCCGCCGCTGTAGAACCGCTCCGGCAGAGGAATAAAGGTTGCGCCGGTAGGCACTGGCGGCAAGCCCTGGGCGACGCGTAGGGAGGTGTAAGCCGGATCCACCAATAACGTGTTTCCAAAACGGTTCTCAACCCCGATGCTGGTGGAACGGGCGAAGACGAAGCCTTGTCCCGTGCTGCGATTGCGAAAAAACGTGTGATAGGTGGAGTTCTTGACCAGTAACCGGCTGAAGTCGGCCTCGGAGCCAAAATAGCTGGCGGCAACGCCGCCTTCGACGGTGGTGTAGCTGCCGCGCGTACTCTCCAAATCGTTGTCGCGGCGGTTGCGAATGTAGAAAAAATTAGGCGTTCCTACCCGAGTTGGCTGCGAGAGGAGCGGAATGAGGTTGGCGGTGACCTGAATATTGCTGGCCTCCACGCGCCGGTAACTGAAACGGTAGGCGAACGTCGTCAGTTCGCGGCCTGTCGTCGAATCTCGTTTCAGCACTTGCAAGACTTGCCAAGTGCCCTCCAGACGTTTCGAGGTAAAGGTGGAGACGTCCACCGTGTTGTCGTAAAGCGCAGTGGCGGTGAAACGAAGGGTGTCCCGGTTGAGCAGGTTAGGGATGTCGTAACTGATGAGCGCTTTCTGCTGCAGGCGACCGAGGTTACCCTTCATGGTGATGGTCTGATGGCGGCCGTCCACGTTGATGCGGTTTACGCCGAGAGACACCATGGGGCTGACGCCGGTCTGCCCGAGTGGCTGGTTGGTTCCGAAAGTGGGCTGTCCGGTCTGGAACTCAAAACCGCCGCCGTAATCGAAGGTGTAGCGTTCCGCCTCGCGCGCCGTGACCAGCACGTTCTTGCGCGACTCGGTGCCGTCCGGGTTCTGGATGGCCGTGTTCACCTGCTTGAAAAGGCCAAGGTCGTAGAGGCGGCGCTGGCTCTCCAACATAGCCTGCTGGCTGAATGGCGCGCCCGGTTGCACCCGCATTTCCCGGTTCGCGACTCCGCGGCGGGTGTAGTGCAAGCCGTCGAGAAAAACTTGATTGACAAAAAACTGCTCGCCTTCATGAATCCAGAAGCTCACACCAACGCGCGGCAAGTTGTCCGCTGACGGAACCGGAACATAGGCGACGTCAACGGTGGCATTGGGAAAACCATTATCGAAATACTTTCCCAGAATCGTGTCGCGATCATCCGCCAGACTCGATTCATCAAAGCCCTGTCCTTCGGAAGTGGAAATTTCGGGAAGCTGTTCCTGCGGAAGCGTATAACTGCCCTCGATGCGGACCCACGCGACGCGTGTCTGCGGGCCCTCTTTAACGGCAATCTCGATGGCAAGTCGCGACGGATCACCCTGGTACTTTGTAACGAGTTTGCCGGTGACTTCGGCCTGCCGGTAACCACTCGCCCGATAGAGACCCTGAATATTCCGCACATCCTCTTCGAGCAACGCTTCGTTGTAGCGCCCGTGACTGAACAGGCGTCCGGCGGATTGATCTTGCATGTGGGAGCGAATCAGTTCGTCGGGAAAAAATCGATTGCCGGAAATACGAATGGCAGCGAGTTTGTGGCGGTCTCCGGGATTAACGTTGTAAACCACCTGCAAACTCTTGCTGTCCGGCGCGCTGCGCTGGCTCACGCTGACGGTCGCCTGGAAGTAGCCCAGGGTCTCAAGATGGTTCTGGATATTGCGCCGGCCTTCGTTGAGCAGATCGTCGTCCACAGCGCCTTCTTCATAGATTGGAACCAGCCTTTTGAGAACGCGCTGGCTGAGTTTATACCCCTCGGCGGCAATCTCCACCCCTGGACCGCGATCTACTTTGAAGACGTAGTCCACCGTGTTGCGCTCGGAATGGTAGGTGCGGCTGGCCACCGAGACCTGGGCAAGCAGACGGTTCTGCTTCTGATAGCGACGGCGAATTCGTTGCAGAGCGCGCGTAATGCGATTCGAGACGACCGGATCGCCGGGATGCAGCTTGGCAATCTCCTTGATCTCTCCGATGGAATAGCCGGCGTCGCCTTCCAGCGTGATCTCTCCGACTATGGCACGCGGCCCGAGGACGACATGGAAGGTCATGTTGACCTGGTGTTGCCGCTCGTCGCGCTGTTCGGAGGTCGTCAGTTTCGACTGGTGGAATCCATTTTCTTCCATCACCCGCTGGATGCCCGCCAGCGCACGGTCGATTTTCTCCCGAGCGTAGAGTTCGCCGAGTTGCAGGCGGGTGGCGCTGGCCAGTTGGTTTGCCGACGGATTGATGGAAACTCCTTCTATCGCCACCATGCCCACGAAAAAATTGGCGACCGTCAGAAAGCGCAGCCTGACGCCGGCGGTGCCGGTGCGCTCCGCTTCGGCCTGAATATCGAAGAACCGCCCGGTGGCAAAAAGAGCCTGCAACGCGTCGTGCAGTGTTTCCCGCGTAAGAGGTTCGCCAATCTTCAGCGGCGTGGCCGCCAGCAGCGAAGCCGCTTCTTCCGGCGGAACGCCCGGCAACTCGATCTCGTCGACTGGCAAGCCGAGATAAGGCGCGATGGTTCCGAACGTTGCTCCGAACTGCGCGGGCGATTCCGCAGGTTGCTGCGCGGCGGGGGGTGAACCCTGCGCCCAACTTGCCCGGTGCGCGAGCGCCAAGAAAACTACGAGCGCAAGCAGAGCCGCGCGGCTTATCGCAAATGCAGAGTTGCCGTAGCGACGGGCCGCTGCCGAGCTGCGCTCGGCTTGGACGGCCGGGGCGGCCGTCCCTACGCAACCTTGGACGGGCGAGGGCGCCCGTCCCCACACGAGCAACACTCCCTCCCGAAATTCCGGCTGGTCAACCATGAAGCCTTTCGGGTTCGATGAATCGCAAAACGCCACACGTTGCTCGCAAGAACAAGTTTGATGACCGGAACCTATAATACTGGTTGGAAAGCCCGGGAAAGGTAATCTCTAAGGTTATTGCTTTGGAAAAGGACGACCGTTACTCGCGGCAGGTGTTGTTCAGGGAGATCGGAGCGGGGGGCCAGAAAAAGCTGTCGCAGTCCCGCGTGGCGATCGTCGGGTGCGGCGCCACCGGTTCCGCCCTGGCTTCGTTGCTGGCACGTTCGGGCGTTGGGACGCTGCGGATTCTCGACCGCGACTACGTCGAGTCGAGCAATCTGCAGCGGCAGGCTTTATTTGATGAGGAGGATGCGCGCGAATCGGTGCCCAAGGCGATCGCGGCGGCGCGGCAAATCGCGCGCTTCAACTCGCAGATCGCGGTCGAGCCCCATGTCGCCGACCTGATTCCGGCGAATATCGATTCCCTGCTCGGCGGCTGTGACTTAATCCTCGATGGTACCGACAATTTCGAAACCCGCTACCTGATCAACGACTATGCGCTGAAGAATTCAGTGGCGTGGATTTACGCCGCAGCGGTCGCGAGTTATGCCGTGACCATGAACATCCTGCCCGGCGAAACGGCGTGCCTCGCCTGCATTTTTCCAGAATCCCCCCGTGGGACCGTGGAGACCTGCGAGACCGCCGGCATTTTGAATTCAGCCGTGAACCTGGTGTCGTCGATTGCGGCTACCGAGGCCTTGAAGTTTCTGGTTGGTGCCCGTTCAAAAATGCGGCGGACGCTCGTTTCCTGGGATGTCTGGAGCAACGAACGGGCCGAGTTAGCGGCGACTCATCCGCGGGCAGAATGCCGAGCCTGCTTGCGCGACTTTGTTCATCTGGCGGGTGAAGGGCGGCCTCACATTACGCTGTGCGGCAGGAATTCCGTCCAGATCCACGAGCGCGAGCGGCCCGTGGACTTCGTGGAGCTGAGCACGCGCCTTCAGCCTCTCGGTAGCGTTCGCCACAACGAGTTTGTGCTGAAGTTCTGGCGCGAGCCCTACGAAATAACGCTGTTTCCCGACGGCCGGGCGATCATCAAGGGAACGACCGACCCGGCCATTGCGCGAAGTCTGTATGCCCGGTTCGTGGGCAGTTAAAATCGGCAATCGATTGCAGGTTGTGCGCAGCAGTTTTCATCAGCCTCGATGACTGGCCTCGCCCGAATTTCAGTTGTTTAGCCGAGAGCACCGCGAATCTCCGGACATCCTGGCTGTCTTTGGCCCAGCGGGAACTGGCCAGCAAACTGCACTGGCAACGTGGAGGGAGACGGGGCAAGCCCCGTCTCTACAAGGGATATGTTAGTCCCCAGTGGAGGCAGTATGCGACCCTATTTGGTTCCGATGGCGGTAGTTTTGATGGCAGCAGCGGCTTTTGGGCAATCGCCCTTTCCTTACCCCGGCGCTTGCTTGTATGGATGCGGCCCGTATGTTCCGCGCCTCACCACGCCAGAGATTTCCCTGCAACAGTTTTCGCCGAATCCGGTGGGAGCGAGCAACGCCACCACGGGATTAATCGCCGGCGCGACCAACTCGACGCTTTCCGAGATTCCGGGATCGACGAGCTCGGTTTACACCGTGGCCGTGTGGTACCAGGGCGGCGACGCTGCGCTGATGACACCGCAGGTCCATCTCTGGCCCGAGACGGTTGGACGCGAAGGTCACATTATGCACGACGCGATGCGCGAAGAACGTTCGCATGAAGAGCGTTTGCATGAAGAGCGGGGCCCACGCGAAGAAGCGCGCGGCGGCTGGACGTATTTCACGGGACGCGAGCACACCGCGAGCGCGGTGCAAGCGGCGGGCGCAGCGAAGGGCTCCAGGAAGGCCGGTCACGTCTATACCAACGACGACGTCACGCGCCAGAATGACAAAAACGGCACCGTGAAGCACGACGGCAAGACGGAGAAGATGTAGGAGGGCAGCTCTTAGCTGTTAGCTCTTGGCTCTCGGTCGCGGCTGCCTGCTGCGATTCGGGAGCCGTTGTTTTTGTGGCGAATGATCCAGCATTCGGCGAAAATCGGACATTCTCCAATCCAATCTGCTATCTTCGTCGGTTGATTCTCTCCACACATACCATGCAGGCGCCCGTCGGCGCCGAGGATGAGTGCCTCGATGGGTGATCGTGCTCGGGTGGATGCTGCGCGTCGGGAACCGTCTCGTCTTTATCGCTGGACCGTGCTGCTGTTCGTCAGCCTGGCGATGGGCGGAAACTACTACATTTATGACAGTATCAACCCGCTGGAACGCATTTTTATCGACAAGCTGGGCTTTTCTGCCACGGCTTTCGGGTGGTTAAACTCATCCTATAGCGTGGCCGCGGTTTTGACCCTGCTGATTGGCGGCATCGTCATTGACCGGATTGGCACGAAGAAGGCGCTTACGTTTTTTGCCGGCCTTTGCCTCCTGGGAGCCGCGCTCACCGCCGCGCGCGGACGGCCTGGGGTGATGATCACCGGCCGCACCGTGCTGGGTCTGGGCGCCGAATCCATGATCGTTGCGGTCACCACCGTGCTTGCCAAGTGGTTTAAGGGCAAAGAACTGAGCTTCGCTTTCGGGATTAACCTCACCATTGCCCGTCTGGCATCGGTGGCGGCGGACAACTCGCCGACCTGGGCTCACCGAGCGTTTTATCCCCATGGGCCCACGGGCGAACCAAGCTGGCAAGGGCCGTTATTCATCGCGGTAGGCGCCGCACTCCTGGCCGTGTTCTGCTCGGGAATCTACTGGTTGCTCGAAAGCCGAGCGGAAGGGCGCTACGAACTTGGCCAGGCTGGTTCCATAGACAAGCTGGAGTTCGGGCAGAGTTTTCGCGTCCGCGGATTGCCGTTCGGGCAAGCTGTTACTAAAATCTGGCGCGCTCTTAAAGACTTCTTTCGATTTAATCCATCGTACTGGTTCGTCGTGGGACTGTGTTTCACCTTCTACTCCGCCATCTTTCCCTTCCGAACGTTTGCCATCGACTTCTTCACCAATAAGATTCTGGCAGCCCACGGAGGGGTGAGCGCTACGGAAGCCATGCGCATCCTGTCACACGAGCGGGCGGGGTTCTTCAACAGTCTGCTTCCCTTGTCCGCTATGATCGCGACCCCGCTCTTCGGATTGCTCTCCGACAAAATCGGGAAGCGTGCATTCCTGATGATGTTCGGCTCCATCCTGCTGATGCCGGTCTATCTGCTGATGGGATACACCAACGTTTCGCTCTACTTGCCCGTCTGCATGATGGGGGTGGCTTTCTCGCTGATTCCGGCGGTCATGTGGCCTTCGGTCGCCTACATCGTGGAGCAGAACCGGCTGGGCACTGCCTACGCCTTGATGACCCTGATTCAGCAGATCGGCTTCTTCCTGCTGAACTTGCTGATCGGCACGGCAAACGACTACTCCCATGCCGGGCTGGATAACCCGGGAGGATACGGGCTCGGCATGTTGATCTTCTCCATCCTTGGCTTCGTTGGGCTTACCTTCGCCATTCTGCTACGGATTCGCGAAACCGGGCCGCACGGGCATGGGCTGGAGACGATCACGGCAAAGGGGTAAGGGTGGGTTGTGTAGCGCGGACACTCCTGTCCGCGTAGAGGGCTGCTTCGCTGTAAACCCGCGGGCAGGAGTGTCCGCGCTACACTGGACCCGGTTACGAAGGTGCTCTCTGTCGCGTCCGTTTGGGCTACTTTGGTCGGATAGGATCATCCGGCAAGCTACGGTTTTTGGTATTCTGACGACTTGGGAACGCTCGAGAGCGGTCCGCGACGGCCTCGGCAAATTTGTACAACGAAAAGAGTTTGAAGCCGCATCTGAACCAGTAGCGGCCGGAAAAGGCGATTTGACCGACCCGAAGCAACGCATCACCGAAGCAGAAGCGATTGAGCAGGCGAAGCAGGGCCACGAACCAGCCTTCGAAGTCTTGTATCACCTGCACAAACGCCGCGTGTACTCGCTATGTTTGCGCATGGTCTCCAATCCCGTGCAGGCGGAAGATCTAGCCCAGGAAGCATTTCTTCAGCTATTCCGCAAGATCGGCACCTTTCGCGGCGAGTCCGCCTTCTCCACCTGGTTGCACCGCATGACGGTCAACGTCGTGCTGATGCAACTGCGCAAGAAGGGCCTGCCGGTGGTGTCGCTGGAAGAAACTCTGGAAGCCGACGACGAAGCTCCCAGGAAAGAATTCGGCGCCAAGGACGTGAGGCTGACGGGCTCCATCGATCGGCTGCAATTGCAGCGGGCGATTGACCGGCTGCCGCCGGGCTATAGAACGGTTTTTGTGTTGCACGATGTGGAAGGGTTCGAGCATAACGAAATTGCCCAAATGGTGGGATGCTCGATTGGCAACAGCAAGTCGCAGCTCCACAAGGCACGCTTGAAGCTGCGGGATTATCTGAAGTTCATGAGAGCCGAAAAGGCCAAGACTGGGTAGCGGAAGTTGCGGTATTGGGGAGAGGGTTGGCTATGACGTGTTCCGATGTAGAGCGAGTTTTGCCGGAGCTCCTCGACGGCGCTCCGGACGGTGAGTTTCAGACTGCCTTTGAAACTCATGTAAAATCCTGTCCAGCTTGCTCTGAGCTGGTCTCGGACTTGAAGCTGATCGCGAGTGAAGCCCGGCAACTGGCGGCAAGCGAAGAACCGGCGCCGCGGGTGTGGCTGCGAATTGCCGCTGAATTACGCGCCGAAGGGCTCATCTCTGACTCGGCGATCCGTGAACCCGATTCCGCGCCCACCCGGCCCATCTTTGTCCCAACTTCTCCACGACGGCGATGGAGCGCATGGTGGCTGGCGCCAGTTGCGGCTGCGCTGCTGGTGGCAGGCTCTTACGTGGTAAGCCATAAGCCAGCCCCGCAAGTGGTGAAGCAGCAAGCTCCGGGAACTCAGGTTACGTCCCCGGCTCCAGCGCCCCCTGCGGTTGCACAGACCCCGGCGGTTGCCCCCGCTTCCGTGCCTCCCCCGGCTCCTCAGCAACTGGCACAGGAGTCCGCCAAGCAAACGGACGTAGTAAGAACTGCCGCAGGACCTACGATAGAACCCAAGCCGAGCGAGGAAGATCAGCAGTTTCTGAGTGCAGTTTCCACCCGTGCCCCTTCGATGCGGGCCACATATGAAAATCAATTGCAGGCGGTGAATGCCGATATCCGGGAAACCCAGGCATACGTGGATCGGAATCCGGGGGATGCAGACGCCCGGCAGCATCTGATGGAAGCGTATCAACAGAAAGCACTTCTTTACCAGATCGCGTTGGATCGTATTCAGTAGTGGAAAGGCGGACCGGCATTCCCGGCCGCAGGGGCGGCGTTTTATGGAGAGTCTTCAGCAAGCGAGTCTTCGGCAAACCACGGTCGTAACCCTGGTTCTGGCAACCTGTCTGGCTTCGGCGGCCTTCGCCGAGACCAAGAGGGAATTCCGTTTCACGGTCGGCCCCAACGCCAATGTTTCCGTGGATACGCAGTACGGGGCGATTTCGGTAAAGCCTGGGAGCGGCAATGAGGTCGTGGTGACGGCCACGCTCAAGTCGGACAAAGTGGAGGTTGACAAGCAGCAAAATGGCAACCGAATTGAAATCGCGTCGTACCTGCTGCAAGGCGCGGACCAGCAAACGGGCCGGGTTGACTACGAAGTGCTGATTCCGCCCGACGCCACCCTCAATCTCCATTCTTCGACCGGTCCGCTGTCGGCGGAGCGTTTGCACGGAGACCTGACGCTGGAAGGCACGGATGCGGTGGTGAATATTCGCAGCGTAAATAATGGCCATGTGCACGTTCGGACGATGGGCGGGCCGATCACGCTGACCGATGTTCGCAGTGGCCACGTTGAACTCGCTTCCATCAGCGGCGACGTCCATTTGAAGGCGGTCACTGGGCCGCTCGTACAGGCGAGTTCCGGCAGCGGAAAGATTTTCTACGATGGCGATTTCGGCTCTGGCGGCGACTATAAGTTCACCACCCACACCGGGGATATCGAGGCCCTGGTGCCCGCGGATGTCTCGGCCGATTTCAGAGCGCACTCCGTGCTGGGCCGGGTGCAACACGACTTTCCTCTCCAACCCAGGCACTCCCGGTTTTCCGAGGAAGTGGGACGTTCCTTCATTGGCACGACCGGTCAGGCGGCATCGGAAGTCGTGCTGCGGTCTTTCAGTGGTAAAATCCGCCTCAAGCAACGCTGAACCCAAAGAGAATCAGGTGCCAGGTCTTAGGTCTCAGGTCTTGGGAAGGTCTTGATTTTCCTGAGACCTAAGACCTAAGACCTAAGACCTTGATGGAGTGCCATGGGAGTGCGCGCGGTGTTTCTGGTGGGATTCATGGCTTCCGGCAAGACCACCGTGGGGCGGGAACTGGCGCGGCGGCTGGGCTGGGATTTTGTGGATCTGGATGCCCAAATCGAGTCCCGCGAGCAGCAAACTATTGCGGAGATGTTTCGGGAACGGGGGGAACGTGAGTTTCGTCTTGTCGAAGCCGCCCTTCTTCGCGATCTGACGGAATCTTTGGAGCGCGATACCGTGGTCGCGCTCGGGGGAGGAACGTTCGCGCAGCTAAGGAACTTTGAGTTGCTGCGGCCTTGGCACTCTATATTCCTGGATACTCCGTTGGACGAACTTTGGCGGCGCAGTCGGGAGGACGCGACGAAACGACCTTTGCGAAAAGATGACCGCGCCGAGTTTGAAAGTCTGTATTGGCAGCGACGACCTTCCTACGTCCAGGCGACCGTGACTGTCGTAACCTCAGGTAAAGATCTGGCGTCCCTTTGCGCCGAGATCGAGCGTACCTTGCAGTTTCGGGAGGAGACTGAGCCCGCGGGCTCATCTCAGATACCCCCCGACCATTTCGGAACAGGAGAATCACAGTGAAGTTGTCTTATCGGCTGCTCGCTTTCATGATGGCGCTCGTTTGGTGCATTGCGGCGTCGGCCGCCCCGATGCCAAAAGAGAAGGAAAAGGAGCACGAGGGGAAGAACGTCGACTCCGGCTCCTTTGGCGTGTTTCAGAATGGCCATCGTGTAGGAACCGAGACGTTTTCGATCTATCAGACCAGCAACGGCAGCGTTATCCAGTCCGAGTTCAAGACGGAGAATTCTCCCACCCAGGATGTCCAAACTTCCGAGATGCAGCTTACCGCGAATGGGGATATCCGGCGTTACGAGTGGAAGGAGCTGAGCCCGGAGAAGGCGGAATCGGTGGTGCTTCCGAATTCCGATTTTCTGAATCAGAAGTGGAGCACTGGGCCCGCGGAAAAAGGACAGGAACAGCCCTACCTGCTGCCGGTTTCGACCAGCATTTTGGACGACTACTTCTTCATCCACCGCGAAGTGCTGGCCTGGAAGTTTCTAGCCGCTGCCTGCAAACAGGAAAAAGGGCAAGTGCAGTGCCCCTTCAAGGAGCGGGCCCAGTTCGGAACCATGAACCCGCACCAACATTCTTCGGCGCCGCTCAGCGCGGAGTCCCTCGGCCGGGAAAAGGTAACCCTGAAGAGTGGCCCGCAGGAACTGAATAAAGTGGAGCTGAAGAACGACGCGGGGACGTGGCAACTCTGGCTCGACGATCAATGGAAGGTTATTCGGATGTCCATTGTGGGAGAGAACACCGTAGTGGAGCGCGATTAGCCAGGGCGCGCAAAACCACAGAGGGCTGAAGGTCAGCCCCTTTCGGAATTGGATCGTGCTCAATTCCAGCGATACGATAGAAGTGGGCGCTTGAGAAGCAGTCGTTCCCATGCGCGACCAGAGCGGCAGGAATAACTCTTGACGATTCTCGATTCACGCACGTCGCGCGTGCTGTTCACGGCTTTGCTGTTCGCCGTGGGGCTGGGCTTTCTCTACGCGGCGGGGCGCACGCTGATTCTCTTCCTTTTCGCCATTTTTTTTGCCTACCTCATCAATCCCGCAGTGGAGCGGCTGGAGAAACTGGTCCGCAGCCGCGTCTGGGCGATCGCGATCATTTACCTGCTGCTGCTCGGCGCTCTGGGGGTGTTCGGCTTTCTTGTCGGCCCGAGGATTGCCCGGCAAAGCGCCCGCCTCGGAGAGTCGCTGCCCGGACTGATGGATAAGGCCAGCATCGGCCAGCTTGCCGAACGGATCGGGAGCCAGCACGGCTGGAGCGAACCGACCCAGAGACATATTCAGGATTTCTTGATGAGTCACCGGGAAGACTTGTCGCGCCTGGCGCAGCGCTTCGGCCTTCGCGCGGCCGCAGCGGCGCAGGATGTGTGGGTGCTGTTCCTCGTACCCATCTTGGCCATTTTCTTTCTGCGCGACGGCGGCAGCTTCCATGAAGTGTTGCTTTCGCTGGTACCGTCGCGCACGCAGCGTGAGTTTCTCCAGGATGTGTTCCAGGATCTGAACCAGATGCTCGCCCAATTCATTCGCGCGCAGTTGACCCTGGCGGCGTTTTCGTTCGTGGCGTACACCGCATTCTTGGGTGCAATGCGAGTGCCGTACGCGCTGATGCTCGGCACCGCCGGAGGCGCGCTGGAGTTCGTCCCCGTGGCCGGACCGCTGCTGGCGGGCGCTGCCATGCTGGTCGTCGCCGTTCTGGCGGGATACCAGCACTGGCCCTACATCCTGTTATTTTTGTTGGCCTGGCGGATGGTGCAGGACTACGTAATCTCTCCCCGCGTCATGGGCGTCAGCGTGGAATTGCACCCGCTGGCCGCTTTGTTCGGCATTCTGGCGGGTGGCGAAATCGCAGGAATACTCGGCGTCTATCTCTCCATCCCGGTGATGGCCAGCTTGCGGATTGTCTGGCGTCGCTGGCGCATCTACGCCGAAAAACGCAAGTTTGGACCGCTCAACGAGTACTCGTTCCCGCAAGAGTTGGGAAAGGGGAGAATCTAGAAGAATCCCGTAGAGACGGGGGTTGCCCCGTCTCACTTCGCGGCAAGAGACGCGGCCAGCCGCGTCTCTACGGGAAATCGGGTGCGCCTTTAGAGCGAAGCCAGAGTTGCTATGGCCACGGCAGCTGCCGAGCTGTGCTCGGCTTGGACAGCCGAGGGCGGCTGTCCCTACGCGAGCGACCTCTACGACGTGGCAGACGTGGCTGTGTTCTTCACGGTATCCACATCGACTTTGCGAAGAAACTCGGCCGCGGCTTCCGGCAGCACCGTGTTGATGAACATTCCCGAGCCCAGCTCAAATCCGGCCACTCGCGTCAGCCGCGGGATCACACTCACATACCAATGAAAGTACTTTACGCCGACGCTCTCGGCGGGAGCGCTTCGAATCGTAAAGTTGAAATCCGGGTTCGCCAGCCCGTGGTAGAGCTTGGCCAGCGTCGAGCGCAACATGCGCGCCAGGTCGTTCATCTCCGAAGTGCTTACATCTCCGAAGCTGGCCATGTGCCGCCGCGGATAGATGTGGGTAGAGAACGGAGCCGACGAGGCATACAGTTCGAGCGCGACGAAGTGCTCGGAAACCGAGACGATGCGGGTTTGTTCTTCTAATTCCTCTTCGAGCACCTGACAGAACATGCACTCGCCAAAGTCGTCATAGTGCCGCAAAGCTTGTTGAAAGCGCTCGCGCACTTGCAGCGAAATCACTGGAGTTGCGATCATCTGGGAGTGCGGGTGTTCCAGGCTCGTGCCGGCGTCGATTCCGTGATTCTTGAAGATCGTAATGAGCGCGATGCGCGGGTCGAGGCTGAGTTCATCGTAGCGAGTTTTATAGATGTGGAGGATTTCAGTCACGTAGGAATCGGACATCAGGGCCATCACCTGAGAGTGGTCGGGCGTCTCAATGATCACATCGTGAACCCCAAAGCCATTTACCGACCGGCGCGACCGGTGTACAGTGCGTGTCGGCTGCGCTTCGCGGGAAAGAGCCGCAAATTTATTCGGCACCACTCGCGCGTGCCACGGAACATCCATCGAGGCCGGGACCCGCAGAATTTCCGGCGGAGTCAGCTTCTCGTTTCCCGGACAAAAAGGGCAGTTTGCGACAAACGATGCCGCCGGCTTGCGCTCGTTGTGGCGCGCCATTTCTTCCGGACGGCGGGCTCGCTCGGTTGCGATCACAACCCATTCCTTGGTGGCAAAATTCTGGCGCAGTTCAGGCATAGTCACTCCTAGTCAAAGCCTACATCCACGTTCGAGAATCGAACAGTCACCAAGGGTCGTATCGTGTGGGAGCGGGGCAGAGCCCCGTCACCACACGAGAATTCCCGCGTCTGGCGCATCGAATTCGCCCGTGGATCAGCGGCGGCATTCCCGCCGAAATTTCGCTAGTATAAAATCACAACTTATCATGTCGAACAAACTTCCTGTAGGAATCCTCGGTGCCACCGGCATTGTCGGGCAGAGATTTATCCAAATGCTCGAACATCACCCGTGGTTCGAAGTGTCGTGGCTTGCCGCTTCCGATCGTTCGGAAGGCCGGCCTTATGCCGAAGCCGCGCGCTGGCGTTTGAAAACTGCCATCCCCGCCAACGTCGCCCGGATGACGGTTGCGCCCGCCAAGCCCGAAGGCGCCCCGAAAATTATCTTCGCCGCCCTCGATGCGGCGATCGCCCGCGAACTGGAGCCCCAGTTCGCCTCCGCCGGTTGTGCCGTCGTCTCCAATTCGAGCGCGTTACGCATGCAGGCCGACGTTCCCCTGGTGATTCCCGAAGTCAACGGCGATCATATCCAGCTCATCGAAACCCAACCCTGGCGACGCAAATCCGGCGGCTTTGCCGTCACCAACCCCAACTGCTCGGCCATTGGACTGGCAATCGCCCTGGCTCCGTTACATCGTCGTTTCACGCTGGCGTCGGTGATGGCGGTTACCATGCAAGCGGTCAGCGGCGCCGGATATCCGGGAGTGCCCTCGCTCGATATTCTCGGCAACGTAATCCCCTACATCGCCAAAGAAGAAGAGAAGATGGAAGAGGAGACACAAAAGTTGCTGGGGACACTGAACGGTTCACGCGTCGACCCCGCTCCCTTTGCCATGAGCGCGCAATGCAATCGCGTCGCCGTGGAAGACGGCCACACCGAGTCGGTTGCGATTCGGCTGAAACAGAAAGCGCAGCCGGAGGAGATCATCGCCGCCTGGAACGATTTTCGCGCCGAACCGCAGCAACTGCGCCTTCCCAGCGCACCCGAGCAACCTATCGTGTACATGACCGCGGTGGATCGTCCGCAACCGCGTTTCGACTGTGACCTCGGCGCGGGCATGACCACCGCGGTCGGTCGCTTGCGCACGTGCAACGTCCTCGACTGGAAGTTCACCGTCCTATCGCACAACACCATTCGTGGCGCTGCCGGCGCTGCCCTGCTGAATGCAGAGTTGCTCAAAGCGAAGGGATACCTAGGGTGAGGGGAACACCTACCACGGAGGCACGGAGACACGGAGGAAAGCGGAATCATGTCTGCGCAGTTCCGCGTTCTGACAACGAACCGCCGGAACGGTTGAGACGGTACGTGCTTCCATGGGCAAGCGATCATCACGAACGCAATTCTTTGGTTGAGGTTTTCTCCGTGTCTCCGTGCCTCCGTGGTGGGTGTTCTGCGGACGCGAAGGAGGTTCCTCGCCCATGATCGTCATGAAGTTCGGCGGGACTTCCGTACAAGACGCGAAAGCGATCGAGCGCGTAGCCCACATCGTCCAGGGCCGGTTGGCGGATCGTCCCGTGGTCGTGGTCAGTGCCATGGCCAAGGTCACCGATTCCCTGCTCGCCATGGGAAAGGCTGCCGGTGGCGGCGATCGCAAGACCGCTCTCAAAATGGCGCGCGCCTTGCGCGAACGCCACTATGACACCGCCGGAGAACTGCTCGGCACTGCCCTGTTCACTGAATTTCACGGCGACCTCGGCGCCGACTTCGAAGATCTGGACGAATTGCTGCGCGGCATTGGCGCGGTCGGCGAAATCACTCCCCGCACCTACGATTACGTTGCTTCTTTCGGCGAAGTGCTTTCGAGCAAGATCGTGGCTGCCGCTTTCGTCGCCCGCGGATTGCCCGGTGCGCACGTGGATTCGCGCCTATGTCTGCTGACCGACAGCAGCTATACCCGCGCGGTTCCTCAGTTCGAAGAAACCACCGAGCGCCTGCGCAAGAGGGTCCAGCCTCTGGTCGAGGCCGGTAAGGTTCCGGTGATGGCCGGATTCATTGGCTCGAATCGCGTCGGCATCACGACTACCATCGGCCGCGGAGGATCGGATTTTTCCGCGGCTATTTTTGGCGCCAGCCTCAATGCCGAGCGCATCGAAATCTGGACCGACGTCGACGGTATGATGACCACCGACCCGCGCCTTTGTCCCGACGCCCGCCGCATCAAGGTTATCAGCTTCGACGAAGCCGCCGAACTTGCCTACTTCGGGGCCAAGGTTCTGCATCCGGCAACCGTGCTGCCCGCGATTCAGCAGAACATTCCAGTCTATGTTCTGAACTCGCTGAACCCGGCCTGCGAAGGGACGAAGGTCACGGCGCGCGCCCCGCGCTGCGCGAATATTTTCAAGGCCATCGCGCTCAAGAAAAAGATCACGCTGGTAGAGGTCGCCTCACCTCGCCGCCTGCTGGTGCATGGATATCTGAAGTCCATCTTTGAGGCTTTCGATCAGCACGACATCGCGGTAGACGTGGTTTCCACCTCCGAAGTCAGCGTCTCGGTGACGGCCGAGACCAACGAAGCCATCCCGGCGCTGGCCGCCGATCTGGCGAAACTTGCGGACGTAAAATACGAGGGGCGGAAGGCAATCGTCTGTCTGGTGGGCGAGAATTTGCGTGACACACCCGGAATCGCCGCCAAGGTCTTCGGCATTCTTGAGGATGTGAAGATTCGCATGATCTCGCAGGGCGCATCCGAAATTAATCTGACCTTTGTGATTGAAGAAGACGACGCAGCCGAGGTGGTCCGGCGCCTGCACCACGCATTTTTCGCGGAGGCCGATCCGGAAGTGTTTGCGTAAAGTCATTTTCACCGCCGAGACGCCGAGCACGCGGAGAAAACCAAGAATGGGAGCTAAACATTTGCTTTTCAGATTTTCTCTGCGGCCCTCGGCGTCTCGGTGGTGAGAGGTTTCTCCATGAACTTCCTAATTCTCGGCTGCGGCAAAACAGGATCGCTGGTTGCGGAAGTCGCGCGTGCGCGCCGGCATCATGTGCGAGTTCTCTCGGCCGCTGACAATGCTGGCGCCAGCGCTCTTACGCCGGGTGCGCTCGCCGCAATCGACGTGGTGATCGACTTCACCACGCCCGCCGCAGCCGTCGCCAATGCTGAAGCCTGCATCCGCGCGAAGAAGAACCTTGTGGTCGGAACCACCGGCTGGTACGACCATTTGCCGCGCTTGCGCGAAATGGTGCTCTCCGCAGAGACCGGCTTCCTCTACGGCTCGAATTTTTCCATCGGCGTGAACCTGTTCTTCGAGATTGTCGCGACCGCAGGGGCGGCTCTGAAATACGATTACTCGGGCCAGATTTTCGAGCGTCATCATGCGCAAAAAAAAGACGCGCCTTCGGGAACTGCGATCACGCTCCAGAAGATCGTGCGCGAGTCCGGAGGCCAGGAAAAAGAAGTCGAAATCGTCTCCTTCCGTGAAGGCGACGCGGTCGGCATGCACGAAATCACTTTCGATTCCCCAAACGACCGGATTTATCTTTGCCACGACGCCAAGTCGCGCCGTGGATTCGCCGACGGCGCGGTCCGCTCGGCCGAGTGGCTGGCGGGAAAGACAGGCTTTTTCGAGTTCCGCAATGTCTGGCGGGAGCTTTAAGGTACGTCAGAGTTGCTCCCGCCGCACGCAACTGCCGAGCTTCGCTCGGCTTCGACAGCCGGGGTGGCTGTCGCTACGCAACGCCTGACGGGGCAAAGCCCCGTCACCACACGAACAAACTCCGCTCATGCAAGCACGTGCGAGAAGAGTTATCCTTAGCTCATGCAACTGCGAGGCTGTGGTACCGCTCTGGTCACACCGTTCTCCCAGGACGGTGCGGTCGACGAAAACGCACTGCGCAATCTGGTCGCGTGGCAGGTCGAATCGGGCATCGACTTCCTGATTCCCTGCGGCACCACGGGAGAAACTCCCACGCTCACCCACGATGAGTGGCTGCGCGTCATCGACCTGACCATCGAAGTCGCCGCCGGACGCGTGCCGATCGTCGCAGGCGCAACTTCCAACTCGACGCAGGAGGCTGTTGCCAAGGCGAAGGAAGTAGCGGCGCGGCCGGGCGTCAACGCCATCCTCACCGCTTCGCCGTACTACAACAAGCCGACGCAGGAAGGCCAATACCGGCACTTCCGTGCGATTGCCGAAGCGGTGGACAAGCCGGTCATCGTCTATAACGTTCCGGGCCGCACCTCCGCCAATCTCGAACCCGCGACCCTGGCGAGGTTGAGCGAGGTCGCCAATATCGCCGGCGTGAAGGAAGCCAGCGGGAACATGACGCAAATCGCCGAGGTGCTGAACTCGGTGCCGGAGGGTTTTCTCGTACTGTCCGGCGACGACGCCGTTACCCTGCCG
>Ga0209039_10001924_pt1 | contig 18441 bp, 17 predicted proteins | sample BogFormECP12_OM1_FD_188238 | JGI IMG/M metagenome (GOLD analysis project Ga0209039, IMG submission 188238) | Bog forest soil microbial communities from Calvert Island, British Columbia, Canada - ECP12_OM1 (SPAdes) (version 2) | ecosystem: Environmental > Aquatic > Freshwater > Wetlands > Bog ...
GCAAGGGCCCGTAGCTCAGCTAGGTAGAGCGCCAGGCTCATAAACGCATAAGGCGTTCAGAAACCTGTTGATCCCCGGTTCGAGTCCGGGCGGGCCCACTCCTATATAGGTATTGAACGCGCGCGGCACTGTTTGAATAAGATGAGAACTCAAGTTTATCAGATTGAAATACTTTATTTGCAAACATGAGTGAATTAGGAGAAATGAAAGTTTCCGAAATACGGAATACATTGGATATCGACTTCGTCTTCCCAAGTGGCCTCTCATTCTTTGAACCTTATCTTCAATATTTCATCAAAGAAATTCTTGAAATAGGAGGTGAGGCTTATGTATCCAGAACTCCCGAGGGAGCCGTTTCAGGCATATTCATATACGACGACTCTGAGAAGCTCGGAACAATTTACACGAGATCAAGACAGGTATTCGACTACTTTTATGAATTAAAACCGTTTAATTTCCTCTTCGCAGAGATGAGAACTGAGGTTGAAAATGAAGTCTATGATATTTACACTGTAGACCTTGAGAATCTGGCCATTGTTCATAGGTTCAGCCATGAAATCTCAGCAGAGGAGGGGCACATAGATGAGATAGAACAATTCATGGTTTCAACGCATCCTGGAATAAACAGGAAGTGGGTGAACGTTGCGCTTAAGAATGGGGACAGGTGCTTTATCGTCAGGTTGAGCAAGGAAATTGCTGGGTTGGGATGGCTTTCAATGGTGAATGGAGTCGGAAGATTGCACTCTCTTTACGTGAAACCTCAATTCAGAAGAATAGGCATAGGTGAGGACATCCTATATGCACGACTTCTCTGGCTCAAGTTAAAGCACGCCCGTTCAGCATTTTCAGAGATTTCTCGTTATAACTTACTGTCATCAAGAATTGCAGTGAAGGCCCAAATGAGCGTGTCTGGGCAGGTCTTTCAATATTTCAAGAAGAATCTGGCAAGGAAGGAGCCAGCGAAGAGCCAACAGATGTGTCTAGCTTCTGGGGGCTCCGCAGAAAGGACATTTCTCCGCAGTGGAGTCTATTAGTGCTCCGCAGTAACGGCACTTTACTTTCACTACCTCCTTGATGACGATTTGCTGTACTGGCGCTTGTTTTGGAGTCAGATTGATATCCTGTGGCGGCGGCGCCGAGGGAGGTTCACTTGGCGGTGTGTACACGGGTTGGGGTGGATGTTTTGGAAGTCTTCTCCTTCTTCTTGAAGCGGCGTACAAGACAATTAAGATGATCGCGATGATTATGACTATGGCTGCAATGGGAAGGGCATATTTCATTAAATCGAAGTTTCCGTTAGGGTTGGGAGCTGTTGTCAGCGGGTAGCTGGCTGAATTAATGTAAAGGTTTTCAGTGTACTTGAATCCTGTTCCTGAAGAGTTGGTGTCTTGTTCAGTATAGTCGTATCCTATGATGTATCCTGAGGACGGGTCAAAATAGGTCTTCCAAGTGTATGTGGCAGTAAATTGTCCGTATACATCGTCTCTCTGGTAGTTTGACTCTCCTTGAGCGAAAATCGCGTACACGTATCTGTTCTCTGAGGGAAGGAAATAACTGTAATTCGTGGATTGCACAGTCATTACAGTGTTCAGAAGAGTGAAGGTGTCGCCCCCTGGGATCGAGTTATCCATGCAGAACCAGACTGTCGGGTTAACGTATCCAATCTGGTCGTCGGTTCCGTCAATGTAAAGGAAGTTGCTGGAGGAAAAAGTGAAATCTCCTGACGAGCTGTTGGTTTCTGGCGAGCTTGTACTGCTGCTAAAGTCCGACGAGTAACTGTAGTAGACAGATACTGTTCCGTTTGCAGTGACTCCATTGATCGTTTCGGTTCCGTTAGTAATTGTCTGCTCAGTATATCCAGAATAATCACCAGTGCCACTTCCCAAATTCTGAACTTCGTAATAGCTGAAATAATCTCCTTGATGAGGAACATAGGCTGCGAAGGCGTGAGCAGAAAACAGAGCCAAGGACAGCAGAAAAGCGATGATAACAAACAATTTTGAAGTCAACCTGCGAAACCTCCGACACCGTGCACATGAGCTGGATGAGCACTGCCAAGTGCACTGAACGTTGAATGATAAGATGAGTGCGCGATAATCAAGGGCGCGGTATACATGAAGAAGACCGTTGATGGAACATACGTGAACTGGACAGGAGTTTCTGCAATCTTCGCAGTTGGATCAAGTTCCTTTACAAGTTCGTTCTTGATTCCATGAATCATTCTGACTGAGAGGCTTATCAGTTCAGAACGTTCCAAACTGGGCGCGAAAGTTCCAAGCATAGCAGAAGCTTTCTCCATCAGGTCAAGAGTTTCATTGGCTTCAAGGGTTGGTATCGAGGTCAAAATTGCAGTGGCTACAAGTGGATATTCCAAGTATTTCTTGAGTGCATCCAAGATGATGGTCATCTTGTCTTTCACTTCATCACGTCCCAAATCAGAAATTGTCAAGTAGGCCGAGGCGAGTTCAGTGTCCTCTGATTCCTCATATCCCCACGAACTGAATAATGATTTGAATTGTTGGAATTTGCCACTAACTTCCTCTTCCCCTAGGTTCATTATAGACAATATTGCGGCCGCTTCACATGAAAGGGTTCTTTTTGAGAATTCCACAAGATTGTCAATAGGATATGTGCCGTCATATCTTCTTGCAGACAAAACAGTGGCTGCAACGCCAACCGAAAGCTCCTTGGGAACATTAGAGTCACGTCTGACTTTTTTTTCCAGGCTCTGCAGCGTCTCTGCCAGGCTTTGAAGATCAGAGTTTTGAGGTGTCTGAGAAGGGTTCGTCTTAGAAGCGGTCATGATTTCCGCTGCCATCATCTTATTTTCGAGGTTGGATTTATAATGCTGAACAATACCGAGCGAAAGGAGAAATCTCTGGTTGATTTGATTTGGATCGCCCTGAAGCTTACCCAAACCTATTGAAACACTCCACAATTGAGAGAGATCTGCGCCAGGAAAGTCAATCTTGAGAGCAGATGTGTAAAAGTTACCCTTGTCTGCTATGGATCGCAGTTCAGTATACGTAGCCAAGCGCTCCTGAATGAAATCTGAAAACTCGGTTTCAGAGACTCTGTAATTTCTCACGTTGAGATCATTAAGCGTCATAACTCCAAGGCCAGTAAGTGAAAGATATTGCCCGTCGTATGGAACCATCCTGTCCATCATGGATTTTTTCTCAAGAAGCTCGTTTATCCGCGAGTCTTTTTCTGCAATGTCAGCTTTTTCTGTAGAGACAATGCTCCTTTCGGCCTCAGCGCTTTGCAGTTCAGCTTCTTTCTTTTCTTTTCCTTCAAGATGAAATAGGATTGAATGGATTTTTCTTTCTTCTTTTGTCAGAGCGGTCTCCGCGGTCATTTCTTGCACAGTTTCATTGTGCAATTCTTCGGTCATTTTCGATAGATTTGAGAGTTCAGCCAGAGCCTGATCATACTGCTCTTTCGAAAAGACTGAGACATAACCGTTAGTGCCAAGAAAATCCAGGTCACCTTGTGAAACTTGCATTGAGACCTGCTTTTCAGCTATTTGAGAAAGAAATGTTCTCGCTGTGTTACACTGCATTTTTGCTACCAGTCAATAATCGGAAATTTCTTAATTAAGCCTTGCTCTCCCAGAATGTTACCGACAACAAGGAGTAGACTATTTCCATCATGCATGAGATCCACAACTTTATCATTTTTGAGAGCCTTTTTAAGAACATATTCAAATTGCGTTTTCCTATCTATAACATGCTCGAACCTTCTAGAACGTTCCCGTTCTATTTGTTCATAAGCATACATGAATTCGTAGAGTGACCTGTATATTTGGTCGTCTATCTTTTCATGGACTCTTTTTTCAGGAACAGTTATCCATTCTAAGCCTTCAAGGTCTACGAAGTAAATGGTGCCGTCTGGGGCGAGGACTGCATCCTTGTCCAGCCAGACATCGTAGAAATCAAGTCCACTGAAGGTTCCGTCCTCGTTGCTTTTTATTGACCTAGTGAACAATGTGAGGAACGCGATCCCACTCTTGACGAAATTCTTCAGAAACTCTAATGCTTTATCATTTTCGTCTATTCCAAAGAGGTCAAAGATTGAGCTTATGTTCCCACCGACTGTGCTCCCAGAATGAAAGTAAATCCTGACGTTGGAAGGAACCAGTCTTGTTTCCTGAACCATCCTTCCACCGAATCTCCGATACCAATATATTTTCTTGATTTCATTCTCAAGGCTTTCATGAAGGAAAACTATTTTTACGAGGGGCGCGACTCGAAAGCCGTGAATGGAGGTAAGGTCGGCCATTTCTGACACTCTCATCGAGGTAGTTGCGTGCTGGAGCCCTTGCCCCCCATAAGGCGAGCCTCTTAGCCATAATTCCCCTGTAAGATATCGTGGAGCCCTTTCCTCGGAATTCACGAGTCTGTCTTTCAGTCTGGAATCAATCAACAGGTTGCATATTTCAGCCTTCCCGAGAAGCTGATGAGAAAACGGATTGGTTGTCGAACCTATGCCTTTAACTGAAAGGTAAAAGTCAGTGCCGTCCATCTTCAAAGAAGGTAAAGTGGAAACTGCTCCTCTGCTATCGTCCATAATGAACTCTTTTGTACCCAAGGGGGTGATGTCCGTGAAAGGTCTCATGCTCTCGGGAAGGTAAATCCTTTCGAATTCAGGCATTTTGAATTCTTGAAAATGCTTGTTTGTCAGCATTTCAGAAGTTTCATACATGTTGAGATTAAGCGGCAAACCTTTCAACTTCATGAGAGTTCGACACTTCGTAAGGATGGTTCAACTCTTAAATCTAGCGCGTGCTGGACTAAGACAGAAGCATTGGACTTGAACCCATTTGGCTCTAAGTTCGGGCGGGCCATATGTTGACGCGCATCAATATTTAGGATCTACCAACAAAGATACCCCGTTGCAACATCGCCTGTTGCTCCCACAATAGGAGCTACGATTGTCAACGCAGGCGACCCTCCTACTATTATCCATTTGGCCAGAGCTCTCAGTCTATCCGGCATTCGTTATTGCGCTCTGCCCACGTTTCTTGAGAGTTTTTCTGACGGCCATATCTAGGGTTCCTTTGCCTAATTCAACACTCGCAGAGCCAGCCTTGACAAAATAGACAAATGGCGTCTTGAATCTTGAAATGATCCAGGATTCTTCTTGAAGAAAGATTCACTCTTCAAATAATATCTCCGATCACTTCATTTTGAGTCTCAACCACAAGTCTCTCATAAAACATGCTGTGGGGATTGGTGCATCAGCTCGTGGTGCAAGGGCTCATTGACCAGCACTTTTGAGGTTCATTGGGTCGAGCACGTTGGGCTCTATCCTTGCTCGCATCAAAATTGTATATGACTTGATTAGTTCAGGTTCGAACCGAAACAGGTCTGTCAAAGTGGCAATGCCTACTAGCTCTCCATTTTCAATTACTGGCAGCTTTTTGACTCTTTTCGCCAGCATGATTCTTGCTGCCTCTTCAACACTGTCTCCTAGCCTCACGGAGATCAAAGGTTTCGACATGAGGTGATCTACTTTCAGTTTCTTAACTGCGTCATTCTTGACCAAGACCTTTCTCAATAGATCTCTTTCAGTTATTATTCCCGTTGGTTTCCCTCTTTCTAGGATGATTATGCAACCGATATCATTAAAGTTCATAAGGTCCACGGCGTTTTGCAAGGAATTGCCGGATTCTATTGTTACCACGTCACGAGTCATGATTTGTTCAACTTGAAGAACCATAGAGCAGCCCTATGCAAATGTTTGCTTCAGTGCTAATAAGAAAGGAGGTGTAATTGGCGGGACGCACAACAGCGTGTGCTAGCTTCAAAAGCACGCGCTAGTCCGACTTTGGGTGACAATTTTGACGGGAATCAGTGCCCACGTGAGACAGCTTGATGGGTTTTTATGTCGGCAAAGGCTTATTTGTCATATTTCTGAGATTCGTTCCATGAGAATCCAGAACGATTGTCGCTTCAGGCTTCTTGAATCCGACAGTTTCCTCGGTCTTTCTGTACATGCGAGTCTTGGGGTCGACGCAAATAAACTTCTTGTTCAGTTCGCTGCTTAACATTTCAGTTTTCCCTATTACTAGGTAACCGCCTTCCCTCAAAGAGTCGTGGAAACGCATATGTATACTCTGTTGGCTTTCTCTAGAGAAATATATCATGACATTTCTGCAAAGAACTAAATCCAGATTCTGATGCAGCGGCGCTGTCATCAAATCATGAAGTTCAAAGCGCACGCATTGTTTGAGGGAGTCCTTAACTTTGAAAGAACCGTTTTCCTGAATGAAATATCTTCCAATAAGAGATTTGTCGGTCCCTTCAAAAGATCTAGCATCGTATTGACCTTTCGAAGCTTTTGCCAAAGCATCTCTGTCTACGTCTGATGCGTAGATCGTGTAGTGGAAATCCTTCCTGCAACTGATTCTGTACTCCTCTGCAAGTATTGCGATTGAGTAGGGCTCTTCTCCTGCAGCACATCCCGCGCTCCATATTCTGATGTTCTGGAAGGAAGAGAGCATTTGTGGAAAGAGATTCTGTCTTAAGAATTGGAAAACATCTGGGTCTCTGAAGAATAAGCTGTAGTTTACAGTAAGATCATTCAATAGCATATCGGCTTCTTTCGGATTCTTTTTGAGATATCGTTCGTAGTCAAAATATGTCTTGGAGTCTGTCGCCTTCAATCTGATGGCCAATCTTCTCTTCAAGTACTCCGGACGGTATCCGTTGCAATTTATCCCAACGGCTTCCCATATTTGCTTCTTAAGCTTCTCAAAAGCTACTCTGTCAAGAAAGTTGTCATCAGTCACAGACATCCATATCATTCCGATAGTGCTTTTTAGGGTGGTTTTCGAGTATCTCACGATAGAGAACTGACAATATTCTGATATGTTAACCTCAGATATTGCCCCTTCTATCTTGACTAAGTATCTTGTTTCTGTCAACAATAGATAATGGTTATGAATTCATGGTTCATGCCTCTGCTGGGCAGATGCCAAGAGGCTATTTTTTCTAAGTCTTTTGTTGATCCTCCACAGCCTATCAGGAGCTGAGGTGCGCGCTCCGAGAATTTACCCAAGAGGCACGGGAGTTTTGTCTTTTCGTCAGCTGCTCAGGGACCGCCGGCCACCAATTGATTTGCCTTCTCTATGAGGGTTTCTTGTAATTTCCTGCTTGGGAAGATTATGAGGTTTCCGCTTGCGGCACCGCCAGTCTGCTTGAACTGGGTGTCAAAGATTATGGCGATATCTGATGACATTGATTGTTTTATTAGGAAATTGTCGATTATCGAATCGAAGCGGTCTACGGTGAGTTGAGGAGGGTTAGGTATTAGCTTTATTCCTGTGAAGTCAGAAATCGCGCTGAGGAATGCTCCTATCATGATGTTCGCCAATTCCTGCATTGCCGAGGTTTCCATTTCAGGGCTCACGTTATCGGGAGACGTAGCCATGCTCAGGATGGAGGCGATTTTCTTGGCTTCTTCTTTTTCGAATAACAGAAGAATGTCACATTCCAGTTCGCCGTCTAGTTGCATACAGATAGCTGTAGTTGGCTTATCGTGTCTTGAATAGAACTTTGGCACAAGATGAGTTTGCATACTGCGAATTGTCGGAACATCTATCTCTATTCGCTGCTGAACCATTTCTGAAAGAGATGTGGCTGCGTGCCCAGCTCCTATGTTTCCAATTTCCTGAAGTATCGCTGTGTCTAGGCTTACTTCATTCGCTGGAATGTCCGTTTTCGCTTCGGTATCCATTTTTGAACCGGAATTGAGATTGTCTCTCATAGTTTCTTCACGTCTCCTTTCAGGGTTGTAACAAACAGCGCTCCGTCAAAAACATTGAACATAATTCTGCGACCGTACGTACCGCCGATGTCCTCTGCGAGCAATCTTATTCTGTTGGCCATTAATGCTTCTCTTGCGGCCTGGGCGTTTCTCTCTCCTATTTTCATGGTTTCGAATCTGAGATTTGAAAACATGTTTGCTCCTCCAGATATTTTCGCAACTATACAGGAATTGGCCGAATGAAGTTTTCGTATCGAATTGGCCAAGACGGGAACAGCTGTCGCAGCGTACTTGTAGGGTAGGGGGTCATGGGAGTCATTTGGTGCAGGTAGCATTATGTGAGCCAAACCGCCACTTTTGTTAATCATGTCGTGAAGACAGATTGCAACGCATGAACCAACATTTGTCACAAGAGAAACTGGCCTAGACTCCACCATGGCATCAGCCATGTCGACCCTTATCTCCTCCAAAGGTGAAGGTTCGGGTGCTTGGAAAGTCTCCAGCGTAGCCTCGAACTCCTGCTTTATTTCAGATGATGGATTTCTAATTCTCGGGCCGAAAACGATTTCAGCAGTGCCCACCTTACGATTCGGGGATACTCGTAGGCGAAGCAAAGTCTTCAACGCTAATTTCCTCGACAGTACTTTGAAAGGGCTTCCATCACTTTCTCCGGTCTGAATGGCTTAACGACAAAATCCTTTGCACCTGACTTCAAAGCCTCATCTATCAATGCTTGTTGTCCCATTGAACTGCACATCACTACTTTGGCTCCCGGATTCTGCGACAAAATCCCTTTCAACGCATCGATTCCGTCTTTAGTCAAAGGACCAGCCGGCATTACTATGTCCAGCAGTACCAAGTCGGGTTTGAATTGTCGGAATCGATCCAACGCTTCGTCCCCGCTTCCGGCTTCGGCGACCACTTGATGTCCTGATTGAATAATTATTTTCTTCAGTACGGCTCTCATGAATGAAGCGTCATCAACAACAAGAACGTTGCCCATACTTCCAAGTCCAAGATGTCTGTTGACTCTGTTATTGTAGTGCTAGGTGATATAAATATTATGTCTTACGAGGCAATATTAGCGGACACCAAAAATGCCAACAGAGTTACGAGTCACGCTTTCCTTGTGCCGTTGACCGCACGATTTCCATAGGGTTCTTGCAATTTCTTATCCTTTCGTCGGGCGTTCGATTCTATGATCGACGCTTTTCTTATCAAGTGAATCAGGGTTCTCCCACTTCATCTAGGAGGGTTCTGTCAACCTCGATTTCTCTTCCTTCCATCAGCAAGCCCACCTACCTTTTTTCCTTCTTAACGCACGCTACTATTTGTATCCACTTTTTCTAATCCAGAAGTGAAAAAAGAAACAAAATAGCATGTACTAGTGGATTTTTGATGGTCTAGCCAATTAATGTCTTATGAATGTGAATTCAGTATTCGGGAAATCCTCAACAATACTTGGATAATGCTTCAAGAATCCTTTCAGGCATGATTGGCTTCGCGATGAAGTCCTTTGCTCCTAATTTCATTGCCTCTTCTATCAACACGTTTTGTTCAAGAGCACTACATATGACCACTTTTGCACCGGGATCTTCCTCCAAGATGAGCTTTAACGCTTCCATTCCGTTCACCGTATTTTTTCCAGCGGGCATGACAATGTCGAGAAAAACCAGATCAGGTTTAACCTGCTTATACAACTGAACCGCTTCATCACCAGTCGTCGCTTCAGCAACCACTTCATGCTGGGTTTCCTTCATTATTTTTTTCAGCAATTCCCTGGTGTAGGCAGCGTCGTCACTAATCTCGATTTTACCCATGCTTCAACCCACCGTTCAGCTGGATTAATCTTTACCGAAACTACTGAGATAACGAATAATAAGTTTGTGAATCACGAGTGATTATTTAGAATCAGCGCGCGCTCGTACATGCAAAGTCTACCATCTCACAATGTGCGTGTTTAATTTTATCGTGGATATTGTTTCAACGTACGCAACGGTTAAGATTCATGTTTCTCTTTTTTTCAGTGGGTTCCATTGACTTCATGGTGACCCTGTGGAAAAGATGGAAAGGGAACGTGAAAATGTCTGGAAACAGGAGAGCCCTTGGTCTGGTGTTTGCCGCAATCATACTTATTGTAGTGGCAGTTGCAGCCGTGGTGGGCACGGAACTGGTAACGTGGACAGGTGTATTTTCGTTTTTGTGGACGAGGAATGAGGGAGAGTTGATTCTTGGGACCCCCATCGGGTGGCATGGCGATGGTTCAACAGTAAACATAACGGCTTCATGTGCAGGCAAAGAAGCCTTTACTGTGATTGAAGTACTCGTACAGAACATTAACTGCACTTTTCAATGGGCAGATTCAGGCTCTGCTGGTTGGCTGCCCAGTCCAGCTGGTCCAGTGGCTCCAGGAAGCAGCATAACTTTGGAAATCCAGTATTTCGTTGGATGGTCATCGGGCTATTCCTACACGTTCTGGATAAGAACAGAAAAGGGCAACGAGTACGAGACAACTGGCACATGCCCCGTGTAATGTCTTTATACATGCCTAGGAAATCTGTCAATCTTGAGGTGGATGTCGATTGGGCTGTTTGATCAATGTTGGAGGCAAGTTGAGCGTGCGCTTTCTGGTCTTAGTGTATCGCGAGTGTAACAGCGATTGACACACTAGTCTAGATATCCATTTTGAGACATCATCATGGTTCAGCCAACGCACATGGCGCGCGCGATGGCTGGAAGAAGCCTGCCATAACAGCGAAGGTGTGTCAATTGACTCTGGACAATGAACAGTATAGAGCCTTATTCATCGAAGAAGCGAAAGAGCACGTGGAGATCCTGACGAAGTCTCTTTTGATCCTGGAAAAGGATCCGAAAAACACTGATGTTTTGAATATGCTTTTTCGTTCTGCACACACTTTGAAAGGTTCTTCTGGAATGATGGGCTTCAAGGATTTTCAAGAGTTAACTCATGCCATGGAAGACGTTTTTGACCGTATGCGCAAGGGTGCACACTCGACGAGTGATTTGACTAGCATCTTGCTTGAATGCGTCGATGCTCTGACTCTCAGACTGAACAAGATTCAGAGTAGACTTGAGGGAGAGATTGATGTGCATTCTTACGTGGAAAGGCTTCGTTGCGCATCTCAAACAGTTGAGGCGGACAAGCAGAATAAGACGAGCTCGCAGGAGAAGATACTCGCGGAGGCGGCTGAAGCACAATTCAATGAAAAAGAAATGGCAACACTGAAGGAGGCTCAAGCAACCGGCAAAAAATGTTACACAATCGATATCAAATTCAGCAATGATTGCGCTTTCAAATCAATCAGGGCAAACATGGTTCTTACCAAACTCGCCGAAATGGCCAAAATAGTGAAAACCTCACCAAGCACGAACGATATCAAAGAAGAGAACTTTGAGTCAGGTTTTAAGATAACTGTGACAACCAGTTCTGACGAGCAGGAAATTCAAGAGTGCGCCAGGTCAGTCTGTGAGATAGAGCGGGTGGGCATTGCACCAGTCAATCTTTCCCATCTTGACACGAAGGAAGAAGTGCGTGTGGGAACTGCCCCGTCTTCTGAGGAAAAAACTCTGGCTGAAGCGCGGTCAACTCAGACTATTAGGGTAAAGTTTGACCAACTTGATAAACTGATGAACTGGGTCGGAGAACTGGTGATAAACAAGATAGCACTGCTTCAAGTCACAGCCATTAGTAACCATGATGAGCTGAAACGCCTCAGCGGCAATATTGACCGGTTGACTACAGATCTTCAAGATCTGGTAATGCAGATTCGCATGGTTCCAGTGAGTCAAGTTTTTGACAGGTTTCCCAGATTGATAAGAGACTTGAGTCTCAAAAAAGGAAAGAACATTGACCTTGTGATGGATGGACGCGAAATTGAGGTGGACAGAACAATTCTAGATGAGATCGGGGAACCTTTGATCCACCTACTGAGGAACGGAATTGACCATGGAATAGAAGCTCCCGATGAACGAGAAAGAAACAACAAAAACCCAACGGGAAAAATAAGACTTTCTGCCAAAAGGAAAGGAGACCACATCATTATAGAAGTTGAAGATGATGGAGCAGGAATCAACCCTGAAAAAGTCAAAAAGTCTGCCATAAGCAAAGGTTTCATAACGGAAGCAGAAGCAGGAAGAATGACGACAGAGCAGTTGATAAACCTCATTTACCTGCCAGGGCTTTCAACAGCAAAAGAAGTGACGGAGACCAGTGGCAGAGGCGTAGGAATGGATGTGGTCAAAACGAAAATATCAGCACTCGGAGGAACAGTCCATCTTGAGACGCATGAAGGTTCTGGAACCAAGGTCACCATCAGACTCCCATTGACTCTGGCTATCATCCAAGCAATACTTGTCAGAGACTCAGGCCAAACCTACGCCATACCTGCAAGTCAAGTCTCAGAAATAGTACGTGTCAGAAAAGGAGAATTGAAACCACTCGGAGGAGTCAACGCCGTTGTCGTGAGAGGACAAGTAATGCCTGTTCTCCATCTGCATGAGCTTCTCAAGCTTAATGGTTCCTCAGATGAAGAAGAAGATCTTGAGCTTCTCGTAACATTCATCGGCGATGAAGAAAGGAAGTTGGGTTTAGCAGTAGATTCTGTTGCCAGACAGCAAGACATACTGATCAAATCCTTCAACGAAGGCCTTTCCAATATAAGAGGAGTCAGCGGCGCTACTATTCTCGGAGACGGTCAAGTAGTTCTGGTACTTGATGTCGCTCAGTTAATTAATCGAACGAATAGCTAGGTCCTTGGGTCTCGCAGAAGGGTCTCCGTCCCTTAACACTTTAACAAGTCAGAGCCCGGCAGGTACATTCGGCGCACGCTTTCAGCAGGAGCACACTGACCCAACTTGGACCTAATTCCTCCCCTCATGCCACACGCTTTTCAATAGTCGCTCGTGCTTCTTGTTGTTCTTTCTTCGCATCAATCGAAAAGCAGCATATTCCCGTCATTGAAAGATTCCTTAACTACCATTCACTGCTCTGTCTTTCTAGATGAGTTGCAAGGTTGAAAGAGCATGGAGGAAGGTTCTGAGGTTAAATCAGACAAAGCGCGAAACGTTATTTTGAGTTATGAGAATACCGTGTATTTTGTCAGTCAGGTGAACGTTCAGTTCCATGAAGGAGACAAAAAGCACAAAGCAACTTTTCATGCGAAGAGAGTTGCTGACAACCGCATGCAAGATCTTGAATTGGAGATAAGTCAGAGTCTCTACGATGTTCTGGTGGAATACACCAGGATGGACAATTTTGATATCATATTGATACTTCACATTGAGACCAGCGGATCCAAGTGGTGTCTCATGAGCGAAAACTGGCTAAGAACCTGTCATATTGACAGAAATACCGACGTGCAGTATGTCATCTAAGCCCAGCATCGAATATGGTCTTCAACAATACAGAACGAGATCTAGAGATCGCACGTGCAAAGAATGGAAGATTCCGAACCTTGCCCTTGTTCTGAAGGCTGAATCGTATATCTGAATCAGAATTTCATAAACATCAAATAGGCCCTGCCCCGACACCTTCTCGATAACATCAAGCAGTGTATCTAGAGGAATAAACAATGCGTAGAAAAAATGAAGTGACAAAGAAAAATAATCAACGAGTTCGGCAGAGGCTTACTGTCTCCACAAAGCTCCACAAACACAGTTCATCTACAAAAAGGAGGCTGTAGAAAAATGGCGCACTCAAGCGACCAAGTTGCACGCGAAGAGATGCAAATGTTGACTTTCACATTGGAAAACGTCTCGTACGGAGTAAACGTAAACCAAGTCCGGGAAGTTCGGAAGATAGAAGGAGTAACACCAGTGCCTTATGCACCTGAATATGTTAAGGGAGTAACCAACCTGAGAGGTGAGATTATTCCTGTGATAGACCTGAGAAAACGCTTCGGAATTGATAGCAAACGTTCCAGCGAGGAAAGTGGAATAATGGTCATAGCCCAGGACAAGCATGCAATAGGCGTGATGGTGGACTCTGTCATGGAAGTCTTAACACTGGATAAAAAGAATATTGAAGCGAACCCCGAAAGCCTCGTGACTGAACGCTCAGTCTCGATTTTGGGAGTAGCTAAACACGACAAGGACCTGATCGTTCTATTAGATCTCATGAAAATTGTATCCAAAGAAGAAATCAAAAAAATGAAAGAAGACGCAAAAGGGTTTCAAGTACAAACGCAAACTCAAACAACTCAGGTAACAGCATAGTAGAAAAGCGTTAACTAATTCTGCATAGATTCCTTTTTCTCTTTTCAGCTTATTGCTATCCATTAATCTGCGGTGAGATCCAATGCCACAAATCAAAGTCCTTGTAGTTGATGATTCTCTGCTAATGCAGAAAGTGATTTCTGACATACTTCAAGTCGACACTCAGATATCAGTTATTGGAACTGCAAGAAACGGAAGAGAAGCATTGTCGAAAGTTGCCAGTCTGCGTCCTGATGTCGTTACCATGGACATTGAGATGCCCTTTATGAACGGACTCACGGCAACCAAAAAGATAATGGAGACATATCCTACACCAGTAGTTATGGTCAGTACATTGACCCAGCGAGAAGCCAAGATAACACTAAAAGCCCTTGAATTCGGAGCGATCGATTACGTGCCGAAACCTGGTGGAAACATATCGCTGAACCTGGATTCAGCCAGCCAAGAACTCGTCTCGAAGATAAAAACAGCAGCCCAAGTCCAAGTAAGGAAGTCCAGTTTTCAACGGGACCCAGAGCAACAGACTCCCGAAGAAAAATTTGAAATGAGAAGCTGCGACAGAATCATTGCCATCGCTGCATCCACTGGCGGCCCGCAAGCTTTGACCAGAATACTTGTCAAGCTGCCACACAACATACCGCCTACCCTCGTAGTCCAACATATGCCTGAGGGATTCACAAGGATCTTTGCAGAAGGACTTGGCGAAGAATGCAGATTCGGGGTCAAGGAAGCCGAAGAAGGAGACAAACTCTCCGAAGGTTTGGCACTCATAGCTCCGGGAGACTTTCACATGAGGGTCACAGGGGGAGACAGAATCCATCTCAGCAAAGACGCTCCTGTTAATTTCGTTCGTCCATCTGCAGACCCAACATTAATTTCTGTAGCAGAAGTATTCGGCCCAAAGGTGATCGGAGTGATCCTAACAGGCATGGGTAATGATGGCGCCAAAGGCATAACAGCTATCAAACAAAAAGGTGGACAAACTATCGCACAGGATGAAAAAACATCCATCGTGTTCGGAATGCCGAAAGCTGCTATAGCTACAGGATGCATCGACATTGTATCGCCTTTGGAAAGGGTTTCTGAAGAGATAGTACGGATTTGTGAGAGAGCTCGCTAAAACTGTCGAGTTTCACATTCAAGCTACCTCTCAGACTAGGCTGCAAGGGGGAGCAAAATGGGCGTGCGCGGTACGGAAAGACCTAGGATCATTAGCTCCCTAGGCCAGCAAGGATGATGAAGCGCGCTTGCACGGTTTTGGGCGCAATACTGGAGCAGAAGAGATAGTCGTAGAACCTCAGAAAATGAATATGAAGCGATGCAGAAATTGAAAAATAGGGCGTGCCCTTTCGCGTTGGTCGAAATCAAATTGCCAAAAATGGATGGGACAGCACGCCCTTCGCGCTGTCTGTCTCTCACTCCCCTGCACACATGCTGATATCAAAGCTTGAACAGTAGTTGGGTAGCGTTTGCGGCGAAAATGAGGCATTAATCATGTCCAATAATACACGAGGTAGTAAAACCGTGAAGAAAATCGAACAACTTGAAGAAGAAAACAAACAGCTTCTGTCTGAAAAACAAGAGCTCGAACATAATCTTGGAAGTTTTGTGAATGGGTCTCCGGTTCCTGCATTCTTTATAGATAAAGATCACAAAGTCGTCTATTGGAACAAGGCAATGGAAGTGAGCAGTGGACTCAAGGCTGAAAAAATAGTCGGCACCGACCAGCATTGGCAAGCATTCTATGGAGAGAAACGCCCCTGCATGTGCGATTTGTTGCTAGACAAAACTGAAGAGGAAATCAACAAATGGTATGCGGGGAAATATAGGAAATCACAATTTGTGAATGGAGGATACGAGGCAACAGCTTTCTTCGAGTCGATGGGTAAGAAGGGAATGTGGTTGCGCTTTACAGCCGTAGTCATAAAGGATTCCAAAGATAAAGCAGTGGGTGTTTTGGAAACGCTTGATGACGTCACTGAATCCAAGGAAGTCCTGAATGATTTCATCGTTTTCATCAAGGAGGCTATTGATGGGGCCAAGGACATTCTGTCGACAAATGACGAGACGCTAAAATTGAGTAAGAAAACGATAAGTCTTGCAAATGTGGTGCAGGAAGCTGCAAATAGGGTCGCCAATACGGCAAGCGATGTAGCGAGAAGCTCACAGCAGAACATTAATTCGGCGCTCAAGGTTGTTGACAATGCTGAGAATTCGGTGAAAGCTGCTGCAAAAGTGCTGGAAATGGGCAAGCAAGTTGCGAACGTGTCAAATCAGATGGCAACAGGCATGCAACAAGTCAGCACGGCATCTCAGCAAGTATCTACTGGTGCACAAAAACTCGCGCAGTTGTCTCAAAGTGCTGCTGCAAGCACTGAATCATTGAAGAAAGTAATGGACGAAGCCGGAAAAATCGCTCGAGAAACTTCGTCAGTTACAAGTGAGGCTCTGAAAAGAGCAAACGAAGGAAACGCAAAAGGCAAAAAAGGAATCGAAGCGATCGACAACATTAAACTCGACATTGAAAAGGTTGCCGAATCAGTGGTCTCTATGGTCGGCTCAATTGAGCAGGTCGGAACGATGGCCAATTCAGTGTCCGACATTGCAAGCCAAACAAATATACTAGCTCTGAACGCTGCAATAGAAGCTGCCCGAGCCGGAGAAGCAGGACGAGGTTTTGCTGTAGTTGCAGACGCAGTCAAGAGCCTGGCAGGGCAATCAAAAGGTGCCGCCAACCAGGCCATAGATCTTGTAAAGGGAATCAAAGACTCAGGCAATTCGACAAGCGGTATTGCCAAACAGACTCAGATTCGAGCAAGTGAAGGAGCACAAGTAGTCCAAGGAGCAATACGAGAGACTGAAGGAATATCCAAGATAATGGATAACATGAATTCTGAGGTGAGCAAACTCACAGACGGCGTTGAACGCGGACTTGAGGCAATAGACTCAGTGACCAAAACCATTGAAGAAGTAGCCAGTATCGCTGAAGAGAGCTCATCTGCCTCAGAAGAATCTTCTGCAGCAGTGGAAGAACAAGCAGCAAGTTCTGAGGAAATCGCCGGAATTGCGACTAATGTTTCCAACGTTGCCGAAAGCGTCGCCAAAATTGCAACAGAAGTCAAGACCGATGCTTCAGGCGTCGCAAAGGCAGCGGAAAAAATTGTCACAGACGCTAACACTGTGGAAACCTCTGCAAAAGAAGTAATTTCACAAGCAGAAAGCGTCATCAAAACTATGAAGGAAATTGAAAAAATAGGCGAGAAACAGAATCAAGACCTGCAAGTGCTCGCAGACAAGCGTACTCTAAAACTCGACCAATTGATTGACATGAAAATCAAAACATGCGAATCAGAAGAAGAGCGCAAACGCTTGGAAGCAATGAGAAAGAGATAAGTGAAAACCACAAAAACAGCGCACACTTGAAACACTCCTCAACCCCCTAAGCAGTTACCGCGAATATGCCAAGCTTGTTCTCACCGACCCGTCGACAAAATAATTCCCTCAAACCCTCACTAGACAGAGTTTCAACAAAAGACAAATCAACCTTCCCCAACATTCCTCAATTATCCCGCTCACTCTAATTATCACGCCACGCGCTAGGTAAAGAGATTGACCACAACGGGCTCTAGATCAGATCACAAATATTCTAGGTGAAAGATTCCTTCAAGAGGCAAATATGCAAAACGCTGAAAACGAAACGGCAGCATAGCGCGCTCTGGAGAGGGCAATTGAACTCGACCCATTTGGGTTCTAATCCCCACGGACCCGCCATTTCAGCAAGTCACTTGAGCTTCAGAATCAGGTCTGCCACTCTTTTTCCGAGGTTCTTGCAGGATTCAATATCTTTGGCCTGAGGTGCCCCAACGGCAGTAGCACCATAATGTTTGTCACCAGATCTGCCTTGAACAATCATTCCGTGAATCAGCAGAGCTTCTATGATTGACAGCAGTGTCGTTTCTGCCCCTGTTGCTGTCCCTCCCGCGCTTGTGAAGGCCGCTCCAACTTTGCCTTCCAGCTTGTGGTAAACCTTTACTGACTCATCGATGAAAGTTTTTAATTTACCACTCATTTGTCCGAAGTATGTTGGTGAACCCATAATGATTCCGTCAGCGTTGCATAAGTCATCAAGGCTTGTGTTCTCAACTCTCTTCACGACTGCTTCGATGCCTTTAACTTGCTTGACGCCTTCGGCGACTGCGAATGCCAGTTTCTCGGTGTTCCCGCTCAGACTATCATAAATTACCAACACGCTTGCCATATTAACCGCGACCTTTTCTGGCCAAAGGAAAAATGGACTTGAAACTTAAGCTTTGTGCTCAAGCCATCCTTTCGGTTCAAATAGAACTTTTTTCCACAAATTATAAGTGCAGAAGGCTTGCCATAAATTGAATGGAGGGATGGTGGTAGTTTACTCACGAGGGGAGAAAGGAGAGAAGG
>Ga0209039_10001925_pt1 | contig 18436 bp, 12 predicted proteins | sample BogFormECP12_OM1_FD_188238 | JGI IMG/M metagenome (GOLD analysis project Ga0209039, IMG submission 188238) | Bog forest soil microbial communities from Calvert Island, British Columbia, Canada - ECP12_OM1 (SPAdes) (version 2) | ecosystem: Environmental > Aquatic > Freshwater > Wetlands > Bog ...
GTGCACAGATTGGACCGGTTATGGCCGAATTAACCGGCCAACCCGCCGATTTTCAATCACTTAGAGGTGCGGCAAGGGTTGGCCGGTTAATTTTACCTACTCGTGGACGTGGTCTGCGCGGTCACCTGTGAGGGTGTGGTCCGGGGGCGTCGGCGTCAGAAATGTAGAAACTCCGGGGGCCGCCAATGCCGGCCGGAAGATCAGGCGCGAGTTCTTCGGCTTTAAATGCGCGTATGCACATCACAGGGAAGTGGGACGCGATCGCGGAGCTTCCGACAGTTCCTCAACAAGTGCCGCGCGTCTATGACGAAAATATTCTGATCGACGGTGCGCCAAAAGGCTAATCCAGGTTTATACTTCAGGCAGGGGTTCCAACGATGGGCATGTTTCAGGTCCGCGTGAGGGTGGCGAATCCGAGCGAGCGGTCCCGATTTTTCGATGAAGATTTTTGGGTTGACACCGGGACGCTTTATTCCTTCATTCCCGAAAGACGGCTGCACGAGATTGGGATCCGCCCGCTGCGAACCCGCGAATTGATTCTCGCGGATGGCCGGCGTGATCGGCGATCGCTCGGGGAGGCTGTCTTAACGATCCCACAGTTGGACGAATCGCTTACGTGTCCCGTCATCTTCGCCCCAGCGGATTCGCTCTACCTGCTCGGCGCGACCGCGCTCGAGAACTTCGGCGTGCAGGCCGACCCGACTACCCAGCAATTGAAACCGATCGCCGCGGTCATCGGCGGTTTTCTCGCCTCCGCTTCCCGGCGTGGCTGAGGACGTAGGTTTCACCTACGGCTAATGATATTCCTCCCCTTCGGGGAGGCCCGGAAGGGACAGCTATCCGCATCCCACCGGCGCCTCGGCCAGCACCGGCAGCAGCGTGGCGTCGGCGTTTCGGCACGTTTGTTCGAGTTGTTCGACCCGCATCCAGCGCTCCGCAATTCCCTGTGGGTCCGCACAAAGGCCCGCCGGAGAAGCTTCGTCGAGGGCAAACTTCCACCCCCGCGGCGCGCTCCAGGACTCCACTTCGGCGTGCAAGGCGTCGTGGAGGGCGCGATAAAACTCGCTGGTGTAAGCGCCCTTGAACATCATCGACAGGTCCTCGCTGTCAACCCAGTTAGTCTTCTCACCCAATTGCTCGCGAACCCGCTCGTAAAATTTGGTTCCGGGAAGGGGATACGAAACGGAAATGCCAAGATCGTCAGGCCGTGTCTCGCGAACCATTTGAATGGTCTTTTCGATATCGCACCACGTTTCTCCCGGGTAACCGAACTGGAGGAAGAAGCAGGCGCGGATGCCGTTTTCCCGCAAGCTTTCGCGGGCCTGTGCGACCTGTTCAACTCGTAGTCCCTTTTGCATCGCATCAAGAATTTTCTGCGATCCGGACTCGACACCCATCCACACTTCGACGCAGCCCGCCCGCGTCAGCGCCGCCGCGGTCTGACTTTGTATCAGGTCGGCGCGCGACTGCATTTTGAAGGGGACTGCGGCGCCGTGCCGGCTGACGTGGTCCGCCAACTCTTGCACCCATCGGGGGTTGATCCCGAATAGGTCATCGGCAAACCATAGATGGTCAACGTCATACTTTTCTCGAAGCTCACGCATTTCCAGCGCCACGGATTCCGGCGAACGCCCGTGGAAGGAGTCGCCATAGATCGGCTTCGCGCACCAGTTGCACCGGTAAGGACATCCCCGGCTGGCGACAAGGTTAAGCGAGAAAAAGCCATGCGCCTTCTTCCAGGCGCTGCGGTATCGCTCCATGTCAATCAGATCCCGCGCAGGCAGAGGGAGCAGGTCCAGATTGCGCATCAACGGCCGGAGGAGGGTTCGAACCGGAGGCCCGCCGCGTGCGCCTCGGTAAGCCAGACTCCGAATGTCCCCGATGTTCCCTCCCGCATGGCCCGCCAGGGATTCGGTAAGCTCCAGCATGGTCTCTTCCGCCTCGCCCAAGAGAATGCCATCGGCGCCTCGTTCTAAATATTCCCGGCTGTGATCGGAAGCGTCGGATCCGTTTACCACTACCTTCGCACCATAGGCCTTCGCCGCGTCGATCATTTTCCAGGCCACCTGGCGCATTCGCGTCAAACACATTTTGGAAAGGAAATTGAAATTGTCTTCGTAGATCGCCACCACCTTGGGGCGATGCCGCGCCAGGGCCTCGGGGAACCCCTGCTCGGGGTTTTCGAGCATGCTGTCAAACAGCGCGACCGAGAACCCGTTTCGCCGGAGGAGCGCCGCGGCATAAAGCGTCCCCAGCGGCGGGTAAGGCTGCATCTTTCGGACCTGCTTGCGGTCGTAATAGAGGTGATAGGAGTGAGTCAACAGGACGTCAACCAAGATGCTTTCCTCCCCAACCTTTTCACCACAGAGGCACTGAGACACAGAGAGATAAAAACAGAAAATATTCTTCCCTCTCTGTGTCTCAGTGCCTCAGTGGTAAAGATAATGATTCTTCAGCAAACTTCCTGCATGCCATGGCGCAACGTTTGCCCCGTCAGCAGGGAACGCCGCGTGACCAGACGCTCCGTGGCGCGCGCCAACCATAGTTCCCAGGGAATTGCAAACTCGTTCCTCCGCAATCGCCAGCGCAAAGGCGCGCCCAGAGCCCGGCGCACACCTCGGCGAATCCAAGGCGCCCCCGCGGCGGCTTTCCGAATCTGGTTGTGGAGCAGGAAGAACTCGAGCATCCGCTTGAGACGGTCGAGTTCCTTGCCTTGCAGCCAGGGCAAGTGGTTGCTCCCCAGATCGACGTTGGCCCACTCTTCCAGGGATTGTGGCTCGCGCACGCCCATTTTTCGCAATTCGGGCCAAATGGGAATCCCCGGGTACGGAGTGAAAATGTTGGGAGAAAAACCGACGTTGGAGTGTCTGTAGGCAATGTCGCTCATGATACGGAAAGTCTGGAGGCGGTCCGCTTCCGTTTCCCCGGGGTATCCCAGGATCAAATTGAAGGTCACACGGATGCCCGCTTGTTCGGACTTCCGAGCCGTCTCGTACATCTCATCGATGCGCTGATGCTTTTTGTTCATGAGCGCCAGGACTTCCTGTGAGGCCGATTCCGTGCCGAACCCCATGTGGGAGACACCGGCCTCGCCCAGCAAACCGACCTCCGCGTCGGTCATGCGGCATAACAGGTCGGTGGAGGCCTGGAAGGTCCAACGAAACCGCAGCTTGGAGTCCACGAAGCCTCGGGCAATTTCCACGGCCCGCTTGACGTTCACCGGGAAATTGGAGTCGAGTAAGGGCACTTCGGCCAAGCGATAACGCGCCACGAGGTCGGTAACCTCGGAAACCACTCGGCCGGCGCTGTAAGCATTGAATCGCCGGTTGTAGAACACCTGGTCCGTGCAGTAGTGGCAGGCGTAGGGGCATCCCACGCTCGAAGCGTAGGGAAGTTTCCGCACCCCGGACCTCTGCTCGTAGGCATCGAAATTTGCCATGGCAAACGCCGGGGTGGGCAAGCGCTCCAGGCTCTCCACCGGCCGCTCGGCATGGTGAATCGCCTCGCCGAACTGCTTAAAGGAGATCCCTCGCACCGATTCAAAAGTCGAGCCCGCGCGCAGCCGCTCGGCAACCTCCTGCAAGGTCAATTCCCCTTGCCCGCGAACCACCACATCCACAAAATCTTCGCGGAGCGTTTGCGCGGGCAGCAAGCTGGGGTGCCAACCGCCGTAGATAATCGGAAGTCCGGGGCTGATCTCCCGGACGAAGCGCGATACGCCCACGGCCGCACGGATCATCCGCCCCGTCAACAAAGAAATGCCCAGGCATAGCGCGTCCGTGATTTCCCTGGCCAGTGAATTTTTGTAGGCGGGATCGATGGAGGCATCCACGATCGAGACCTGGAAGCCCGCGGCGAGTAGCGGGGAGGCCAAACTCAGCAGGCTGAGGGGCGGCCCCAGAGGGGGACCGTCGTAAGGCGGATGAAAGAGCACCACTTTGTTTTTCATGGCGAGTCCGCTGCCACTGTCCGTCCTAAATCGCGTGCGAATCGTAGCGTGCGGGGTAGCGCCCCGATTAATCGGGACGGCTTTTCCTTGCGTATAGGGCACGAGCCGCCCTGATAAATCGGGGTGCTACAACTGTTTCCCCTGCCCATACGAGACCCAATAAATCAGCCTTTTGCCAACGCCCCGCTCTTCACATTCACAGAATACCCGCGCGCCCCCACGGCGCGTGTCACGGTTCAATCCTGGATGTGCAAAAAAATTGTCACCGGCTCACGCATGAGAATAGCTGTGCGAAGCACCTTGGAGTGCGGCGGCTCGACGCCGCCTTGGCATAACACCGGCGAGGAGAACCAAGGCGGCGTCGAGCCGCCGCACTCCAAGGTGCTTCGCACATAGACATCGACGATGGCAAGCAGTCCCCCGATATCGGGTTCAATAAATCTGCCGCATCAAGTCGAACCCTATAAATAGACCGCTGGGCGTGTCCGCCGAGGGCTCCCCCAGGAATGTTGCACGTGTTCCGGCGCGCTGTGAGACGACGGTCCCGGGACTGTTGGAAAATCCCAGCGTGAAGGCATGGTGCAAAACCCTCTTCTGGATGCCAAAGGCGTAGGCCGGCCGATGAATCCCGAGTTCCGGACCATTGACCAGAGTGGGAAAGACCTCGGTTACCAGGGCCACGGTGGGGCGTATATCCAACGCGCCGCCAACCCCTAAGGAGAAAGTGTTGAAACCCGGGAGATTCGGCGGAGAGGACGCCAGACTCCCGGGCTTGGTAATCAACTCGCGATCCTGAAGAGAGAGGGTCGGCACCAAGTAAAGCTGGGCGCGCCGCGTGACGCTGCGGGATAAGATCATTTCGAGATTGGTGGTGAAGTTTTTGTCGAAATCGTTCTGCCCGTCCACAGAAAATCGCACCACGGCATTCAGAGGATTCCCTTCATGCTCGTCCGAAAAGTGATAGGCAATACCCAATTCGATGGGGCGCCCAATAAGGCTGGGCGAGCGGTAAGCGCTGACTGAGAGTTTATCAGTGACTCCGTATCGCAGGCCAAAGGAGGAAATGGAAAAGTCGTCGAGCCCGGCCAGCGTGTCTCCGCCACCGGTTCCACTGAACGCCGGGGTATAGACGAAGCGATGCGTGAAATTGAGGTAGAAGCCGTGGCGGTCCAACTGGCGCCCGGTGGGCAAGCTGAAAAGATAATCGTCGGCAGGCGTGTACACTTTCGCCATTTGCTTTGCTTCTGCGCCAGGAGCCCCCTGTTCCGGCATTTTTCTCTGCCCGAGAGACCGTACAAAAGCCGCGACCGAATTGATCTCCGCTTCCGACAGTTTTCCGACCCACGCGGGCATCGCGGTTCCAGGCTTGCCTCCCCGGATGGTTTTGATCACGGAGGCATCGGAGAGAGCCGCCTGCACCGCCGGGTTCGTGAAGTCCGGGGTTTTCATCGCCGCGACTCCCTTTCCGCCAGCCCCGTGGCAAGCTGCGCAATTGTCGGCGAAAATTCTAGCTACCGACTGCACGTCCGTTGGCGAGGAGTGCGACGATTCCACGTGCGCAACCGTTACTGCCGACGACGCCGACGGCGAATCCTTCTCCTGGATGCTCCGCTCGGATAAATCGACCAGATAGGTTTTTCCATCGCGCTCGATCAGGACCGTTGAGGACGATCCCGGAATGAAGTGGACCCCTAAGCTGACCGCCAAAGGAATATTTCCTCCTGCCGGGCCGCGGGCCGCCGTGGAAGCGCCGGAGGGATTCGCGGATGCCTCGAGACTGTGCGTCTGGAGCGCGACGAACCATAGACAGATCACCAGCACCGCGGCGGTCAAGGCCACGCGAGCCCTTCTGACCAAGCCGGCGGCCTTAGGGCAGAGTACACGGACATCCCCAGTTCGCTTGCGCATACCTTTTATCCTCCCCTGCGTATCAGATAACAGGTACCACGACGGAGACCTTGCGAAGTCAAGCAGGTGTAGTGAGTTTGTAAAGGTTGTGTTAGTCTTTGTGTTGAAACCCTATGGAAAAGATCCTCATCATTGAAGACGATCGGACGTTATACAAACCCCTGAAACACGCATTCGAAGCAGAGGGGTATTCGCCAGATTTTGCTTCAGACGGGGCTGCCGGACTGGAAGCATTTCGCGCCGCTCCCCCCGTGCTCGTGGTCCTTGACCTGAAGCTTCCCAAGGTCCACGGCCGGGAAGTTTGCCGCGCCATCAAGAACGAAGCGCCGAATCTCCCCATCATCATTTTGAGCGCTTTAGTTGACGAGGTTGACAAAGTCTTACTGCTGGAGCTGGGCGCGGACGACTACGTCACCAAACCCTTCAGTCCCAAGGAGCTCATCGCCCGCGTGCATGCGGTACTACGCCGGGTTCGAGGCCCCAAGGTCGCGGACAGTTATGCTTTCGACGACGTGGCGGTCGACTTCGCCAAGATGGAATTGACCCGCAAAGGCGAGCCGATTGCTCTCACCCCCCAGGAATTTAAGGTTCTGAAGTACTTCGTTGGAAACCCCGAGCGCGTCATCTCCCGCGACGTGTTACTGAACGAGGTCTGGGGATACAACTGCTATCCTTCCACGCGCACCGTGGACAACCACATTATGAAGCTCCGGCAGAAGCTCGAAGCGGATCCCTTAAACCCGACTCATTTCAAGACGGTCCATGGAGCCGGCTACAAGTTTGTGCCTTAAGCAGGCCGGCCGCGCCGCGGGTGCAGAGGGGAGATCCAGGACCGCGGGGGCTGAGAAAACAGTAGGGCCATGGCCAAGATTCGGCTGCGAAGCAAGTTTCTCCTCTCCCTCATTTTCACCATCACCGTGCTGACGGGCACGGTCCTGTTCATCGTCCAGAACTACCTGAGGAATCACGCGCGGCGCGAGATCCGTGAAGCGCTCGACAATTCCGTGGTTACCTACCAGCAGTTTGAGTTGCAGCGTCAGCGCGGGCTGGCACAATCCGCGGTGCTACTGGCGGATTTGCCGAATCTCCGAGCGCTGATGACGACCCAGCATGCGCCCACCATTCAGGACGCTTCGGCCGATCTCTGGCAACTAACCGGCAGCGATCTTTTTCTCCTTGCCGATGGCACGGGGAAGGTCATGGCGCTCCATACCTCGGCGGCCGGCTACACCCGGGATGCCGCGCAGGCCTCGTTAACCCGAACCCTGCAAAATGAGCAGAACCGCGACTGGTGGTACGGCGGAGGCCATCTTTATGCCGTGTTCCTCCAACCGATTTATTTCGGAGCGTCACGCAACCATGTGGTGCTGGGTGTCCTGGCCATGGGATTCGAAGTTGATAAACATCTGGCGGATGTCGTGGCGCGGGTCGCCTCCTGCCAGGTGGCCTTTCGCTATGGCAGGGACATCGTGGTGAGCACGCTCCTGCCCCATCAGCAGCAGGCATTGGCCGCTCGTGTGAGTCTGATGACCACGCGAGAATCTTTGAACCCGGAAGAGATCGGTTTGGGCGGCGAAATTTTTCTTACGACGTCCCTGGAATTGGCTCCCACGGAAAGCCGGCCCGTGACCCTGACCGTTTTGAAATCTTATGACGCCGAGACGCTGTTCCTCGAAGAACTGAACCGTGTGCTGCTGGGCGTCGGACTGGTCGCGGTGCTCGCCGGCAGTTGGTGGATTTTTCTCATCTCCCATACTTTCACGCGGCCTCTCGCCAATCTCGTTTCCGGCGTGCGCGCCCTGGAGAAAGGGGACTTCGCATTTCCGCTGCACGTCCGCAGTCGCGATGAAGTGGCCGAGCTCACGACGGCCTTCGACGGGATGAGAAAGAGCCTGCAAAAGAGCCAGCAGGACCTTTTGCACGCCGAGCGCCTGGCCACGATCGGCCGCATGGCGAGCACCATTTCCCACGATCTTCGGCATCCCCTGACGACCATCCTCGCCTACGCGGAGTTCCAGTCGGAAGGCGATCTCGATGCCAACCAGAGGAAGGGCTTGTATGACGAAATTCGGTCATCCGTAAACAGGATGGCGGAATTGATCTCCTCACTCCTGGAGTTCTCCAAGGGGCGGGAGGCCCTTCAGCTCAGCCACGGAGATGTGGTGGAAGCCCTGGAACGCACTCTGAGTTCCATCCGCATTCGCCCGGAGTTCAAAGGAATCCAAATCACCGTGGCGCACGATGGGGCGACGGACGGATGGTTTGACTTTAAGAAGCTCGACCGTGCTTTTGATAACCTCCTGCAAAATGCCTGCGAGGCTGCTCCCCCGGCGACCGGGAAAATCCAAATCCTTGCGCGGGGGGTGGACGATCATGTCGAGATCTCCGTGGCGGACAATGGTCCGGGAATTCCCGAATCCATCCGGGAAGACGTCTTTCAGCCTTTCGTGACGTATGGTAAGGAGGAGGGCACGGGGCTTGGACTCGCGGTGGTTCAGAAAATCGTCCGCGATCACGGCGGGGAGGTGATGATCGAAGCTACCGGCGAGTCTGGCACCACTTTCAAAGTAATCCTGCCCCTTAAGCGGCCCACCCAGCCCTCCGATTCCTAGCTCGGGAGCGCGCGCTTCTTTTCAACTTAGCGTCTCTCCGTTAAATCAAAAAATTTACAAATTCACCACAGGCCCCTGACACACCGCTTCCGGCCGCCGTGTTAGCATCGGGCGAGTGGGGGGAACAGTGTAGTTTGGGCCGGGAATCTGCGCGGGGAGAAAACCTTTCCGCCGGGAATGCTGGCCATAATCGTCGCCGTATCGCGATCGAACACAGGATTTCTGGATGTTCCGGATTCGGACCTATTTGACCAACGCCTGCCTTGTGGGCTTTGACCTGACGGTCACCGCACTATGCCACATGGCGGTCTGGCAATTGGAGCTGAACGCGTTCCTTGGCCCAACCCCACGGCAAAATTCGATAAATCCCGATCGCTTACTGGCGTTGGGATTCGTCCTCATCCTCTGGACCGTCCTTGCCTGCTATTTCCGCCTGTATCACTCGCGAAGATTGGATTCGCCCTTCGCCGACGCGGTCACCCTCCTCAAGATCGGATTGGCAAGCTGGGTTATCCTGGAAGGGTCTGGACATTTACTTCCCCAACTCACGCCGACACCGCTTTTCCTTTTGCGGTTTGAGGCCCTCAACACTCTCATGCTGGTGGCGGCGAGAGTGGCTCTGCGCCTGCTCGTCCGGGAAATGCGGCGGGGCGGGCGGAATGTGAAGAACCTGGTGCTCGTCGCCACCCCTGAACTCGGGAATCGGGTGGCGGAAAAGATCGAGCAGCGCGCTCACCTCGGTTACCGGATCGTCCGCCAGCACCCCTACTCCGACGTAGATTTTGAGGAAGCGCCGCGACTCGTCGAAGAGCTTCAAAACACGCTGAGTTCGATGGCGGTTGAAGACGTCATTATCGCCCTGCCCGCGGGCGCCCATAATCTGACGGCGCAACTGGCCCGTGAGTGCGAAAGCCGAGGAATCAACGTCCGCATCGTTCCAGACCTCTTCCCGTTGATTCAGTCGGACACACAAGTTTATGACCTGGACGGCATCCCGCTGATAAACGTGCGGGTCTATCCGACAGAATACCTCCGCTATGCTATCCTCAAGCGGTTTTTCGACGTCTGTGCGTCACTGGCGGTCTTGGTTCTTTTCTCCCCGCTTTATGTGCTCATCGCCTTATTGGTCAAATTATCTTCCCCTGGCCCCGTGCTTTTCGTGCAGGAACGAGTGGGTTTGAACGGGAAAAAGTTCAAGATGCTGAAATTCCGCACGATGCGAGCTGACCTGAATCCCGACACTCACTGGACCGTTCCGAACGATCCCCACGTCACCACGGTTGGCTGTTTCCTGCGGCGCAGCAACCTGGATGAAATTCCTCAGTTTTTTAATGTGCTCAAAGGCGATATGAGCATTGTTGGCCCGCGGCCCGAACGACCCATCTTTCTCGAGCGCTTCCGGCGCCAGGTGCCGGAGTACATGGCGCGCCACTACGTTAAAAGCGGGATTACCGGATGGGCGCAGGTCAATGGGTGGCGAGGCGATACGTCCATTTCCCAACGTATTGCCTGCGACCTTTACTACATTCGCAACTGGGCCTTGGGGCTCGATCTCAAGATTGTTTTGCTTACAGTTTTGCGGACGTTCTTCCATCGCAACGCCTATTGATGGCGGAGGGTGAAATCCCGGAGGTTCATGCCATTCAGCGAGGACCCAATGAATTCTGCCTCAGGACGTATCCGGGGGGCCGAGCTTCTGATTGTTCTCGCCTTCCTCTTGCCTGCGTGCACGGCACACGATAAGCCTTCAACCGTTGAAACGGCCTTGGCCAATGTGGCGAAAGACATAGTGATCCCCATCGAGACTGAGAATTTGAAGAACCCTTTCCCCAACAATCAGCAAGTCGTAATCCAAGGCCAGCAGGTCTATTTGCAGTCCTGCGCCATCTGCCACGGAACGGATGGCCACGGTCAGACAACCCTGGGGCAGGGCATGTACCCACCGGTCATGGATTTGACCTCCCCGCACGTCCAGCACTGGAACGATTCTCAGATGTTCTGGATCATCCAGAACGGCGTCCGTATGACCGGGATGGCATCTTGGAAAAGTGCAATATCTTCGGATGATACCTGGAAGTTGGTTATCTTCATCCGTCGCTTACCGGAATTGGACTCTGCCGAGGCCGAGAATGCCAAACCACAGGCACCTCCCACAAAAACGCCGGCGCAATTGATCGCCTATGGCAAGACGCTCTATCGTCAGGAAGGTTGTTTTATTTGCCATCGGCTGGATGGCGAAGGAACCAAAGTGGGACCGGACTTGACGGTCGAGGGAACCCGCGGCCGCTCTGTCGCCTGGTTAATCGGCCATTTCAAAAACCCCGCGGCGTACGTTCCGGGGTCGATCATGCCCTCCTTCCAAAACCTCACGGACGAACAACTCAGCGCCCTCACCGCATTCCTGGAGAGCCAAAAGGGAAGGGCGAAATGAGGGGCGCCGGTTCGAGCATCCCCCTCAGCAGGCCTGCCAATTCGCCCACCCTTCGTTATTTCCCTTGCAGCTCGGCCGTTGTCTTTTCGATCGCCCCCGTGGGCTCCTCTTTGGTACAAGAGGAGGTCGTATCTTGGCCAGAATTCCCAGCAGCTCACCTGGCCGTAGAGGCTCTTAAATTGTGGGTCGGAATAAACTGCCTTATCCATCCCGAAAGAGACTTCGCTGACTCCCGGGCTACAACTTGATGTGCGTAGAACGATAAATTCAGGAGCTTGCCCGAGGACATAGTGTGAGTCGCGTTTCTCTGAGTACGCACCGGGAAGGTGCGAGATGTAGGTATCGGTGAAACCGTCGAGGTCCAGAATCTTCCGCTGTGACCAGAAGGCGATGGCGCCGATGTCTCCCACGGCCACGGTGGCGTTTGGCGGGCTGTTGATTCTCAACCATTTTCCCAGTCCAATGTGGGCCCGTTCCATGCCGATCTCTACCGGCCCCACGTTTTGCACGCGAAACTGCCAGAAAGCGGCGAGCTGCCCTACCATCAGAAGCCCGCAGGTTCCCGCCAAAAGAAGGTAAGTCCGAGGCCTTGCTCCATAGGTGCTCAAGCCACGTAACAGAACGTGCTCGCTGAGAATCCAAATCAAGGGCAGCGCGGGAATCAGGAAGCGGAATTCACCCTGCGTGATTCCTCCCGACCAGAGCTCGAAAACCACTCGCGAAACAATGGCCAGCCCCAGGACCGTGGTCTCAGTGACCGGAAAAAACACCACCACCAACCCGACCAATCCACTTAGGAACCACCCTCCTGTTTGATAACCCAAGAATTTCCCGGTCTGCGCGGCGCCTTTCGCTAGCAGACCCAGCGTACCCCCACGCTTTACATAGAAAGTGTTGGGGAAAAAGAAGCCGTAGTAATGCCAGCGCCAAAGAAAGTAAGAAGTGCACACCAGAAGAAATGGGAGGGTGAAGTACATGAGATTGCGCCGTTGCTTGCGGGAATTCCAGACGGCGTGCAACCACAAAAGGAAAAAGGTAAGGACCCCATCCGGACGGGTCATGACGAAAAATGCAAATAGCAAGGAGGTGACCGCCCACCACCGCGCTTGGCTCTTCTGATCGGCGGCGCGGATCGCCTGGAGATAGGCGACCAGACCCCAGCAGAGGAGCGCGGTGAAAAGAGGGGTCTCAAGCCCGGCCACGCTCGAGGTGATAAAGTGCGTGTTACTGGCTGTGAGCAGTAAGGCCATGCCGCACACTGGGGCATTTTCACGAGCCACGAGGCGACACAGAAAGTAGACGGCCAACAATGTTGACAGGTTGCACAAGAGGCCGAGTACCTTGGAGACGAGGATCGGATCAGCGGAAAGTCTGGTAGCGCCCCCCAGCAGTAATACCCACAAGAAGTCTGTGCAACCCTCCACCTTCTGCCCCGCGTTGAAGACAAGCCCCAACCCATGCGCGAGGTTCTGTGCGTAGCGAAACCCGATGTAGGAGTCGTCCCAGGTAAAGTTCCAGATCGAGAGAGAGGAAATGCAAAGCCAAACACCGGAGGCCGCCAGCAACACCTCCCGCGTCTGTTCCCTGCTCAGAATTGGAGCCAGACGGAACAGGTCCCCGGGTTTTGTTGTGGCCTCTGAACTTGTAAGCATACCGTTCATTAATCTGTGCGCCTATCGCCGCGCCGACCGCTGAAAATGGCAGATCAGCACCGCCGGTACCTGGCAGAAATCCTCGAACGCCCGGGTTTTGCCCGCTTGTGTGAATACTTGCCGCTCGGGCTCACTGAATCGGCAGTCCACCAATTGGGCGCAATCAAATCCGGCGGAAACCCAGGGGGCCAGGACCTCTTGGGCAGACCGAGGCCAAGTGGTGATCTCTACGGCCCCACGGCGGTCACGGAATCCCGCCTGCCACCCTTGCCCATACGCTCGGGGATGGAGATCGCTCACAAAGACGTCTGCGCCTGCCGCCGCCACGCGCCCGACCTCACGGGCCACGCTTCGCAAGTCAGCAATGTGGCCCAACGCAAACGAGCAAACCACCAAGTCGAAGACGGCGTGGGCAAATGGAACCGCGCGGCAATCCGCCTGCACAACCCGCCCTCTGACGGCGGGTTTTTCCATTGCCGCGGTCAGCATCGCCGGAGAAAAATCGACTCCCACTCCCGAGCTTGCCCCCCCCGTCATGAGCCATGCCAACCATCGGCCGGTGCCGCAAGCCAAATCGAGCACTCGCTTGCCCGCCATGGGGGGAATCATGAGTTTGAGTTGACGTTCTTCCAGGGCGAGAAGAGGGTTGGGATCGCGGTCATAGGTTGGAGCCCACCGTTCATAGCCTTCCTGGACAGAGACGCAATTTCTCTCCCTGGGCGGACTCACAGGCTTTCAGCCTTGGGCTTGCGCAGATCGATCATTCGCTGCGCCCATTTCAATTCCCAAGGCGCAGAGTAAACTCCTAGCTCGTAGCGCCAGCGGCTGAGAGTTTTCAGCAGCCACCGTCCCCAGGCGGGCAGCCGGATGTCTTGCACGGTTGGCCAGCGCGACGACACCACCAAGTCAAAGTTGTCGATCCGTTGCTTGGTGCGCGTTCCTAGCCACGGGGTCGAAGGGTCTTTCTGGGTAGCAAACCGCTGCCAGCGGCCCGTGGCCCACTCGTCAGGAGTCGCCGGAAAGTGAATCTGATCCTCCACGTTACCGTACATCCGTTCGCGTTGCGGGACCGGCGTGTAGTGCTCCACCACAATTTCTGCATCCGGGTTCAACTTTTTCAACTTGCGAACGAACTGGAAACAATCACGAGTGTCCCCATCCGGGTCCCGCGGATTGCCGAAGATAACTGAAAACTCCGGAATAATGCCGAAACGCCGGATGCGGGAGGCGAGAGCCAGGGTATCCTCGACGCGCAGGTCTTTGTGCATCTCCTTCAGCGTTTCGTTGGACCCCGATTCGACGCCGAAGAAAATCATGGCGCAGCCGGAACGGCGGACCGCTTCCCAGGTTGCATCCGAGTAGCGCATCATGATATCGGCGCGCGCCTCGCACCACCAGCGCAGGTTCAGAGGCGCCATCCGGTCGATGAGTTCGCGGGCATGGTCTTCGCGCAGGAAGAAATTGTTGTCATAGAACTGCACGGCGTCCACTCCGTAACTGGTGGTCAGATGACGCAAGATCGCTTCGGTGCGCGCGGGTGATTCCATCTTCTCGCGGCTTCCCGAGAAGGTGACGACGCCGCAGAAGTTGCAGCGGTAGGGGCACCCGATACTGGCCTGATGAACAGCCGTGCGCTGACCGAGGAAAGTGGGCAGGAGGTATCTCTCCGCTGGAATCCGGTGGTAGGGATACCAGGGGAAGGCATCAGGCAGTTTCATGGGGCGTTCAGGGTTATGGCGACGCGTCCCGTCGGCATCCTTATATGAAAGTCCACCGATACTCTTAACGTCGCGCCTCTCCCGTACTGCCTCCAGCAGTTCCAAGAACGTGTTTTCTCCCTGACCCCGCACCGCGAAATCGACATAGCGAGCATTGAGGGCAGCTTCCGTATAGTTGGAGGGAAAATACCCACCCCAAACGATCGGGATTTCGGGATAGCGCTCCCGGACTTCCCGGCAGCTTTCCACGGCGCTCACCGTTTGCGGGCCAGGCATCACGGTAACGGCCAGCAGTTCGACGGGCTTTTCACGGATCAGTGCTAAAAGCGTCTCGTTTGCGTTCGGGTCTAGATTGCCGTCAACGATGGCGTACTCCTCGCGCCCTTCCAGAACTGCCGCCATGGATAGAATGGAAAGCGGGAAGCGCCGGCTGCGGAACTTCGTTGCCTTCGGGTTGTAGAGAATAATCATGCCCGCGTAACTCCCTTTCACGTGCAGCTCGGAGCAGTCTCCGGCCCCATCATCTTGGCATCCACGCTGGGCTTGGGCAATTTCACCAGGTTCTTCAACAGGCGGTTGAGCCACAGCTCCAACGGAAATCCGTAAACATCGTGGTCCAGCCGCCAGCGCGCCGGATGGGCGGTGAGGTGCTTGATGGCCCGCGCGAACCCGCCCGGGCCCGTGGCGGCAATGGGCGCCCGGTCGAACGCAACACGCAGGTAATCACGCATCCTCTGGACTCGCTGGTGGTCTTTTCCTTTAAGCCAAGGCAACGCGGTGTAACGCGGGAAATAATCAACCCAGCCTTCCAGCGAGCGGGGCACTTCAATGCCGAGCTCCCCCACCCGGTGAAAGATCGGGGATCCCGGGTACGGGGTAAAAATATTGGTCCAGAACTCCGCGCCGGGAAAACGTTGGCAAACGTCCATCATGAAATCCACGGTTTCGCGGCGCTCTTTTACTCCCTCGCCGGGATACCCGAAGATGATATTGAAGGAGGGAATAACTCCCGCCTTAATACAACGCTCGGTGGATTGGTAAATGTCGCCCAGGTCCTGAAACCCTTTGTTCATGAGCTTCATGACTTTCGGGGAGGCGGTTTCGATGCCCTGGCAGATCTGGTGCATCCCGGAGCGGCGCAGCAGGGCCAGTTCCTCGATGGTAAGGCGTGCCGTTAGATTGGTCGTCGCCTGGATGCTCCACTTGAATTGGCCACCGGCGCGGATCAACCCCTCGGCTATTTTGAGCGACCGGTCGAGATCGACTAAGAAGTTGTCATCCGCCATCCACAGCAGTTCGAGGCGGTAACGCCGCGAGAGGTCGATGGTCTCCTCGATGACCTGTTCGGGCGGCAGCGCGTTCCACTTACGGCCATACACTCCAGCATTGGTGCAATACGAACAATCGAAGGGACACGCCAGGCTGGAAACATACATGGCCCAACGCCGCCCGCACACGCGCTCATAGGCGTCAAAGTCGGCCAGGTGGTAGGCCTTGGGCGGCATCTTGTCGAGCGTCATCAGCGGACGCTCTGGCGTGAAGCGGATTTTTCCGCCCTGCTTGAAGCCGATCCCGCGCACGTCATCGAGGGGTGCATCGTCGCGAAGGCGCTCGATGAGTTCGAGGGTGCTTTCCTCACCTTGTCCGCGGACGATGATATCGACGTATTCCGCTTCCAGCGTCTGGGTGGGAAGCAGCGAAGGGTGCCAGCCTCCGAGAATGACCGGGAATTCCGGGTTCCATTTCTTGACCGCTTTGGCCGCATCAACCGTGTCCTTGATCATGGGTCCTGTCACCACCGAGATCCCCAAGCAAAGAGCGTCTTTCACCTCGTCGAGAATGCGCTGCTGGTAGTCCGCGGTGATGGTGGCGTCGATGATACGAACCTCGTACCCGGCCTGGAGCAGAGGGGTGGAAATGGCCAGGAGGCCAAGGGGCGCCGTGGCCTCGATGCTCGAAAAGGATGGAACAAAGAAAACGATCTTCTTCGGTTTTTTCACGCCCGCCCCCCGTGTTATTGGACTTAAGCCTCGAACCGCATTAAGTATGCGTAAAGGGCATTCTCAGATTGTCAAGGACATGTCATGAGACTGCAAAAAGTGCGCTTGTCCAAATTACAATTCGCGCCGCATCGAAGGCGGAGCCTTCCAGGTGGCGCCGCTCGCTGCTCGTCATCCATCCAAGCCCGCATGTGAATTTTCCCCAGTGAGCAATATTGAACAGACAGCCTCCGCCCGGGGGCTTGAGAATGCACACAGTCCAGCTTAAATGTTAAGGGGACGACTACTGATGGTGCTGGATTTGGCCATCTTTATGACTCAGCTTACCAGGAAAGGTCGCAACATGAAAAAGCTACTCTTGTGTGTATCAGCCCTAGCCGCAATCCTCGCTGTTTCCGGCATCGCGGCGGCGCAGGATGCGGATCCCCCCTCGCGCGTGGCCCGCATCGCGTACATCACCGGTCCCGTATCATTCGAACCCGCCAGCGTGGATGGATGGGCCGATGCATCGCTGAATTACCCGATGACCACCGGCGACAATCTGTATACCGATAACGGCGCGCGTGCGGTGCTGCGGATCGGTCAGAATTCCATCCGTCTGGATTCGGGCACGAATTTCCAGTTCGTGAACCTGAGCGATAACGTCGTCCAGACCAGCATTAACGCCGGCAGTCTGAGCCTGCGCATAAGTCATCTCTTTGATGGCGAATCCTGGGAGGTCGACACTCCCAACGGCGCCGTCACCCTTCTGCGAACGGGCGAATACCGCGTCGACACCGATACCTCCCGCAACGCCACGATGGTCACCGTCCGCGCGGGCGATGTCGAAGTAACCGCCAACAACCAGAGTTTTCCCGTTCATTCCGGCCAAACCGCCTACTTCGACAATTCCGGTAACCCGCCTGACGTTCAGGATGCAAACCAGCCGGATGATTTTGATTCGTTCGTCTCTTCGCGGGACCGCCTGGAAGACGTCCCCCCATCCCGGTACGTCTCACCCGACATGGTCGGCTATGAAGATCTGAATGCCAATGGTGATTGGCACAACACCACGGACTACGGACCGGTATGGACTCCGCGCGTTGCGGCGGGCTGGACCCCCTATCACGATGGACACTGGGCCTGGGTCGAACCCTGGGGTTGGACCTGGGTGGATGATGAACCCTGGGGCTTCGCGCCGTTTCACTATGGACGCTGGGCCTATGTCAATGACAATTGGAGCTGGTGCCCCGGCGCGGTTTCAGCGCGCGTCTATTATGCTCCGGCGCTGGTCGCTTTCGTCGGTGGTGGAGGATTCAGCGTGGGTGTCTCGATGGGCGGCGGGGGCGGCGGTCTCGTCGGCTGGTTCCCACTCGGCCCGCGTGAAGCGTACTACCCCTCGTATCATGTGTCACAGAATTACGTCCGCCAAGTGAACGTCACCAACACGCGCATCACCAACATCGATGTCACCAACATCAACGTCACGAACATCAACTATGTGAACCGCAATGCTATCGTGGCGATGCCGCAGAATTCCTTCGCCTCGGCTCAGCCTGTCCAGCGCGCCGGGGTTCGCGTCGACGCCAACCAGATTCGCCAGGCCCAGGTGATCGGAGCCGCGCCCAAAGTAGTGCCGCAACGGGAGAGCGTTCTTGCGAATAGCAGTGGCCGTAATGCCGTTGTGCCCCCGGCCGCTATTGCCAATCGGCCCGTAGTCGGCAAACTCGCTCCACCTCCGCCTGCGGTTCCGTTCGCCGCGAAGCAACAAATGCTTCAGGAGCATCCAGGGACCCCGGTGGCGCCGGCGCAATTGCAGACTTTGCGCACCCAGGTCCCCAGCCGAAACCAGGCGCCCGGACGCGTCCAGGTCCAGCCGATCAACACGCAACAGGTTCATCCGGTCACCCCCACCGTGCGCCCCGGCCCTGCGCCGACCTTTGCCCAGCGACCAGCCCAGCCCCAAGGTGGTCCGGGGCAGCTCAGGAACCCACCTACCCAACCCGTCCCGGCCGCCCGGCCGCAAAATCTTCCTCCCGTCCGTGAGCAGGTTCAACCCCCGGTGCGTCAGGCTCCTCCTGTCCGTGAGCAGGTTCAACCCCCGGTGCGTCAGGCTCCTCCTGTCCGTGAGCAGGTTCAACCCCCGGTGCGTCAGGCTCCTCCCGTCCATGAGCAGGATCAACCCCC